>Ga0255420_10185_pt1 | contig 13942 bp, 13 predicted proteins | sample ANMaggSeSYBR02I3_FD_182630 | JGI IMG/M metagenome (GOLD analysis project Ga0255420, IMG submission 182630) | Sediment cell enrichment communities from methane seep in Santa Monica Basin, California, United Staets - ANME aggregate JGI... | ecosystem: Environmental > Aquatic > Marine > Cold seeps >...
ATCTATATTTCACACATTTAAAAGAATAACCCAGAAATACAGTGAAAGTAAGTAAAAGTAAAAAAAACATTTGCACAATGGAAACTAATTTCAATCTCGTAATATTTTTTATCCGTGCCAAAATACCATAGCATATTTTCTTAAGGAAATCGCTTTCTACATCCATTGAATAACCCATTTCTTTCATTGCTCTTTTTGAATAACCCTGCCAAAAAGCCCGTCGTAAAAGAAATTTTATTTTCATACGCCCTGAAAATATCTTATGATGGACAACAGCATCCGGATTATACATAACACCCTTTCCAAATCTCTGTTTCATCCGTTCGCACATTTCAGTTTCTTCTCCCTGCAGTGCACCGCTTCCTTTAACTCCCAATTCTCCTCTGAAACCACCCAGTACATCCAGCACCTCTGTCTTGAAACTGATATTCGACCCAAACGTATTTCTAACCTCTGTTATCCCATCTGCAAATCCCCTGTGTGTTGCTCCGATAAGCCAGTAATACTCCTCAGGTAGAAAATCCATCTTCCCACCAATCCAGAGTGGTACAAGTTTCCCGCCTGCTGCTATCGCGTCATATTCTTCATACATGCGCACAAGTTCCATAATCCAATTTTCATCAGCAACTGCATCATCATCAAAAAATGCTATTATATCACCTTTTGCATATTTTATCCCAACATTTCGACTTTCCGACAATCCAAGATTTTTAGTATTCAATATTACCTTCATTTTAATTTTATTAATAATCTGATATTTTTTGACATTATCATATAATTTCTTATTCCCATCGACGACTGTAATAATTTCAATATTATTATAAATTTGATTTCTCAAGCTAACAATGGCTTCTATAAAATCAGGATATCTTTTGGTCTGATATGTACAAATTATAATAGATATTAACATATTTACCTCAAAATTTCTACAATTACATAATACTGAGATTGATTCGATTTTAATACTTGTTTTTAAATATAAATCTGTCCATGATAGAGGGATATAAATTCAATATTCGATTCAAAACATTTATTTAGTTTTCTATAATAGTAGAGTCATTATAATTATGTCTTCCTTGATTTAAAAGTGAGGAATATCAATTGACTAAAAATATTGATGATATGCCAGATTCAAATTCGAATGAAAGTTCTATTATTTCTTTGCTGAAAAACAATTTTTCAATTTACACTGTTTTTGTCCTATTCATCTTTGCTATAAGTTTGTATATTCGCACCGTACTCCCGTATGATGCCGTATTCAGAGGTGGCACTGTAGGTTTCGCTGCAGACGATGCTGTATATCACATGCGCCTTGTTGAGAATCTAATTCAAAATTTTCCTCATAAGATCTGGTTCGAAACCTTCACACTATATCCTTACGGCCAGAGTATCCACTTCGGCCCCTTATGGACATATATGATCGCCATTATTTCAATGATCTTGGGAGCCGGTTCGCCTTCTTTTGAACTGATACGAACAGTGGGTGCATATTTCCCAGGGATATTCGGTGCATTGGTGGTATTTCCAGTATATATCATCGGTAGGGAAGTCTTTGACAAGCGTATCGGCCTGCTTTCAGCTTTCATGGTTGCAGTAATGCCGGGCCAGATTCTATCCCGTTCAATACTGGGTTTTTCCGACCACCATGTCGGTGAAGTGTTTTTCAGTACTTTATTTATAATGTTCTTCATCATGGCTGTAAGATCAATCAAAGGAAAGAATATTTCATTCACTGATGTTCAAAATAAGAACTGGAATAAAATAAAACGTCCTGTTATTATTTCCATTTTCACAGGAATTGCCTTCAGCTTATATATGCTGCAGTGGTCAAGCGGTGTCTTTTTTGGTGGTATTGTCGCCATATTAATTGTACTGCAATATATCATAGACCATATGCGAGGCAGGTCTGTTGAAGGTCTGTGTTTGGTCAGCTTTATCTCATTCTTAGCTGCCTTCCCTTTGATATTGATCGTATTTGATCCAAGAAATGGTTTTACTGCCGGGCGTTATTCATATCTACACCTCCTGATCACAGTCGGCAGTGCTCTATTTTTCCTAATTTTAGGTATAATATCTGTTAAAATGAGAGAAAAGAACATTGAGAAGTTCTATTTTCCTCTTACAATCATTGGTATATACACCATTGGCCTGGTCATAGCAAAACTCTTCGTCCCTGGAATATTCTCAAGTTTTCAAAGATTCTTTTCCATCTTCCAAGCCCATACAGGCGGCGGCCTCACCATTGCCGAAGCCTCACCCCCCACCCACCAGATGATCTTCGGCTATGCCAGCTACCCCAACAACTTCGGCGGCAGCTACCCCGGCATATTTGAGTTCGTATCAACCTATTACATCGCCCTACTCGCCATGGTAGCCATAGGAGCCCTCCTTATATTCCGCAAATGGGAACCAGAGAAAGCCATGTTCCTCATATGGTGCATCACGATGTTCGCTCTCACAACAGCCCAAAATCGCTGGTTCTACTACTATTCGGTCAATGTAGCTTTACTATCAGCCTTCATAGGCATCGGAATTCTCGACATCGCAGGTCTGAAGGACATTTCAAATAGATTCAGAACCCAGGTCTCAACCCCCCGCTCCCTTCAGGAATTCCTCACCTCAGACCTGCCCCGCCACCTGCTCACCGCCCTCGTAGTCGCTATCGTGATCATGGTTGTATTCCTGCCCAACTTTACTATCGCATCCCGCTCAACAGTCGGCGGCACCACCGGTTCAGACTACTACCTGTGGCACGAATCCCTCACCTGGATGCGCTACAACACTCCCGACCCGGGCCTGGATTTCGATGCCATATACGACCGCCCACCTGCAGGTGAGACATTCCAGTACCCTGACACCGCCTATGGTGTCATGTCCTGGTGGGACTACGGCCACGTAATTACATACTTCGGCCACCGCATCCCCAACGCCAACCCATTCCAGGCAGGCATCGGTGGAGGCACCAACCATGCCCCTGGCGCATCCACGTTCTTCACTGCCCAGTCCGAGGAAGCTGCTGATGAAGTGCTGTGGAACCTGGGGGTAAACAACAAATCCGGCTCCAGGTACATTGTCAGTAATGCCTACATGGCCTATGCCATTCTGGATGTAATGGGTGTCTGGGACGAACACGACTGGAGTAACTACCGGACGTGGGCCGTGATCTCAGGCCAGGAACAACCAATTTTCAAGGAGTACTGGTACACCAGCATGGAAGGCCGGCTGCACATCTTTGACGGGGACGGGCTAAAGCATTACAGGCTGGTGCATGAATCCCAGGCAAACCCCAATACCCGCGGCGGTAATGAGGAAAAGAGATGCAAGGCACTATATAATATGTTATATAACGGCAATCTCCAGGTGGAGGATACCGGTTATGTTAAGATCTTCGAGTTCGTGGACGGTGCGACCATTACCGGAAAAGCACCCGATGGCACAGAAGTTAAGATCTCCAATAGTATCATGACAAACCAGGGCCGGTTGTTTGCATATACGCAGACTGCAACTGTAGAGAACGGTACATATAGATTTGTGGTGCCGTATTCCACACTGGGCCCCATACCGGATGAGACTAACTTTGATACCAGGCCCATCGGGCCATATACTATCACGTCAGAGGATGTATCAAAGACCGTAGACGTTGCGGAACAGGATGTATTGGACGGCGGGACAGTTACTGTTAATCTAGAATGACTTTGTTTACAGCTTACAACAATATTACATTGTATAGCGCCATGCAGTCATACGAGACTTTACAGGTAGCAATAATATAAGCTTAAGGAAGAGCTTCTATTGCTGGGCATGCCAGTTAGGATACACTTCCCCGGAACCACATACAGCCAGAACAAGGCCGCAATTAAAGCATCCTTCCCAAAGACATCCAAATGGGACATGAAAAGCCGTAAGGGCTGGTTCGGCAAGGACCTGGATATAACAGCCCACCTGAGGTCAGGCGAGCCAGGGACACTGTATCTTGAAGGCAAACAGGATTATATTGATTCAGTGGCCACAGCCTGTAAAGAGATAGTAGAATCATGTCAGGTCGGAATGGTTGATAAAATTCCCGATTTTCAGCCCTTCGAACCCGAAAGGAAGACTCAAGCGAAATATGCAGGAATTGACCTGTCCCCTGAAGCCATGATGAAGTCACGCATACAAAACGAGCGGGTCATAATGGAAGCCTGCGGCATGCCAGGGGATTTCATCAGGAAATGGATCGCTATTATTGAAAAAGAATACCAGGACCTCGAAGATAAAAAAAAGTAGGCTGTGATTTTGCTCCCTACTTATCCACTTTAATATATCTCAGAGACAACCATATCAGCCAGGATATGCAGTTCTATGGATACCCCAATGCCCAGCACGACCGCTGCGATGAATTCAACTGGTATCCGGTATATGTTAAATCCAGCCAATATCAGGACTGGTAAAAGTATAAGGGTAAAATTGGCAAGGATCGTTAAAGGTCCGAAAATAAAATGGTGCGACAGTCCCCTGTGCTTGAACATAACCTTGTAGGGCCACCACAGGAACTTGAATATCCCCCATCTTCCGTAAGGGGAACTGTTTATATCCAGGTCAGGGCTCAGGAAAAAAGTGCCAAATAGGTATGAGATTGAAAAAACCGATATAGTTTGAAAATTCAAATATTCCATGGGCAGTACAATATCAGCCCTTGTAGTTAAGGAATAAAGTCCTGAAATGATGATGACCAATACAGTTATGTTGATAATATTATGGTTTTTTCCGTCCGGCATCGTTTTTTATCCATCCATTAAATACTTTATTTAACTTGCCTGTTTACAAAAGTATCTATAAAATGTGCAAGGCCAAATCCTCCGAAAAGGTTAAAAAGGATGCCCTTATTTAAAAGAACATTCACCGGAGTATCCATTATTGCTTAATGGTGAAGAGATTTACAGATTTCCAGGATTATATTGAACTGATTAGGTTGGAGGTAAGGGTTTTAAGGATTTATCCCTGATAAATGCAAGAATGCTTATTCCTCTTTTAATTAAAAAAAACAATCAATTTATCAATATTCTTTAAATCTTATCCCTTCATAATAAGAGTAAGATGGATTGGCCAGATGATTGGGTATACCAATCCACTAGCCAAATAAGCGATAGCTGGCTCGGCTGTCAAAATGTTGTATCGTCCATTATGAGATACAAAAAATACCAGCGTTATTCGCTGGAAAAGGAGGACTAACAGGTAATGCTACAAGAACTTCAAACCAGAAAGGCAGATTTAAGTGTAAAATCTGAAGAATATAAGGAAATGCGTAACAAGCTCAACACTGAAGCAAGTACGTTAGCAAGCAATCGAAATGAACTTAACAAGCGCACAAAGGAACTCATTGATGAAGCCCAGGAACTCAAGAACCTGAGGGATACCAATAATGCATTGGTCAGTGAGAACAAGGCCAAGCGTGATGAAGTGAATGAAAAGGCCAGTAAGGTCTATGCACAGGTAGATAAGCTAAGGAAGGACCTGCACCTGAGTGACGGACCATCTTTAAAGGACCTCAAGAAGGAGATTGACCATCTCGAGTTTGAGCAGATGACCAGAGTGATGGACTCAAATAAAGAACGTGAACTAGTGGAGAAAATCGGTCATCTCATGGATGAGTTCAAAAGTAAAAAGGACCAGCTTGAAAGTAACCAGGAACTCAAGACATTACTTGAAGAAGCTCAGAAATCAAAAGACGAGGCTTCAGTACATCACGAAAAAGTAAAGGAGTATGCTGAGGCTGCACAGGAATATCATGAAAAGATGATAAAGACCTTCAAGGAAGCCGATAAGGTCAGGGCGGAATCGGATAAAGTACATAAGGATTTTGTCAAAATACAGGAGTCTGCTGATGAACAGCACAGGCTCTTTATCAAGACCCAGAGAGAGATACGTGACTTTGATAAACTTATAATCGGTCTTAAACGAAAGGGCAAGAAAGGCAGGGAATCTGTTGTCAAAGCCCAGGCCAAGAAGGAAGCTGAAGAAATATATTCCCAGTTTAGACTTGGGGAAAAGATCAGTACAGAAGACCTGTTTGTTCTACAGAGGTCGGGATTACTCTAATCCCACCTTTTTTTCTATTATTCGGTCGCACAGACAGTCCGGTCCATTTCGTTATTTACCAGTATGATGCAGTGGTCAGCATGCAAACTTTTTGGGCCAACATTGATGGTCTTTGCATCTGAATCCTGGATCACAGTTTCTTCTTCCGGTGTCATACCGGTATGGTCACCAAGTATGAAAACAACATTTTTTGGCACGTTTTCTTTAAACTCGTCCCTGATGTTGTCCCCATCTTCCCGCATATAGAACAGCCTTTTTTCATCAGTAAGTACTTCTTCCAGCAGGTCTGCAAGGCCCCCTAGCCGTATCCATACTCCGGGTGTGGATTCTCTCCACCTGGGAATGGCACTTTTTTCCAGTGCTTTTTTGATAAGGGAACCGCTGCTGCGCTCATCAGGATTAAGATATCTCACATTCTCCCCTTCGAACTTAACGATCCCTGGCATATATGGTTCACCCAGCAGTATAAGGTATATTATCACATCCCGTCGCAGGTCATGGCTTAAGAACAGTGCGGAATTCACGCAGCGGCATAATATATCCATCCTGCCACCGCTGCCGGGCAGGTCGTTCAGGTTAAAATTCCCGTCGGTTCGCGCTTTGTGCCCTACTACTATGAACTCTCGCATGGTAATGTAAAATGCATAAGACATATATCCGTCTAACCCAAAGTGATAGGTATTGAGGTAATTGTATGAAATTCCTGGCATTATCAGATTTGCATGGCGACTATTCAAAGGTCGAGGCATTGCAACAGTGCGCCGGTGAGTTCGATGCAGTATTAATAACAGGTGATATCACCAACTTCGGACCCGCTGGGAAGGCCCTTGAATTCATTAACATGTTTGATGTACCGGTCCTGGCAGTACCTGGCAACTGCGACCCTGTGGATATCCTGGAAGTACTGGAAGGCTCAAAGGCTATCAACCTGCATAAGAACTGCCATACCATTGGTGATGTGAACTTCATGGGGCTGGGTGGGTCTAATGCTACCCCGTTCGATACGCCATTCGAACTTACTGATGAAGATATTGAACAGTCCCTGGAGAGGCTGCTTGATGAATGTTCAGGCATCAGGAACGTATTGGTTAGTCACGCCCCGCCATACGGCTATAGTGATGAGCTGCCAGTGGGACATGTTGGCAGCCAGGCGATAGCGAAGTTCGTTAATCGTTTCGCCCTTGTTGTGTGCGGACACATACACGAGGCCAGGGGTACTACCACGGCAGGCAATACGATCGTGGTCAATGTGGGCGAAGCATCAAAAGGGTACGGGGCACTGATTATCACGAACGATAATATCAGCGTGGAACTCATTGAAGTATAAGGTTCCGTTTCAGGAAAATGGAAATATCAAAAAGGATAAACGAAATGTCAGACAGGATTGACAGGATTGGCAGGATACGATCCAATCCTGTAAATCCTGTCAAAAGATTTGATTGAAACTACGAAAATTATCTGTATCGCTATCGAAATGTGTTTATAATTTCCTATACGTTGAAAAATCATGAAAATCGCTATCACTGGTAAGGGTGGTGTGGGCAAGACCACACTGGCAGGTACACTGGCAAGGTTACTGGCACGGGACGGTATGGATGTGCTGGCCATTGATGCCGACCCTGATATGAACCTGGCGTCTGCACTGGGTATTGATGAACCTCCTCTGCCCCTTACAGAGTATGAGGATCTGATTGACGAAAGGGCAGGTGGACCTGGCGGGATGTTCAAACTGAACCCGAAGGTGGATGATGTGGTAGAGCGGTTCGGTGTGGTGGGGCCCGATGGTGTGAGGATGCTGGTGATGGGTACTGTGGACAGGGGCGGTAGCGGATGTATGTGTCCTGCATCGTCCTTTCTACGGGCACTGCTGCGCCATGTGGTATTAAAGGAATCGTCCGTGGTCATTATGGATATGGAGGCTGGCATAGAGCATCTGGGCAGGGGGACGACGAGGGGAATCGACCTGATGATAGTGGTGGTGGAACCAGGCACACGCAGCCTGGAGACTGCTGAGAGGATTAAGAGGCTTGGTACTGATATTGGGGTTGAGAGATTCGCTGCCGTGATAAATAAGGCCGGAGAGGAGGATTTAGGGGCAGTGGAGTCCAGACTGCAAGATATGGGTATCCCGGTACTGGGGACCATACCCTATGACAGTTCCCTTGTTAAGGCAGATCTGGCCGGGCGCTCGCCTGTGGAAGAAAGGGGGGCAGCGATGTCGGCTATTGAGGGGATTAAGGACGGGCTGGCTTCATTTTTGAGATAGGGGTTTGGTTTATTATATGATTTTAGAAATTTCATCCAGAATATTGGAAAACTTTGAGACTAAAGATACCGCAAGGGAGCGTTCATTAAAACTTTCCCGGAAAATGGTGAGAATCTCGGGGAGAGCAATAAAGTCGATTCACAGGGGTGAATGGGACATTGCCGAAAAGTTGCTGGATGAGATTTCAACACTGAACCGGGAGATAATATCAGAACTTGAGGACCATCCGGATATTTTCCATGCCGGATTTGTTGAGAATGCACAGCAGGAATATGCAGAAGCCAGTATCCTTTATAGCATAATGAAAAAAGACAGGGTGCCTGACCCTGCCGAACTTAGTGTGAAGGACCCGGCATACCTGCTTGGACTGGGTGATGTAGTAGGAGAACTCAGGCGTGTCATACTTGACCTTATCAGGCTTGACAGACCCCATGAAGGTGAAGAACTACTTGAGATCATGGATGAAATTTATTCCACAATAATGTTTTTCGATTTTCCTGATGCCCTGTCAAGGGGATTGAGGCGCAAGGGAGATGTAGCCCGGAGCTTGGTGGAACGTACCCGGGGAGATATTACCAATGCCATGGAACATGCCAAACTAAAGGAACGAATGTCTGAACTTGAAAAAAAGCTATGAGGGTTAATTATCATGGTCAAGATGTTAAAACAAAGACCTGACGACTTTAGTGTAATAAAAACACTAGTGTCAAGTCAACCCTATAAAGTATCCAAATATGCTATCAATACACCTTATAATCCGACACTTTGATGTTGACGCGACGCGAGTTAATCTTATTGTTTCGTGCCCCACCTTTCTTTCACAAACCTATGCACGGACATGATACCCTGCGCTTCTAACGAAGGGTAGTGACTGCTCTGCATTTTAGATGCGCATTCATCTTTTTGCAATTTCAAAGGTATACTTATTTTTTGAAAAATAACAAATTAAGTTATGACTATAGTCTTATCCCTCTTCAGAATGAATTATAACGTTTTAAAAATTTTTCAAAATAACCTTCGATACCTGGGATTTTATTGTTTAATGAATCTTTAGATTCAGTTGACAAAATATCATTAATTTCGATATCCATTGATTTTATCTCAAAGCAAACATTATCTGCCTCTTCATGAAAATACTTTTCCAAATGAGCTACGCCAACTCTAAAATCACTATATGCCATATCAGAAAGGTGTTTCCATCGTTTTTCAGAAGATGCTTCATTACCTAAAACAAGCAAACTTTGTATATAAAATATAGCAGTGTATTTCATTTTATTTTTAATAGCTTCAATTCCGATTTGCTGAAGTGTTACAATAATTTCTTCTGCACTTACATCTTTATTTATCATTAGCTTTCCTGACATTTGGAGATCATGAATAATGGAATTGGCGAATTTATCCATACCTTTTTCTGTTGCACTTTTACCCATTTCGCTTAAAGCCAAAACCGCTACATATGGTGAAAATAATGGTAAAATACCTCCAGATCTGTTAAGACCAATTTGAATATAATTTGAAATTACATTGGTAATAATTATAAGTGGTTTTTCATTTTTTTCTTTAATAGCATCCAACCCAATGTCTTTTAAATCATAAATAGTCGATTCAGCTCTTGGATAATTTTCTAATTTTGTTGCTTCATTGAGTTTGTCAGTTAAATTATAAACACCAATATCAAATTTGACAATTTCGTTGTAGTTTCTTAAGAGTGGAATTATCGCTGCAATACAAAAAGCTGCTAAGCCTATACTAACAGATAAGACCACATTATAAATTTGTCCTCTAATATAACTTAAAGTATTAATATCAAATTTCAATAAAAACAGAGGCAAAATAATTCCAATAACGAATATTATCATCAAAATTTGGGTTTTTTTATTGAAAAATTTGTCTATTGCAGAGTAATTCTTTGACATTGAAGCAACCATGATTATAATAGTAAAAACCAAGGCGAATATTGCCGCAAGAGCTTGTGAAATTGAACTTAAGAGATATAAAATTCCATCGTTAAAAGGTGGAAAAATTGAACTTATAAAATAACTTATAAAAAATATGCCAAAACTGAAGATGGCACAAATAATCCAATAAATATTTTTTAAGAATTTTTCGGTTATTTCCTTAATAAAATTTAACATTAAATCCTTCTTCGAACGAGTCATTATATTATTTACAAACCACACTTTATAAAAAATCATTGGTCATAGATGTTTAAAATTTTGAGAAAAAATTACTCAAATATTTGAGACTGCAAATAAATGAAAAAGGGAATTTTTCTAATTACATACCTTTTCTATTACTCTTAGTCTAATGCGCCATTAAAAGATGCTCCGTTTTTGCAAAACGAGGTCGTTGACGGACGTGCCTCGAAGCATAATAGAGAAAGATAAACAAACAGGACATTGGAGGTAAAAACATATCTGTTAAAATCTACATCTTTACTTGCTATCAAATAGCCTTGAAAATTTAATGAAAGGTACTCAAAGTAAAAACTAAAAGGATTAACTGAATAGGGCAATTAATAGAATTGTAGAAAACTATTAAATCGCAAGAAGGCTATAAGACATCACTAAATCAAATATATTATTAAATTCTAGTTAACAAAGTTATAATGTAATTTAAATACCAACATTGATCTATATATGGACAGGACGACTGATATGAAATTTGACCCTGAAAAAATAAAGCAGGCTGCTAAAGAGGATTTTGACGCTGCCTGGAACCAAGGAAAAGAGTATATAACACAACCTGCGATCCCGGACCAGTATCCCAGGTTCAGGCTGAATTACGGCAAACCCCATCCTATTTATGATACAATACAGAAACTGAGGGAAGCCTATCTCCATCTGGGATTTACGGAAGCAGCCAATCCGATGATTGTGGATGACAGGGAGATACACAAACAGTTCGGGTATGAGGCCCTTGCAGTGCTGGACCGGTGTTTCTATCTGGCAGGTCTGCCCAGGCCCAATGTAGGCATCTCGGATGAGAGAATAGCCCGGGTCAGGGAGATAATCCAGGTGGATGATGAAGGGATTGACACGATACGCCAGATATTACATTCATATAAGAAAGGTGAAATTGAGGGCGATGATCTGGTGCCTGAAATATCCCACAGGCTGGACGTGCCCGGCTCAAAAGTGGCAGTAATGCTGGACCATGTCTTCCCGGAGTTCAAGGAACTGACACCCATCAGCTCCAGCAAGACCCTGAGGAGCCACATGACCTCTGGCTGGTTCATTTCCCTGGGTGCAATGATGGAGCGGGTCCGCCCGCCTGTCAGGTTGTTCAGCGTGGATCGGTGTTTCAGGCGGGAACAGCAGGAAGATGCCACCCGGCTCATGACCTACTTCTCGGCATCCTGTATCATCATGGAGTCTGAGGTTACGGTGGAGCACGGCAAGGCCGTAGCAGCGGGGCTTTTATCCCAGTTCGGGTTCGAGAAGTTCAGTTTCAGGCCCGATGAGAAGCGCAGCAAATACTACGTGCCAGATACCCAGATAGAAGTATTTGCATACCATCCCGGGCTGGTGGGCAGCAACACTAAATATAGTGACGGCTGGGTTGAAGTGGCCACATTCGGCATATATTCACCCTCGGCGCTGGCCCAGTACGATATCCCATACCCGGTAATGAACCTTGGCCTTGGTGTGGAGCGACTGGCCATGATACTACACGATTCCACTGATGTGCGCGCCCTTACTTATCCTCAGTTCCCTGTATATGAAGAGGAATGGAAGATGGCAGACGAGGAACTGGCAGGCATGATCTCAGTTGAGAAGGCGCCTGCGACCAAAGAAGGATGGGATATCCAGCGAGCCATTGTCAGGGTATGCGAGGAGCACGGCGGCGAGCCAAGTCCTTGCGAGTTCCTGGCATGGGAAGGGGATATTAACAGTCGGAATGTTAGGGTAATGGTCATTGAGCCAGAGGAGGATACAAAACTGTGCGGACCTGCTGCCATGAACCATATCGTGGTTGTGGACGGCGATGTACTGGGCCTGCCTGATTCACCGAAATATGAGAAGAAGTTCAATAAAGGCACTGTGGCAAACCTGCGGTATATCGAAGCCTTTGCGGCCCTGGCGGCAGCAGATATCGAAGCTGCATCAGCAACCGGAGATGCTTCACAGACCAGGGTGCGTATCGTTAAGGTGCCTTCAGAAGTGAATGTAAGGCTTGACCCTATGGCCCAGCGTTATATCACAGGCCATAAGAAGAAGATAGACCTGCGCGGGCCGGTATTTACTATGGTCAGGGCTGAATTCTTCTAAGTGGTGTCATCGGGGGTTGGGATGATAAGGATTGCCATAACAGGCAGGCCCGGTGTGGGGAAGTCCACTGTTATCGCAAAAGTAGTGGAGAAACTGGATGCCAATGTGAGCGGTATACAGTGTGGTGAGATTCGCAATGAAGAGAAGCGTGTGGGTTTCAAGATACAGGACCTAGCCACAGGACGGGCCGGTATATTGAGCCATGTGGAATGCAGCGGGCCGGCTGTGGGTAAGTATCACGTAAACCTTGCCGACCTTGATGGTATCGGTACAAATGCCGTAAAGAAGGCTGCTAATTGTGACCTGCTGGTGATTGATGAGATCGGGCCAATGGAACTAAAATCCCAACATTTTGTCTTGGCAGTGGAGCATGTTTTGGATTTGGACCGGGACATGCTGGTTGTACTGCACTATTCCAGCCGTCATCCACTTTCCTGTCGTATTCGTGAAGAGTTCAGGATCATTACCGTAAATGAGCAAAACCGGGATGGTCTGGCAGAGATAATTACCGCTTGTCTGGGATAATTTTATTTATATTCATTTCTTTCTTATAACCCATGTTCTCCAGTATCACACCAGAATTCACAGTTTTCATCCATAAATAATCTTTTCTAACGTCCACTCCTCTCGATTTTCACCAAAATAATACTTCCTTAACTTTTCCAGATGTAGAACAGAATTCCAAACCGTGAACATTATATAATTGTTATAACATATAGAACAAATCATTGGAGAAAGGTGAAATTGAAAATTACGACCATGACGAATACGCAAAAAAACATTATGGATGCATTCAATTGCAAATATTTTGGAATGAACAAATACTTGAAATCGATCGGGGTCAAGAATGTGTGGAACAGATTTTAAAAATGGTACGGTCCACTGATAGCGGTTTAAATTCATAGTGACGAAGATGGGTTATAAGTATGTCAAAAAAGAGGGAAAAACATGTTGATCAATGAGATTATGTACTCAAGTAAATCCAACCGAAGTGAGGATTTTCTTGTATGGATTTTCACGATGAACATGAACTTGGGAGTTCAGTAAGTACAAAAACAAAACGTTATCCAAAAAGCCAGTCACACAGATGAATATATCTTATATTCTTCCCTGAAACAATTTCATCTGCCTCGTAATCCCATCTGATGACAAGCAGATTGTTGCAGTGAAGTTCTTCAGAACCTTGTAGGAGAGTTTTAATTTCACGCTCTTTTGTCATTAAATCATCAAGTAAATAGCATACCTGTATCTCACTTTCCGCAGGTAAATTCCAAAAGTGAATCTTTTTAATATTACTTCTTCCATTTCATCAGTAAACTGTATCCAC
>Ga0255420_10186_pt1 | contig 13845 bp, 15 predicted proteins | sample ANMaggSeSYBR02I3_FD_182630 | JGI IMG/M metagenome (GOLD analysis project Ga0255420, IMG submission 182630) | Sediment cell enrichment communities from methane seep in Santa Monica Basin, California, United Staets - ANME aggregate JGI... | ecosystem: Environmental > Aquatic > Marine > Cold seeps >...
GGATGCCGATATCAAGGGGTTCTTCGACCACGTTGATCACCAGCTCCTGATGGATCTGGTCTGTGAAAAGGTCAGCGATGGCAGGGTTCTTTCCCTGATAGAATCGTTCCTTACCAGCGGAATAATGAATGAAGGTATATTTGAGGCCAGTACGGAAGGTACTCCCCAGGGTGGGAATCTTAGTCCCCTCCTGGCAAATGTCTATTTGAATCATTTCGATAGACGTATGGGAGAACTTGGATACCTGATTATCAGATATGCCGATGATATTCTTATTTTCTGCAAGTACAAATGGGAAGCAGAAGATGCTCTCAAACGTGCGGAGGAAATTCTGGAAGGCGAGTTGAAACTCAAGCTTAGTCCTGAAAAGACGAAGATTGTGCACGCACGGAAGAAAGGTGTGGAGTATCTCGGCTTTCATTTCAACGGTCGCTGGAAGCGACCGAAGGATAAAGCGGTGAAGAAGTTCAAGGCAGAAATTAAGCACAGGACAAGAAGGCAGCAGCCTAAGAACCTTGAAATGGTGATAGCTTCCATTAACCCGATTATTCGGGGTTGGGGGAATTATTTTAAGTGTGGTACTGTGAAGAAGCGGTTTGAGGAACTGGATGGGTATGTCAGAGCACGGCTTCGGAGTTTTAAGGCGAAAAGACGTACTTTGAATATTATTCTGTACACGTTTCCGAAACCCAAACTTGAGAGAATGGGTCTTGTCTCACTTAGTTCATTACTTAAATAGTCCATCTCCTGTAATGGGATAGTCCGAACGAAAGCCGTATACTGAAAATCGGTACGTATGGTTTGATGAGGAGGGGGAGGCCGTAAGGCCTCTTCTTTACTCTACCCTCAACCCACCTCCAGCACTCAAAAACTTTAAACCCAATAACGCCCAATATGCCATTATGTATAAAATTGCCAAAATTGACAAATTTGGGAGAATCTCAATTCCTGCCAAAATGAGGGAAGCTCTCTGCCTGAACGAATCCACAGCAGTATATATAATAGACAGGAACGACGAACTCATCATACGCCCAATGCATACCAAAACTCCTGATGCTGTAAAGAAAATCTCTGAGATGAACCTCCCGGTAGACGATTGGGAGACCATGGAACAGGAGATAGAATCAGGTGCTGTCAATGGATGAATATTTCATTGACACAAATATTTTCATGTACGCCGCTGGCAAACCCCATGAATTCAAAGAGCCCTGTGTTTCCCTCCTGTCCAGGGTCCAGTCAGGGGAATTGAAGGCAGCCGTTGATACCGAAGTATTCCAGGAAATTTTATATAGATACCACCACATCAATCTTCCGGACAAGGGAGCAGACCTGGCATGGAGCATGATGGACCTGGGACTTAATGTACTGCCTGTCACAAAAAAGGATATCGAGATATCCCTGTACTTTTACCAACAATACCAGAATAAGGGTGTGTTACCAAGAGATATAATCCATGCTGCTACAATAGTTCAAAATGGGCTTGAGACAATCGTAAGTTTGGATAAGCATTTTGATATTATCGAAGAAGTACAACGAATAGTTCCATCTGATTTAATCTAATGTATTTGCTCCACCACTAACTTTTAGCGCCGCTACCTGACAGAAGGGCAGTTCTCGCCCGGTCCCAATATACAGGCGGCTGTGGAGTTTGTAGAGCAGGGCGGGGAGCGGGCAGTTGTGTGCAGGCCCAAGGGTGCAGTGGAGGTGCTTGGTGGGACGTATCATACCTACGATAAAAATAATTATAATAAAATCACTGGAAAATGGGGCAGTGTCATACCACTGTTTAGTTGGTTCGACTTACGCCCACTAGAAATTGCTCTGCAACATCGCAAAAAAAACGTTAACCGAAATCGTTATCTCACATCATGAAAACATTACTTGTATGAGAACAGTAGGTGATAGCAATGGATTTACAGGAAATCATGGCTGATATCCACGCAATCAATGAAGATTTAGAGGCATACGAACGTAAGTATGGAGTACTTTCGGAGACGTTCTACGAATCGTACATCAGTGGCGAAGAGCCAAAAGATGATGTATGGGTGCTGGATTGGGCTGATTGGGCTGGGGCATACAAACTTTTGCTCCGTCGCCGGGAACAATATCGCCATACCATCCAAATCTTACGAGAAGAATCACAAACACTAATCGATATCATTGAAAGAACGGTCCGCCATGAATCCATTTCAGTCGCTTAGTGACTACGAAGAATTTGTTTATACCCTTATGCAACGATTCCCTGCTGTTCTGGGATCTACCTTAATCGTTGTGCGGCGGGGTAAACGGATGGCCACATTACAAGGTGAGATCACTTTTTTACAAGGGTATCGGATTACCCTCAAAGAACGCTTGTCGTTTGACGAAGGATCAGTTATGATTGAAGATTATGGGTATGAGTTGTGGTGTAAGGAAATAAAAATATCCTGGTATGACGCACAACCACATCCAGACGACCCTGCCCTTGCAAGTACCTATCCTCACCACCAGCACATACCACCTGATATTAAACATCACCGAATTCCTGCATCCAATATGAGCTTCAATCATCCAAATTTGCCAGCTCTTATTCAAGAAATCGAAAAGTTGCTAAATGGATAACCATTTTTCTTTACGGATTTTACAGATACAAAGTAGTGGGAGACAACTCACACAAGACTGTAGAAAAACTGGCTGAAGGATAATTCCCGCCCGGGAGCATGGGTCCTAAGATTCAGGCTGCAGTGGAGTTCGTGGAGCAGGCCGGGGAGCGGGCGGTTGTATGCAGGCCCGAGGGTGTGGTTGAGGCGCTGGAGGGGCGGGGCAGGACTGTGGTTGTTAGGTGATTGGTGGGGCGGTTAATCCAGGTTATGTGTGTATAATTGTTAAATGTCCGTGAAAATATTCTGTAAGTATCGTATTAAAGATTGTTCTTAAAAGCGGCAGTGGCGTAAAAGAAGATGATGTGAAATTGGCAGCAAGAGCATGGCTCACTGAAGCAAAAAAGTTCGAAAAAAAATGGCCAAAGACAGCCCCGCCTGTTCTGGAGATGATCGAAAGGGATTGGAGACATAATGAATGAAACCGATCTGCATTGATGCAAATGTTTTTTACCTCAAGAAAAGGGGATGAAACTTATTCTTCTGATTGCAGACGGATAATAGAGGCAGTAGAGGATGGCAAATTCTATTTCATTGAGCCTACAATCTGCTACCACAGTTCTGTAGGCGTTGGCTGGGATGTGGTTGAAAAGCATATCTCGGTACATAATACATACGAGCATAATAGGAGGTAATCCTAATAAATCGATATATACAGGCCCAGTACATTTAAATGAGGTATACCGGTGACTGCAGGATGGGGGATTTATGCTCGCATTAGAAATATAGAGTCCAAGATAGCTATGGCAAATTTGACAAATCTACATTCATTGAAAAATATCTATAGAATTGTTTTATTCAAGTATATATCGAAATGTTAATAGTTCAGTAGATTTATCAATAGGCATTAAAAATAACATCGTTAAGATAGTAAAAGGAGAAGAAAATGTGTAAATGAATCTTGAAGAGGCATTATCAACTACTCCATTTAAATCAAGACTTGATATTATCAAAGACAATTCAGAAGAATTGTTACAAAATGGAGTATTACATCATAAATATTTCACAATTCATGGAATTGATCACTCTCATGCAATAATCTCTATACTAAATAATTTAGTTAATGGAATTGAACCTAATAATGAGCTAACTAAACATGAAATTTTTTATTTGTTAGCATCTGTATATTTGCATGATGTAGGTATGTTAATTTCTTATCCCAATGATGAAGATACAGCAAAGGCGATTAGTACACATGAAATGCCTTTTACAAAAGAAGATGTGATTAGAAAAGAGCACCATATAAGAAGTGGGAAGTATGTAATTGATCATGCAGATATCTTGAGTTTAGATCCCTATGAATCAGAATGTGTTAGATTAATTTGTGAAGGGCACCGCATTGTTAATCTTGAATCTGAAGATTATGATGATAGAATTGTCGTTAATGAAACTATAAGAATTAGATTTCTATCTACACTGTTAAGATTTTCGGATGAATTAGATATAGCTTATAAAAGAGCGCCGATAAAAATTTTAGAAATTTTACAAGAAGAGATGCCTGATTATTCACTGTTACAATGGCTTAAACATTATTATACAAGTGGAGTGGAAATTCCAAGCTTTATCGCTATTAAAGGGGGAAGAATAACACAAATAAAAATACATATTCAATATCCTGAACTCGAACAAGGAAAGAAAGTAGGAGAATTGATCTTTGCACCTATTCAAAGGTCATTTGATGAGGTAGAAAAGATATTTTTACAAAATGGACTGCATATAAAATTAAATTCTCCAATAATTCGTATTAATGAATCATTGAATAAGATTCCAGACCATATTTCTGAAAAATTTTTAAATTCAAAACATAAAATCTCCATGTCAACGCCTGAAACAAAAGAAAAAGATTATGAAGAAAAAAATGTCAATCATATGGAAAAATATGACGTATATTTGCCAAATTTGGCAGAAGCCGTTGAAGAAATCGGGACATATTATGAGATTATAGGCGCTACTAATGCTTCAACTATAACTTCATTATGTGCTACATCTATTGATAATCCATCAATTTTATATTATGATTTAGAAAAGAATGTAGGAAATGAATCAATATTTATTCCAATATATCCCGATTTGACCATTCCAAAAGGAGAAATAATTTATTCTACAGAATCTTGGGGGGAATATATTGCATTTGGTGGAGATGAATATACTGTAATAGACCGAAATGCAACCAATTGGATTATTGCTGGAAAGCTTATTGATGAAAATGAAGCAGATTCTCATCTTTTAAGAGTTGGTGAAACTATATTTCTGCTAGATGGCTGGAGTATTACAGTTTTAGAGGTCGATGCAGAAAGCGAAGAGGCATGTTTATCACTTCATAAAAACGGGGAGGAAGTCAACAATCAAGTCGTACGTGAGGGGGAGGACTTTATATATACGTTAGACCTTGATGGACCAAATAAAACTAAAGTATTGAATTTTACTTTGGAAACAGTTTTCGTAGGTATGAACACCACTCTTGTGAAAATCAATAGTATAAATCTCATATCAACAGATACTTTGAAAATTAATAATAACGACACTAATCTAATCGATGGCTATATTATAAAAATAGAACATAACCAGATTAGCGTAAAAAACAATATTGATATAAGACTTTTAATAGGCAATCTGACAAATATTATCGGCAATCTCTTTACAGTGAGAGTCAATGAAGCTGGTAATGGTGTTGCATTAGTTAAGCAAATAGTCCTTCAGTAATATTTACAATTTCAAATAATATATTTTCTATTGCTTTGATTGCTAATTAATGTGTTAATTATCAACCCAAGCATTTTTTCTAATACATGAGTTTCGGCTATATAGGTCTATAGTAACGCTTTAAATCAGAGAAGCTTGAAATTATACCTGCGCCCATTCAAATCTTTGACTCCCAATGAATTAACAACCTCGAATGCAGATTCCAACTTCCTCATAACATCTTCCTGTTTTGGATTTCTTTCAATAATTATATTTCGTTGTTCCCCATCAATTTTCACCTTGCCATGAAGATCAAATACCACATCATAAAGCCGTTATAAGGTCATTTTTTCACCATTGAAACATTCATTATCTGGTCTAACTCACTCTCCTGATTTATTTTAGTTATAAATTTATAATGGAAGTTACTATATTTAAATGTCATCTAATTTAACCCGTTGCTAGGCCGAAAGTCATGTAATAGTAATTATTATTCAGGAAAAAGTAATTGGAAAATAAAATAACCCACGAGCATCAGCCTTGATGCCCCGTTCTAGCAAAACGGAGTCCATGAGGTATTTCCTCAACCACTAACTTTTGTCGCCGCTATCTGGCCGAAGGGCAGTTCCCGCCCGGTAGTATGGGGCCTAAGATTCAGGCGGCTGTGGAGTTCGTGGAGCAGGGCGGGGAGCGGGCGGTTGTATGCAGGCCAGAGGGTGTGGTGGAGGGGCGGGACTGTGGTTGAGAGGTAGATATTGGCTTGATTAATTCGACTTATTTCATGTGATAATGTTAATACTTTCAGTGCACTCTTGCCATTGATGCTTATACTACTGTCCCATACACAATTTAATATGTCAAAGGAAATGAGGCGAGACAGGCACACGGTATCGCTGCTCACCGACCATATGGTGTCCAGCCTAAAGTAGGGGTAAAGTACTGGTTGGTGATGTGGCTATGCTGGCTGAAGCGATAATCAGGAAGACTTGTAAGGAACTGGATATTGAGGTTATTGACATGGCGGTAAACCCCGATCATGTGCATTTGTTTATCAAATATCCGCCTAAATATTCCGTAAGTTATATATCTAAGATGCTCAAAGGTAGAAGTAGCAGAGTGCTCAGGAAGGAGTTTCCCCATTTGAAGGAATGGTGCGGTGACCATCTCCGGGCTCCAAGCTGCTACCATGGCTCTGTAGGTGTTGGCTGGGATGTGGTTGAGAAATAGATCTCGGAACACAATACATATGAGCATAACAGGAGATAAATACGGAAAATCGTCATATACAGGCCCGGTACATTTGTACGGGGTATACCGGTGACTGCAGACGATTGGAGTTGTGTGCATCCGTTGGGATAACCTGAATCGGCATAACAATCGTTGCATTAAAAGTAGGGCACGGGTATCATTATAATATTATATCATTATTTAAAACGCTAAGATATATGGACGATTAGGAAGAAATTACAATAAAATTAATACCATAAGTTGATTTATTTATATCTGAGATTAAATATGGCTTCAATTACTCAAATTAGAGGGGCGCTTTTAGAAGAAGTTGTTCTGCATTTGTTGGAAAAAGTTGGTTATCGAATAATAAACAGTGGTGAGGATGGAACTCGAAATGGAAAGGCTGGCTTAGAAGTTCAAGGTCGGGGAGAATGGCATCAAGTAGATGCTTTAGCAATATTTGATTATACACCATCTTTTATGTATCCACTTCGTCTTATTGTCGAAGCAAAATGTTATTATAAGGAACGAGTTCAGATTAATGTTGTCCGCAACTCACTAGGTGTTTTACGTGATATAACTGAAAATTACTTCACATATCAATCCAATAATAACGATGAAGTTCAGATTCAAAGATTTAATTATCACAGTGCTATCTTTTCTACAAGTGGATATACAAAAGGTGCACAACGTTATGCTATTGCACATCAAATTTTTTTAATACAGTATCAAAGAGTACCATTAATCAGACCTGTTATTGATGCCTTACTCGATTTGGATATTCGGCATTTCAACAACATCAACCGTAAAAAAAATAGAGTATATGTTGATTTCAGCCGACATCCATTGAAAAAACTTAGGGAAACTTTCCGTAATATGCTAAGACATACAAGTGAAATACATAATTATGCAATTGACGAGGAAGATGGAATTTCTATGAATTCTTTTTTCACAGTAGAAGGTAAAAACTTAATTAATAAACGTATCTTATCTGAATTAAATAATATACAAGGTTCCTATTATGGAATGCTTCAAGGAAAATATCCCATGCATTTACTCTCCAATACCGAGCTACCCAATGCTCCATTTAGAGAGTCAGATGAAATTTTATGTCGAATCCATCATAGAAGTAATAATACTTGGTCATTTGTCCCAAGACAATATGAAGAAGGAGATCCAAATTTCTTTGAACTCCAATTTGACTTGCCTGAAGAAATTGCTAATATCCTTCAGGGAATATGGGACAATCCTGAAGCAGTCGCAAATGTAAAGCGCGAGAGATTCTCTTTTCTTAATATAGCTGGAAAGATTGGTGGGATACAGAGACAGATACGTCTTAGGTTGGATGAAGAATGGCTTGATAATTACATTGAAAGCGTAAGAATGTGGCAGAGATAATAATTTTTGTGTTTTTGTGAATTTGATACTTGAACATCTAAAAAATATATTCTGTTTGCTCCTATTTTTCCGTGCCCTTCCTTTCATCAATTAAACTTGGCAATATTTAGGAGATAGACTTACCCATGCACCCTCCTGATGCCTCGGCGCTTTCAGCCCGAGGTTCGTGACGAAAACTCCATCCTCAACCCACCTACAGCACTCAAAAACCTTAAACCCAATAACGCCCAATATACCATTATGCATAAAATTGCCAAAATTGACAAATTTGGGAGAATCGTAATTCCTGCCAAAATGAGGGAAGCCCTCTGCCTGAACGAATCCACAGCAGTATATATAATAGACAGGAACGACGAACTCATCATACGCCCAATGCATACTAAAACACCCAATGCTGTAAAGAAAATCTCTAAAATGAACCTCCCGGTAGACGATTGGGAGACCATGGAACAGGAGATAGAATCAGGTGCTGTCAATGAATGAATATTTCATTGACACAAATATCTTCATGTATGCTGCCGGCAAACCTCATGAATTCAAAGAGCCCTGTGTTGACATCCTGTCCAGGGTCCAGTCAGGAGAATTGAAGGCAGCCATTGATACAGAAATTTTCCAGGAAATATTATACAGGTATCACCATATCAATCTTCCAGACAAAGGAACAGACCTGGCATGGAGCATGATGGACTTAGGACTTAATGTGCTGCCTGTTACGAAAAAGGATATCGAGATATCCCTGTACTTTTACCAACAATACCAGAATAAGGGTGTTCTATCGAGAGATATAATCCATGCTGCCACAATGGTGCAAAACGGGCTTGAGATAATTGTAAGTGTGGATAAGCATTTTGATATTATCGAAGAAGTACAGCGAATTGCTCCTTCTGATTTATTCTGATGAATTTCCTTCACTACTTATTTTACAGTATATGGCTATTTCTTTGTTTCCATATTGCGGGCGATTCTTAATGGTGGTGGAGTGGAGTACTCGTTTCGCGAATTGCTCTACACGATAAAATCCGGGAGGTCTGTGGTTGGCTACTATGAGCATGAGATGTTCAAGGAGAAACGACTTTACGTGAATCGCCCGATAAAGATGAGTGATGAGTTGGCCGAAATATTCAGAATATTGAAAATCGAGGTACTGCGGTACAATGTTAAGCTAGAACCTTACCCCTACAACGTGGAATAAACGCGAAATTGAGTATATTTCGATGGGTCGACTGATGGCGGTTTTGGGTTAGATTTAGTCATCGGTATTTTGGGATGTAATCGAGTGGCTGCGGCTATTTTTTGGGTTTCCAAAGTTGAGTTATATGATTAGATGATACATTGGCTGAAGTTTTTTGTTTCATCCTAAAAAAGATTAACTTTTACCCAATCCTAAGCTATTGAAGACCAACTTGTAGACAAGCGTGAGCCATTGAGGAGGTAGTATTTAACTGATTAAGCTGTATATTTGACGAAAAAAGTGAAAATCACTAGGTTATGGAACAGTGCCCTCTAAGGATAAGATACAGGGCGGGCAGTTGGCCAACAGCTTGTTGGTACCTTGTTCATTTGCTATTTTTATCCTGTGTGTGAAATGGTTGTCAGGGGGCTGGGGGTAAGCTGCGTGTAAACCTGATTATTTGGGAGCTTTTTTTAGAAATATTTTAGTGAGATTGCGTTTATTGTACTTTAGAGGGTGTGGATATGAATTGTATTCTGGACACTTACGGACGAAATGGAAAATCTGGAGGCAGAGTATTATTTACAGGCCTTGAACTTAAATTCAGGGTATAGGTGACTGCATACGATGGGTTTTTTGCATCCGTTGTAATAACTGAAACTAACATAACAATTGTGGAACTGAACACGGGCACGGCAGAGGTTCATGCTTCAACAATACTTTTTATTATCAACTTACGATTTTGACTTCCAATAGATCTTTATCAACTGGGAAAAGTTGAACTATAGATTTATAGTGAATACCAAGGAATTTTGCTATCTCTGGAGGAATCCTTATCACAAGAGAATTCCCTGATTTTGTTACTGATATCTTTCGCTCCAATCCAAAAATATTCTTCTTTTTAACTTCTGTTTCAATTTCTTTCATTGTATCTTGCTCCAGATATTCTGAGCCGCACAAAGTACAAACTTCTGCGTCCTTTAATCCAAAATTAATCCCAAAAAACTCTACTTCAACTTTTGATTTTTTTAATTCGCCTCCGCAACTGCATTTATACGGAATTTCTCTATTCATATTTATCACCACAATTTTACAGTAACCGGATATATTTTTCTCATTTTTTTATTTTTCAATACTTGCTCGTCGTACACCACGCTGAAGAACCTGTAGAATGCTTCTGTTAAACCTGTGTTCATTTGCTTTGATTTTTTCCCTTTGATAATAGCATCTTTTACTTCGTCCATAGAGACTCCTCGTAGCCACATTCTCTCAATAGCATGCTTGCATCTTTTATGATTCCAATTAATCTTAAGTTCCACATGTAATATTAGTATTCTTTATATTATTAATATTTTCTCATTATTTCTGTTATAAAATTTCGTGCCCTCACCCATCGATAAAACTCAGAATAAACAGCAAGTGATGAAAAACCCCATGCTCCCATCTGATGCCTCGTTTTTCCAAAACGGGGTCCGTGACGATTTCATCCCATCGACTTCTATTCTAACTTCCCCCTGCTCCATTCCCCTCCTCACCAAAAGCCCTTGAAAACACCTCGTAAAAATCAAAAATCCCGCCTCTATAGGCTCGCCCTACTCCCGCATTAACTCCAGCCCCTGCTCTAAGAATATGATACAGGGCGGGCAGTTGGTCAGCGCCCAAACGCACCCTCATTCTCTGCCATTTCTATCCTGTGTGTGAATATGATTTTTATTTGGGACATTGAGAGACGAAATGAAAAAACGCAGGGTTGTATTTACAGATTTCAGTACTTTATTTCAGAGTATGTGACTCAAATTAAATCGTTATCAGAATAAATTTTATATAATTCTTCTTTTGTTAGAGGACACATTACCAGACCATCGAATTGTTCACGAGATAATTTCAGTTGATTTCTCATTTTGCTTAACAATATATCTCCATACTCTTTTATTCCATGACTTATGAAGGTCGTGATGCCAGTTTTTTCTCCGTTTACACAATATATGTAACGCTTATGATGAGTATTAATCTCCAGAAACCCTTTTTTCAATAACGATGCTTCTATAGTTTTCGTTTTGTACTTAGCCATTTTACATTCCTGTGATTGAAATAAGCTTCTTCCTAAGGCTTTTCCCACTAGCTGTCAATTCATCTTCTTCAATTGCCACATATTCCTGCCATAAAACAGCAAGTTCTTCCTGAATCTCTTCTATGACTTGCTTCATCTTTGGCTTAGCTGAAAGAAGTCCTAAATCATCATTTGAAGCTATATAGTAATCATTTTCAAAATCAATATCAACTAAAACTTCTCTAATTAAGTTTGTGTCAATGCCATCCTTTTTCATAGTTTTTAGGTGATATTGTGATACGTTATCTATAGAAACTTCATCATCAATACTTAAAATAAATTTACCTTTTAATGGCATCATCATTCCACGTATCGTAACAAGTTCTCCAACAACTTCCCTGACTGCATCTTCAATATCCGAAGTATAATGACACTCAATTGGGCCTTCTGGTGTATCTACCTGTATTTTTCTTTTCTCATCAACTCGTATCTCAATCACTCGTCCAAAAACTTCTTTTTCATATTCATGAAGTGGAGTATGTAAAATAGATTGTATCACATCTCTTTGTTTAGGGTTCAAACGTTTTTCAGGATTCCCCCCTAATTTAAAAGTAAGCTCACTTTTAGATTGTGTATCTGGCCACATGGAATGCAATTCTGTCAAGATTTTTTTGACCCTATGAGGATTCCCTATTTTGTTATGCAGATCATCTATTGATACATCAGGGTCAGAGAGTGCTCCTATAAATTCATTGGTATGAGAGATGGCTCTTTCACCATATGTCCCATCCATATCTGGCAAGCCTATCTGAGCGTCCCCTATTTGCATATCTGCAATAACACTTCCCATCTCCAGGTTTGTTATGAATAATGTACATTGGTCTTTAACCACTTGCGGAAAATCTCCTTTAGGACGATTAGGAGTTCCATGAAGATAATCACCGATATGGTATATAACATTTTGAATGTGTTGTATAGCTCCTACCATCTCAGTTGCAGGTATTTTATCCTTTCCGGTGATGGAAAAAGATATTTTCTTCTTATCTTTAGCTTTCACCATACGATTTCCTTTGTGTCATAATATATTCAAATAAAAATAGCTGTGATACGAAATATTGGATATTTTAATCACATTATCTATTTTATCAGCTACAACTTGAAGCAATTGTATATAATTTTGTATTGATTTATATATTACGATTGAATTGGATTTGCCAAATCAGTTGATGTACGGGGCCGATAAATGTGGAAACGTCACACAAAGATGATTCAGAGACTAATCCACTTTCGGCTTTCATTCAGGTTCCCCCTGCCCCATCTTCCTCCTCACCAAAAGCCCTTGAAAACATATTGTAAAAATCAAAAATCCCGCACTCCATTGGCTCGCCCGCCTCCCGCATCAACTCCAGCCCCTGCTCTAAAGATAAGATACAGGAGGGTCAGTTTATTAGCAGCATTTACGCACCTCTTCCTTTGATATTTTTAACCAGTGTGTGGAATGATTGTCAGGGGACGGTGGGTAAGCTGCGTGCACACCTGCTTTTCGAAAAAGGGCTTGTCACGACATCCCCCACCTTCCATTCAATTCCCCATGCCCCATCCTCCTCCTTACCAAAAGCCCTCGAAAACACCTTGTGAAAATTAAAAATCCCGAACTCCATAGGCTCGCCCGACTCCCGCCTCAACTCCAGCCCCTGCTTAAAGATAAGATACAGGACGGGCAGTTGGTCAGCAGCTTGTTGGCACCCTGTTCTTTTGCCATTTCTATCCTGTGTGTAGAATGATTGTCAGGGGGCTGGGGGTAAGCTGCGTGTACATCTGCTTTTCGAAAACGTGGTCGTCACGACATCCCCCACCTCCCACTCTAACTCCCCCCTACCCCATCCTCACCAAAAGCCCTTGAAAACACCTTGTAAAAATCAAAAATCCCGCACTCCATCGGCTCGCCCGATTCCCGCATCAACTCCAGCCCCTGCTCTAAGAATAAGATACAGGGCGGGCAGTTGGTAAGCACCTGCATGCAGGCTCTTCCTTTGCTTTTTCTATCCTATGTGTGGGATGATTGTCAGGGGGCTGGGGGTAAGCTGCGTATACACTTGCTTTTTTGGGATATAATTTCGGAAATATTTTTATAAGATTGCGTTTTATTGTACTTTGGCGGGTGTGGTTATGAACTGTATTTTAGACATTGACAGACGAAATGTAAAATCGGGAGGCAAAATATTATTTACAGGACTTGGACTTAAGTCCGAGGTATAGTGACCTATAAGCGATATGAATCAAAAACAACTTACTTCAAGCGTGAATAACAGACGGATACCTTAGAGAAGTATTAGCAACAATATTTTAAATTAGGACCACTATTAGTATATATACAATATGATAAACAATTCAGCAATTCAAGAGGCAGTATGGCGGCTTAAAGAGGCAGCATCTCCAGCAAAAATAATTCTGTTTGGTTCCTATGCACGTGGTGAAGCCCACGAAGATAGTGATCTGGACTTTTTGGTTATTGAATATTCAGTATCCAATCCTAGAGCTGAAATGGTACGTTTGCGTGATGTTCTTAGGCCGTTGAGAATACCTGTTGATATTATAGTTACGAGTGTTGACAAGGTACATGAGTGGGGTAACTTGCCTGGAACAGTGTTATATGAGGCGATTCTAGAGGGAAG
>Ga0255420_10187_pt1 | contig 13838 bp, 12 predicted proteins | sample ANMaggSeSYBR02I3_FD_182630 | JGI IMG/M metagenome (GOLD analysis project Ga0255420, IMG submission 182630) | Sediment cell enrichment communities from methane seep in Santa Monica Basin, California, United Staets - ANME aggregate JGI... | ecosystem: Environmental > Aquatic > Marine > Cold seeps >...
CCACAAACAATTGATGGAATGTCTGAAACAGAGAATCACGGATTTGAGTCTGCTACAGTTGATCAGTCGTTTCCTGAAGTCTGGTATAATGGAAGATGGAGTCTATTGTGAGACGGATCAAGGTACTCCTCAGGGTGGAGTGTTGAGTCCCGTACTCGCCAATGTATACCTCCACTATGCGTTGGACTTGTGGTTTGAGACTGAGGTGATTCCACAGCTAACTGGTTATGCCCAGCTAGTCCGATATGCAGATGACTTCGTTGTTTGCTTCGAAAAAGAGGAAGAAGCCAGAGCATTTGGAGTTACACTGAGGCAACGAATGGGTGAGTTTGGACTTACAGTCTCTGAAGAGAAGAGTAAGATCATTGAGTTCGGACATTGCGCATGCCAGAGAGCAAGGAAATATGGCATGAAGTGTGAAACCTTTGATTTTCTTGGTTTTACACACTTCTGCGATAAAACCAGAAAAGGCAAATTCAAGCTTGGGCGGAAGACGTCACGTAAGAAGTTCACACAGAAGATGACGGATATGAATATATGGTTGAAGAGTATCCGAAATTTTGTTGAACTGAAAGAATGGTGGAAGGTGCTGGGGCTTAAGTTGCTTGGACATTACCGGTATTACGGTATGAGCGGCAACACACGGTGGCTACAGAACTTCTACTATCAGACCGTGAGACTCGCCTTCAAATGGATAAACAGGCGCAGCCAGAGGAAAAGCTACAACTGGGATCAGTTTAATCGTTTCATCCAATTTAATCCACTCCCAAAGCCGAAGATATATCATTCGTTATACAACCTGAAACCGTAGAGGATGTGCTTCTGAAGAGCCGGATGAGGGAAATCTTCATGTCCGGTTCTGTGAGGGGGCTCATAGTAATCTCGGGGCTATTACCCCAACAAGAGGTGCGCTATGGGCTCTACTCGACAAATCAATATCGATGCAGGTTAAATGTGGACTATTTAGTTAATCTTGGAATTGTGACCAATCTACTTGTAGTGTGGCTTTTAGATTTAAAATAGTGCCAGTTACCCTTAAATTTGAAGTGGATACGAAATTACGTTATGGTAGTGAAAAGAGAGAGTTTTTATTGTTTCCTGATTACAACATAAGTATTTCGCAAGCATTATATATATGCTATTTTAACAATATATTATATAATCTTGAAAATTCGATCAAAAGTTGCATCCATTTGCTTCATCCATAAAATATCTGTTTGTTCAGCCCAATAATTTAGCGTAACAGGAATCTGCCCGATCTTCAGATTTAGGATTATTTTCTCAACATGCTCCCTGATAATCTCGTGTTGTATGACATAAGCAGTTCCCATTGTTGGATGACCGGTAAATGGCACTTCTTCCCCTGGCGTGAAAATACGGACATCATATTCACCATTGCGCTTTGTTGCATCTCAATATCAGAAAGAGCCTTTGTACCTCTAACAACTGCGAGTTGTTACCTGCATATTTTGGCTGTGCGTTCAAAATGTAACAATTCTGTCACTATTTTTGACAATTTCATACATATCTTCCATCGTTGATAATGGGCAAACTTTCGAACCTTCGGACTTCCTGATTTCGAGACAACTGCCACAAGCAAATATTTCTCCACCATTATCAACCAACGTTTGGATCTGTTCTGTCACCTTGAATTTATCCATGTCCAGAGATTCGCACTCTACACCTTTACCAAGCAAGAACACCTTTATTTCGTCGCCCTCTTTCAATGCAAAATTTGCAAACCGAAATGCGTTCCAAACTGTTTCTGAGTCGTTTGAATAAACTACAATTCCTATTTTAATGTTTATACCTCCTTTTGTGCGGAAATTACAGTAAAACCTCCATCTCCATGACCTTCTTTTACAGGTTCAATAGTAGTTATTTTTTTAGGGTTTTTGAAGATTGTCTGACAGGTTTTGATATGTTCGAACTCAATATTTTTAAGCCAATCCAAAACTTGTCTGGTAGAATAAAAGTTGGCATGCCTGTAGAATTTACTCTCTTTCTTCTTTGATTCATACAGTTTTCCAAGAAAACTCTCTTTGTCAATCATACCTATGATGATATGTCCTCTCGGTTTAAGAACTCTTTTTGCTTCCCTGAGTGCTTGTTTATGGTCTTGCACAAAACATATTGTTACAACTATCAATACAAAGTCAAAAGAAGAATCATCAAAAGGAAGTTTTTCAGCTTTTGCTTCATAAACCTTTATCCCACGTTTTTGTGCTATATCTGCCATTGCCTTTGCTGGCTCCACTCCCATCCTTATACCAAGAGGAACTGCAAATCTTCCTGTACCCACTCCAACCTCTAAACCCTTACCATTTTCCGGAACGAACTTCTTTAAGGCTTGGACTTCTGACCCATAGGCAAATTTATTTGCATCAAACCACTCATCATATTCTTGAGCATACTTTTCAAAGATTTCAATGTTATTAATAAGTCTTCACCTTTATCAAGCACATCCGAAATGACGTATAACGTTTTGCAAGTACCCGAAGTTGGCGACCTACGGGAATCAATTTTAGCGTAGCGAAGCGGAGCCTGGTACTCGCTGTTATGAGCCTTTCCACATACGTATGAGGCAGCATTCCGGGGATGAAGAAGATTTATCCCAAGAAGGCAGTATTTCACTTCCACACCCATCAGGTTATCCTTTGTGATCAGTACGATGTCGGTTTCTCATTTATCTGCGGTTCGAAATTTCATAAATTTAGCTGGGAACTACAAATATAATATGACTATGGTCGACATAAACAGCAGGACCGAAGCCATGCCCACCAGCTTATTAGACCGTGCAATATCTGTGGCCAAAGGCAGGCTGAAATTTCCACCGAGCACATAATGCCCCTGTTTTTCAAGCCGCACTCCCAGTGCCCCCGCAACCGAGGCCATGGGCCAACCAGAGTTTGGTGAGGATGTCTGTCCCCGGTCATTCAGGCATGTCCTGATGGCATTTACCGGGCTCCCTGTAAACACCGCACCTGCAACAATAAATATCAGGGACAATCTGGCAGGTATCCAGTTAAGGATATCGTCAAAACGGGCAGATGCCCATCCCAGTTCAACAAATTCCCTGTTCCTGTATCCTACCATTGAATCCAGTGTGTTCACAGCCTTATACGCAAGGGCCCCTGGCAGACCCAGGATGAGATAAAAAAACAGCGGCGAAAGGATCGTATCCACAAAATTCTCAGAAACCGACTCAATCACTGATGATACCATGTGTGGTTCATCCATACCAGCCGTGTCCCTGCTCACCAGTGCCTTCAGGCCATCCCGTGCTGCGTCCGGATAACCTGATACCAATCCTGTCATAATTTGCTTTCCGGAAGAAAGCAGCATCCGGAACGAGAATGTAGATTTCAGGAAATAAGCCATCACCAACAATGTGATAGCTTCGGGTAGAATGAATTGTGTGCCAACAACCAGCATACCGACCAGAAAGGATGTACCTGTCATAGTCACAACCATAAATATCCCAAAAAACCTCTTATTCTTGAACTTAGAGGCCAAACCCTGTAGGGATTTAATCCCCTTCCCCATCCATACCACTGGATGAAGAATGCCCGGCGGTTCGCTGAACAGGATATCCATGGCAATAGCCAGCACCAGTACCGCAATACTGTGGGTAAAGACAGCATCAGGCATATTCATAACATGGGTTCCATAACTTTCTTCCAGATATCTTTGAGATCTTCAGGCTTACCCTCACAGGCCATCAATGCTTCAAGGATGAGGTTGGCAACATCAGGGCGGTGTACCAGGTCGCACCCTTCACAGCTCCACACCTGCCCGCCCGTTGACCTTTCGACCATATGACCTCCGGTCCTTTCGTCATTACAGGGGTAGAAAGGACAGAAACAGAATGTACAGTCCTGACCCTCAAAATGGCAGGGGTAATATTCACAGTTGGTCCTGCTGGCGATCTTACCCTGATGCAGGGCCTCATCGATCTTCTTCTCCGCTTGTTCCTTACCCCACTGGGTGACCGATTCGGCCAGGGCATCTATCAGTTTTTTGTTATCCTCTCTTGTCCTGACCGCCACCCTGATATAGTCCCTGTCGGTCCGCCTGAATGATCCACAGTCACGTATTAAGATACCAAGACTGCGCATGCGCAGGTCGATCTCCCTGGAATCCATGCTGAAATCCCGTATCCTGACCATGATAAAGTTGGTATCGCTTGGCAACGGGTTAAAACCCCTCATAAGGGATAGATGGTTCATTAACCAGTCCCGCTCAGTACGGATCAACTCCCTTGAACGTTCAAGGTACGAAGGGTTAGCAGCATGTTCTTCCAGTAACCAGGTACCCAGGGCTGTAGATACTGTACCCAAATTCCAGGGTATCCTGACATTTTCCATCCGGTTTGCCACATCGGGATGTACAATACCGTACCCGATCCTGACCCCGGGAATGGCAAATACCTTGGTAAGGGAATGCATAATTATAATAAAAGGGTTCTCGTTAACCTTCACAGCCATGCTGTGCTCAGGGTCCGCGAGTTCAATGAATGCTTCATCGATTATCAGGAATGTTTCATTTTCCTGGCACTTCAGGGCCAGTTTTTCCAACTCCGGTTTGGGGATAAGTGTGCCGGTCGGGTTATTCGGATTGCAGATGAACACAGCTTTTAATGCAACAAGCATCTTATCTGTAATTGACCCGACATTACGGTAGACGTTCCTGTACTCGATGTGTTCAGGTACGGCACCCATAAGTTTGATGTTTAGTTCATATTCACCAAAGGTAGGTTGGGGCAGTATTACAGTATCATCCACATCCAGTATGGTCTCGGCTATTAGCCTTACCAGTTCGGATGAGCCATTGGCAGGAACGATATTTTCTGGATACACGCCTGCAAATACGGCAGCAGCTCTTTTAAAACCCGGATAACGATTGTCAGGATACCACTCAATATCATTAATTGCATGTATTGCAATTTTTTTGATTGCCTCTATATCAGGTGGACCTAAGGGGTTGAAGTTGGCACTGAAATCCAGTAATTCAATCATGTTCGGTCTGATATTTTCAGCAAACCGACCGCCATGGGTACATTTTTGGATTTCAACTGCAGTTTTTCTTAAGGATTTATCAACGTGTCCCATAATTCCGAGAATGGGGTGCTTTACTCATAACTATTTCGCATTCAATGCAAGGATACATGCACAATTTTATTTTTTATATACTAAATAGATTTATATCGAAGGAGACCATATAGTCTCTTAGGGAATTTCAAGAAAAAACTCACTTCCTTCGCATTTTCTAAGCCTGCAGGAAAGTATATACTTTTCTATGCGTAAAAAAAGTGAGTCGATATTAGTGAAAATTCGAGTCGTAAGTTCAAAGAACGAAATTAGCACATTGGATCCGGATGAATAGATAGTACACCTGGCTTTCAGGCCTTACAACAACGATATTTTAGTCCTGGTCAATACATGTCCCGGGCCAAAGGCACTTCACATTCCAAGTTCCTACATAAAGACTGTTTCCGGGTCTATTGGAATGTTCCTGGAAATGCAACAAATCCAGTTTATGGAAGGCAATTTATGGGGACAACATAAGGATAAATAATAATAGCGGACTCGCCGCGATTCGAACACGGGTCCGCGGGTATCTACACCGGCCGGCATTTTTGGCGGTACGGTTCCGAAGCCCGCTAGGATATCCTGGCTACCCCACGAGTCCGCAAGGTGTTTTGATAAAAATACAACGTATTTTGATAGAAAACATCATGAAGGGTTGCAAATCCACTTAAGCGAGTGAATCATATAAAAAGTTATTCACAACAGCCATATCCAAGTTTTTAAGTGTCATCTACATAAATAACAATTCATGCAACCTACCGGAAATATCCATGATCCCCTGCACGGGCATATTCCCATAAGCCACCTGGAGTCTCTTCTTATCGGGACCCGTGAAATGCAGCGTCTGCGGCGAATCCAGCAGTTAGGGCTGGCAGATATTGCATTTCCCGGTGCAAACCACACCAGGTATGAGCACAGCATAGGTGCCATGTATGTGGCAAATCTTATCGCACGGACCCTGGGACTGGATGAAACTGAAGTCCAGAAGGTAAGGATAGCTGCATTGTTGCACGATGTAGGGCATTCCGCGTTCTCCCATTCTGTGGAGGCAGTACTGGCAAGGAACCCGGATAATATGCCTGTAATAAACGGGATCCGATTTTCCAGCCATGAAACATTCACGGCCCACATTATCACAAATAATTTCCCTATGTATGACAGCATAGCCAGTGAGGTGATATCCCAATTCGGGATAGATACCAACGTTTTCTTCAAAGAGATCTCTGCAATGGCTACAGGGGATGTTGATAATTCAGGGAAACCCTACCTATCCCAGATAGTCTCAGGTGATATTGATGCCGACAGGATCGATTTTCTCATGCGTGATTCATACCATACAGGCGTGTCCCTGGGACTGATCGATGTGGAACAGATTGTCGGCAGCCTGACCCTGGACCAGAACCGCATTGTGCTGGGCGGTACTGATAGTTATGAGGAGGATATGGCCATAGCGGCAGCAGAATCAATGCTTATTGCCCGTTCACACCATTATTCTGCCATCATCCACAATCCGGTAACCCAGAGCGTTCGGGCAATGCTACTCCGGGCCCTGGAAGATACTCTTGATACGATGGAAGATCGCACTGCCATTGTACTGAGTCTCTCTGAGTTCTTTACAATCTTTAATGACGGCGACCTGCTGGATTTTATCAGGCAGCAAGGTCCCCCTTCTGCAAGGGATATGCTCCAGCGCATAAGGGAAGGGAGGATATGTAATACTGCAATCAGGTTCAACCAGAAAACACTAAAACCCAGTATAAGGATGGCACTGTCTACCATTGCACGCTACGGTGCTGCCAAGAAGATGTTCGAATGGGAATTGGCTAAGCGCTTTTCCCGGCACTATGATATACCTGTGCTGATCGACCTGTCCGTAGCAAAAGGTGTACCTAAGGGCACCCGCATCCTGAGGGGAGGAGAGGAACACTTCCTGTACGACGAATCGGCCCTTGCCAATGGCCTGGTAAGGTCCATATCCCGCCAGATATCCCTGTGTGTATTCTCAGGAAAGGAACCAGGGGAACTGGAGGTCATATCCGGTGACATACTGGCCACGATCGAGGAGCTGTCCCCTAATCTTTTACGTTTTATCAGGAATGATAAATACCTGAACATCGAAGGCGTCATGCTGTTGTTCTACTGCCTGCATAACATGTTCTCGAAGGAAGATGGTACACGATTATTGATACCGCGTATCAGGAACATCACCTGCCTGTATGAGTTGGTCCGGCATCTGGGACAACAGGAGCGACTGCGTAACCTGCTGGATTACCGCTTCCATGACAGGTACGGTTTCCCCTATTCGGATAGCCTGTTCGAGGATATCCAGAAATTGACAGCCATGGGCCTGGTGGACGAGGACCTGCGTTATTATGATATGAATGGTCACTGGTCACAGAGATATGAATATGTACTTACAAAAGAAGGTGTGGATTACGGGAAGAGTATCGCACGGTATTATCCCAAGGATATGAAACAAATAATAGATTACCTAGACCGGCACAAACATGAGATACCCAGGGATATGGTGTATATACACACGGATAGGTACAACCGATAATGTGGAAAAAAGAAGGTGTGGAGAGGGCTTGAACCCCCCTCTCTGGAATACTCTATACGATAGAATTTTTCAGATTTATTCCAAAGATCCGTGTAATCCCGCAAATAGCCCCTATGTTCAGTACCCATGCGAGACTTATGAACACCGGCAGTCCTTCTCCGAAGGCAAAACTCCAGAGTCCACTGGAAATCCCTGTCAGTTCCATGGTCCCTCCCAGACCAGCAGCAATGATTGCAAGTGCCAGGTTATATTCAAGGACCTGACCGTTATTGTAGAACAATCCCAACAAGGCGAATGCAGCATACATAGCAAGCACAGGAACGGTGGCGAGTGCCAGATACCCTTCCATATAAAAGAAAATAGCAAAAGCGACCAATGCCATAACAAAAGGAACGTTCCTAAACCTTTTTCCACTCAACTCCACGTACGCGAACACACGGCTCAGGAAATGTGTGAATCCAATAATTGGAATCACGAATATCGGGGTGGAAAAGGTTGAGAACAACAATTGTGGAGGGCCATTGTATTGCCACATGCCGGCAAGAGAAGCCAGATGTTCCAACAGATACGCTATGAAGATAGAAATAATTGAAAGGACGATCAGGTCCTTTGTGCTCATCCTTATGGCAAACAATGCGGCAAAAATTATGGCAAATACCAATCCCAGCATGAAATAAAGAGACGAGATGGCAAGATAGCCTTCCATGACATAGAACAGTAGCATGATAAATGTGAGAATGGAGATGATAAAAAGATTAGTTCGCTTCCGGCTTTTAATTTCCGGAGTATCTGGCTGCCTGTCGAGTGACCATTTTGCAACATCATTCAGTATCTGCAATAAACCAGGAGTAAAATGCTTCAAAATGGGAAGGGTCGCAGCATCATACAAGAAGAAATCAGAAACCAAATTAAAGAATGTATTCCAGGTAGGGATCTTTAGTAATAAGTGTGTACTCCATGTGTAAAATCGCACAACTTCAGGATCAGGGCGGCTCCAGTTGCCATCCCGGGAATGGGGATATGGGAGTGTCGTGAGATCGAATGTTTGTGCCGCATCACCAAGTTTTCTTTCATGGGCTAACTTTAAATGATCAATCTCTTCCTGAGGATTTTTGAAGCCAATGAGCTGTGCTGCTACGGCGTCTGCTGTTACCACGCTGTTGGAAGCCACTATTGTATGAAAATCAACCGGATCGCTGGAGAGTGGCCCAATTGCTTCACCGCCTATGCTACCGTCAACGATGGTCAGGTCTGGTGTGAAGGCATAGTTTGTCCAGTATATCACCTCATTGATTCCAAGCGTGTGGTATTTGGCCTTGTCGATCTCAGGCAGTGTGCCGTACATGTTCTTCATGCCAAGAGTGACACCTGTCAGCAAATGGGTCTTCATTGCAGGAATGGAAATTATCACGTCGGCATCAATTATTTCCTTTGATACACGCTCCTTGCCCATTATACTCTCGTTTCCAAAATCGAAATTGACGATCTTCGTTTCAGAGAGATTCACTAATTTCACACCTTTTTCCTCAGCCCACTTTGGCCAACCCTCTGCTTTTGCCACAGGCCAGAACTTCGTCCAGACCATATCAGCATCACATATCATGGGTTCACCACCAGCCTCCCGGACCATATCCACCACATCACCTGCAATGTCAAGGGTAGTGTACGTGGAAATGGAATTTGGCGACCCGCCGCATATATTTGCTTTGATCAGAACCTTATCTCCGCTTTTTACGAATGCCCCCATTCCGCCTAATGCGTCAACGGCATGTCTTACTGCCTGATGTTTATCCTGTATCCCACGATCAATATCAGGATAACGGACCACCTCATATTTCAATTCAGCTTGCCTGTCCTTGCCCCGGTTTTTCAGGTCTTCATATGAATATAGCTCATTTGATAATCGTCTCCGCTTTGACATCACCAATGCCGTAGCATAGCCAAAATAAATAAAAAGCGGGTACAATGCAAACAGGAAGGCCACCACAAGCAATGGAACGTCTTGTTTGTAGACCCCGGTAATAGCAGAGTGGAACATGAACTCCGAGCCGCTGGAACTGGAGCATATAATGGGGAAAACACAGCGGAAAATATCTAAATATAAAAAAATGCTGAATAGGATGAATATAACAACAACAAGTAAACCGATGGTCATTTTGGCCAGCCTTTCTAATCCCAGCCTGTTACCCAGGAAATAAAGTACTGCCCCTACAATAAAGAGCACTGGTGGATCCAGCAGAAAACTCATTTAATAGCCCCTTGATTAAAGTTAGTCACCGCTACTATAAAAGTATTACTCAAGCATGCCAATTGGACTTTTGGTTCTGAGATCCTGACGGTTTTGATCGTGTTTGAACAGTCACGGACTTTATTTATCGCTTTATTTGTTTTCAAATTTCCATTCAGGTGCAAGTTTTCAAAATAAAGAGGTAGCAGTGTTAAACTCAATAATATGGGACAATTAATATATTTAATGGAATATATAAAATCCATACCTTTTTATATCATGTTTTTATCATATTCACTGTACAAATTATATTGGTTATGGGAGTGCCAATGAGGGTGAGATTGTCGGAAAAGTACCTGAAAAGCGCCTAAATTGAAACTTCCATAAATATTGTTAAAATCAAATCACTATGCTACACCCAGTCAAGTTTAAACAGTAAAGCTGGAATATTCGAAAATTAGGCTTTTCCGACAATCTCGAGGGTACTTGAATAACCGAATTGAAAGTTGTAGCGCAGTTTATCCAGGAAAGCACGAAATGCAAGATAAAAAATATCGAAGATCAACATCTATGAAATTAGTGAATCTCCAAATAAGCAGAGTGTGAAGTCAGGATTCCATACAATCTAACCGTGTAGAAATAGTTATCAATTTGAAAATCAATATCCAATGGGGACTTCGGAAAATGCCAGAATACTATACAATCACGGGCCGAATAATAGATAAAGATGGTCAATCAATTTCCGATTACCATGTGCAGGCTTTTGATAAGGACCCGGGAATTTATTTTCATCCTGATGACAGGCTGGGAAAATCTATCACAGATAATGAAGGGTCCTTCAAGATTGTTTTCACTGATGATGCTTTTAAAGATTGGTTTGAGGGCAACCCGGAAATATATCTGGTGATAAGGGATAATGAGGCAGAATAATTAAGACTACTGAAATTAAAAAGACTGCCACAAGGTCAGTGGATTTCCAGATCAGTCTTGAGACTTCAAAGCCTCGTCGACCTGAACCGGATGAAATATGTTCCATAAAACAGCCGATGTATTGTTCATCAACTCGACTGGATGAAATGTTTGAGATAAGGGACAATATGTTCCAAAAAGAGGCTTTGATCAATTCCGGGAATATGGATATAGTTGAGGGGGATAATTGGTCATTTGATGCCAGTACATTGATTATCTGGAATAACAGGTACTGGAAGGGATTTTTATCAACAGATCCGGATATTTTTAATAAAATTTTGATATATGCTGCTGGTTTTTATAAAAGGTTCTGGAAAGATGGCAACTCAGTGAAAGGAGAAACCCATCCCTATGATTCCGGCATATATGCAGCAAATGAAGCTACTGAAACTGAATATCCGGGATTTGGTAAAGTCCTTCTGTTGAAATATAGGGATCCTCCAAATAACATTTTCCATGATCTAATGAAGATAGTTGATGAAAATACCATAATTGGGAAGGCTTTCGGTGCCAGAGATCCGCCCAGAGGTAAAACCATACTCAATTTTTCTCTTTCAAAGAAATATGGTATAGATTTTATGACTCATGATGATTTTAAGATAATTTTCTCAGAAAAAACAACAAAACCGGAAATTGATGACATCATGGGAATATGGGACGGAAAACTTATCTCGGATTCGATCCATTCTCCTGTCCTTTTCAAGTTCAGGTTTCAAAAGGAAAACGGATATCTTAAATGCAAATATATCTTTGGAGGAATAATTCCCGGCACTTCAAAGGTAAAATTCACTGAAGAAATGATGCAAACGTTTGACTTTGCCGGACAATTGCTCCATAATGAAATAAGAATGATACAGAAAGATATAATGGTTGGAAAATATTGTACTATGGAGAGCTCGATATTTAATTTATTGAAAAGGGCACCCGGATTCATTATGAAAGATGATAGCAGGGTTTGTTTGCCATATATGTTGCGTAGGGTTGTTTGAAATATATTGAGGTGTATACAAAATCTAGCCCTTTCGCGGTTCGGTAAGATCCTGATAGAGATCTTTGACAAATGGCCCTTCGCCGAATCAATTTTGAAGATGTTCCCCTTCTTCCTTTTTCTTCTCCTTCACCACCTCAGTAACATATACCTCGACTTCATGTTGCAAGATATCTTCCATCCGCCCCGTAAAAACAGGATACGCTTTTGCATGATCCTGACAACCCCGGTACGGCCCGCTCAACTGGAAGAATTGCCACCCTTCCCGCTTCATGCCCTCAACCGTGCGCCGGTAATGACGCCAGCGCTCTCCATAGTTAAAGAATCCTTCCACAGCCACGCTGATTGCCACTAACAGGCTGAGGCAAAAAGTCGTCCAGCGAATGTATGCCGAAAATGGTCCATCACTCATATTAAGGCTGACCAGGGCCGGAATGGTCACACCACCCACAATTGCGATCAACCGAAGGAGATAGTAGCGCTTCTGTGCACTGGCAGCCTTCTTTTCCATCCATAGGACCTGGTCCAGCCAGCGGGAACGAAGGAACTGCCTGGGTAGATCGTCAAGATCAAGGGAATCGATGAGCTTACCCATTTCTTCTTTTAACCAATCGGAATAGGAATCTTTTGATGACATGGTTCACCACCTTTAAATTTGATAGTATCTTTGATAACTTGAATTATTCAGCTCGGTCTGCTCCCTGAAGCATCCGGATGATCAGTTCCCTGATCGTCCCTGATATGCTCCAAGAGACTCAGGATCCCTGTTCAGAAGCAAAACAAGGTCATTCTCCAGGATCTTCATTGCTTCATCTGTATCACCCATTTCACCCAGAGCATTGAGGAGATTCCAGGCTGATATCGAAGTGTCCGGGTGCTCGGCCCCCAATACCCTTCGCGTTATTTCAAACACCTGTTCCTGTATTTTTCTCGCGCCTTCCAACTCACCCTGAGCCCGGAGTGTTGCAGCAAGGTTATCCATGGACGTAAGCGTGTTAGGATGCTCTGCCCCCAGTACCCTTCGCGTTATTTCCAATACCTGCTCGTGTATTTTTCTCGCGCCTTCCAACTCACCTTGAGCCTGGAGTGTTCCAGCAAGGTAATTCATGGACCTAAGCGTGTCCGGGTGCTCTAAACCAAGAATAGTCCTTCGCAATTCGCATTCACGTCCCCAAAGACTCTCTGCAGAATTGTATGCTCCACGAGCGTAGTCAAATCTTGCCACCCAGCTCATAAGGTCAGCCGCCTGAATATCATTACTTCTGCTCACCATTTCCCTGGCATGGGTTACAGCCAGCCTGAGCTCATCATGGACCCGGGGATCATTTGCCCGGGAAAGCTCGCTTGTCAGCGCCTGAAATGCAGCAGTCTGCAACTGGTCTGTACGGTCCAGCTGGGTGTCATGAAACCGCACGGTGCGCGAGATGAGCGTATGAACAGACCTAGCACCCGGTTCATCCTCCACCCTTTCTACGAGGGACAGATTCTCTGCCTGGTCAAGACCTAGTACAGCACGACGACGTCCTTTTGCCTCATCCGGACCATCCACTTCAGAAAATACCGATGAAATGAGAGAAGCAGGTATGGGGGCCACTGCAAGTACCGAAGCCAGGCGCAGGAAATCCCACCCTTCGGGTCCCAAGCGCTCAATGCTGCGAATAAGCGTAGAGGCAATGCTCTTTTCATGTCCATTGGGGAGGACTCCTTTCAGTTGGGCTGCCAGTTCAAGCTCATCCTGGGTGGGGTTGGCAAGCTCTTCCCTGAACTCAGCAAAGGATTGAAGTCCCTCTGATTTGTGAAGGGCTGCTCCTGCCACATCCAGGGCAAGGGCATGGCATCCCAGGTCCTCAATGAGCTGGCGTGCAGCATCCTCTTCCTCATCTCCTACAGTTTTTCTCCACAAACTGAGAAGTTCCCATGCTTCATCTTCTTCCAGAACCCCTAGTTGTATCAAATGACCAAGGGAATCATATTCTCTGGTACGGGTAGTGATAAGGGTCTTAC
>Ga0255420_10197_pt1 | contig 13600 bp, 14 predicted proteins | sample ANMaggSeSYBR02I3_FD_182630 | JGI IMG/M metagenome (GOLD analysis project Ga0255420, IMG submission 182630) | Sediment cell enrichment communities from methane seep in Santa Monica Basin, California, United Staets - ANME aggregate JGI... | ecosystem: Environmental > Aquatic > Marine > Cold seeps >...
TCTGCGCCGGTTAGCAAAGCTTTGCGTGAGTTCGGGCACACAGAGATCCTCGTACATACCGGTCACAGGGAGCGTGGTTGCCTTGGGCTTGGCGTGCTTGTTGCGCCCGTTATCGCTCGCCTCTTCGCGCGGGAGGCATTTGGCGTTGTCGCGCTTTTTCTATCTATCGCCGGCATTATCTGCGTTGTGGTCTGTCTCCGGTATGAACTTTCCATCATGCTTCCGAAGACCGATGAAGAGGCGGCAAATTTCCTCGAACTTATTGATTTTATTGAATACAGTTCTTGACTAGATTGCTAATTTTCACCAAACTTGGATTTGGGCAATAGCCCGTGTAGCTCTGACCCTTATGGGTTTGCTGACCCCCTTTGTTTTTACATCTAATCACGGGATGATTGGAGGCGTAGTTTGGGCAGAAAAGCGTATTTGATGAATGTCCGGTTAATGGAAACTCGTAACTCTGCGGAACGCAAAAACTCTGAAGAAAGTGAAGGGAACGAAGAACTGTGTGAACGAATTGTTAAAGTCCCCTGTTTTGAACAAAAGTCATTTGAATTTAAATGGATTAGGGAAATTCAGAGTCTTTTTCAGGAAGGACTGAGATGTGAAGTGCTGGAAAACATAATTATTCACGGTAGCTATGGCGATAATACCCATAATAATTATAGTGATATGGATTTAACCTTACTCTTGGCGGATTCAGTGTGGGGCGATAAAAAGAAAATGAACTTATGCGAAAAGTGGATTCGGAGAGAAGTATATCCCTTTCTTTACAAAGTTGATCCTATGCAGCATCATGGCCCTTTTTATTTATGGCGCAGCTTGATGAATTGTTATGATAATTCCATTCTTCCTGTTGATGTTTATTCAGATGCATGGGCAGTTGAGTCAACTGATTTGCTTTTTAAAGCATGCGTCCCTACTTTAAAGTCTGAATTTCTGTCGCTAATAACTTGCGAAGCTTTGTTGAACTCCTCTGAACGATTTTTTAAACATGGATATTCGTTGTTTGCCATGAAGCGTTTTTTAAGCAACCTTATGCTCATCCCCGCTTTTTTTTATACGGATCTCGGCAAGAGCATGTTGAAGGCAAAATCGTTTGAACCATTTTACAACGGATTCCCCAAAGTAAGTCGCGCGATTCGAGCTGCCTCCGCCATTCGTAAAAACTGGCCGGATTTAACGAGGTCGCATAAAATGGTGGCCTTTTTTGAACGTTTTGTTTTTAAGTCAAATAAATACGGCAAGAGATTTTTTTTTAATCGGCGAATCGAATCCCAAATTAAAAATGAGATTATTCCTATCCTTCCTCAATTATACGGAGTTTTAAACAATGAACTGCACTCTGAAAATAAAGCCCATATCGGAAGCCCGTCCCCTAATATCGGCTGAATACGAGAAGGAGTTGAAACGTTATATAGCTAGAGTGAAAAATCTTCCCGGTATTATGGGTGTATTGACAATGGGAAGTGTCAAAGCTCCCGGTTTATCCGATTTGGACATTGTTTGCGTTGTAAATTCAGAATGGGAAAAAGAAAATTCCGAAAAATTGAATGTTGACATCAAAGGCTATAAAAGCGGTGTATTTATTCACGGACCGTTTGTCATTTCCGAAGAATTGCTTCCAGATCTGCAATATATTATCTGGGCCACCAACCTAACTAACATATATGGAGAAATGTTACGTTTTGTTAAGGTTATTCCTGAAAAAGAACAACCATACCTTGAGCTATCATATTTGGTCGATTTTACAGAAAGCAGATTTGGACAGTTCGAAAGTTGTATTAAAGACAAGGCGATAGATAGAAGGAGTTGGTATGCGCGCTTTTGGTCATTAACTCACTCGCTGTCAATTTGCCGAAATGTGGGGGTGGAGTTAAGCGATGAGGGAATAGAAACTATTGAAGCTATAAAGGAATTGAGATACGGCTGGCTGGCTGGACGTTATACATCCGACGATGAATTTGTGAAACTCTTTTGGCGTTCCTATAAGCTCTATAAAGAAATATTCGTAAAAACCATTAATAAAGTGAATAGTTATTTTTTGTCCGATGTTATTATTGGCGATAAAGTCAAATTTTCAATGACAGGGAAGGAAATTTTCTGTTCCAAAGCACAAAAAAATATCCGGGTTTTTTACCGGGCCCTAAAAATGGGGAAATATATAGTTTCGTCCAAACTCCGTTTAAAGGCACCATTTGCATACGCCTTTCATTTGTGGGGTTACGGATTTGGAAACGTCCCCTCTGAAATACAGGAACATCCATATATTAGTTTATTGTCCAAGAGGTGCAATTTGGTCAGGAAGCATGAGCAATTTTTAGATGATAACGGCATGCCTTTTTCTTTAAGGGGATATTTGGGTTTTCCGAGGATTGAATCATTATTTGCGAGGATTAGAAGGAAACTGAACTTTAGGATTTCAGCACTCCAATGACCTACAAATTTACCGTCAAAGAGGTACATTTTCTGATACAATAACTATGTTGGCACATAGGAAAATTAGGCAAGAACATAATGAACAATAAATTTAGCTTAAAACAAATAGCAACTAATTTTGTTATTATCCAATCCCGCAGTTTTGGTATGGTTTTTATCGGGTTATTAACTTCCGTGGTGCTTGCTCGTGCCCTCGGGGCTGAAGGGCGTGGGCAGTTGGCAGTTATTATGCTTTTGCCGGCAATGCTGTCCACATTTTTGAATCTTGGTGTTAGTCCCGCAAATGTTTTTTACATTTCATCAAGAAGGGTGTCTTCGAATATCGCACTACGAACCAGTATACTTTTAGCCCTTTGTTTATCACTTCTCGGAGTGTCAATTTCAGTTCCCCTCTTGCTGTTTAAATCCGATACGCTATTTCCGGGTGCTCCTTTGTGGCTGTTGCTCTTGGGAATGGCTTTGTTCCCTATTCAACTACTGGATGGTTTTTTTGTCAGCATTATTAACGGGCAACAACGTTTTAAGGAATATGCTGCGATCAGTCTCTTGTCTCCTTTTCTGTACTTGACCGCTTTATTTGTTTTTGTGTGGATGCTGGGCTCTGGAGTGATTGGCGCTGTTGCTTCTCAGTTGGTTGTGAGCCTCGTTTCGCTAACGGTTCTTTTTTTCTTCTTTCGAAAATTTTTTGGGCAGCTATGTTCAAAGGGAGAGATCGTCAACTATTCAAAGCGGTGCTTCAACTATGGTGGCCGTGCGCATTTAAGTAACATCATGGCTTTTGTTAACTATCGTGCTGACTTGTTCATCCTTAACTTGTTCTTGTCGTCTGCTAATTTGGGTATTTATGCAATTTCCGTAGCGTTGGCTGAGAGTTTATGGCTTTTATCTAAAGGCATTAGTACGGTACTACTTCCTAAACTGTCTGAATTGCATAACGCTGAGAAAAAAAGGAAGATGATAACGCCTTTTATTGCGCGATGGGTATTCTTGCTTACCTTTGTCGCTGCTGTGGTTGCGGCAATAGTTATACCATATGCGATCAACCTGCTCTATGGGGCAGAGTTCATGCCTGGTGTACAGACTTTCAGACTTTTACTGATAGGGATTGTGCTGGGTTCATTTTCCAGAGTGTTAGCAAATGACATTGCAGCTAGAGATTTCCCGCAATATAACTTTTATGCTTCAATTGCAGTTGTTTCAGTTAATGTCACTATGAATTTTATTCTTATTCCAAAATGGGGAATTATTGGGGCTGCGGCAACGACAAGCTTTGCTTATGGATTTAACTCTATATTGAAAATTTGTATTTATTCTGCCGTCAGCAGGAATAGATGGACAGAACTATTCTTGTTCAATGACTTCGATAAAAAGCTTTTAGCTTTTGGGGCGAGAAAGGCCCGGTCATTTTTATGCACGTACTAATATTACCATCGTGGTATCCCAGCGCTCCAAGCGACATCAACGGGGTATTTTTTCGGGAACAGGCTATCGCCTTAGCTAGAAGAAACATACACATAGCGGTACTTGTGCCCCCCCGGTCTTTACCAAAAGACCCGCGGCACTGGAATGATTTCTGGCGAGCCCCGTACTATGTTCAAGACGAAAGCGTTATCACGTATCGCCCACGATTTATGAATTGGTCACGCTTGATTTCTCGAAAAAGAACAGCCGTTATCAACGAGGCCTGCCTTTCGTTTGATGGGTACTGTGCTGCGCATGGAAAGCCGAATATCCTCCATGCTCACTCGGCGTTACCAGGTGGTGAGATTGCCATGGCCCTCTCGCAAAAACATCACATCCCCTTTGTGGTCACGGAGCATTTCTCAGGATTTACTCGTGGAGTAGTCCCTTCTTGTGATTTGGTAAAGGCACAAAAGGTTTTCTCATCGGCTGATGTTCTCGTGACAGTGAGTTCTGCTTTGCTACATACGCTTGAATCATCTTGTTCGGCTACTTTCCCGAGAGCGCGTGTGATTCCAAATATCTTATCCGATGGCTTCTTGTCATCACATCCGTCTCCTGTGCCGATGGCGGATGCTTTTACCTTCCTGAATGTTGCGCTGCTCATACCTATAAAACGTCAGGACCTTTTACTTAGAGCTTTTGCGCAGGCTTTCGGCCACGATGAAAGTGTCACATTGCGTATTGGTGGCTATGGATCGGAGATGGAACGTCTGCAGAAACTCGCGCGTGACCTTGGCATCGGTGATCGTGTCACTTTTCTCGGGAAGCTCGATCGCGCACAGGTGCTGGATGAGATGAACCAATGTCACGCATTTGTTCTCAGCAGTGAATTCGAGACCTTCGGGGTGGTTGTTATCGAGGCGCTATCCCAGGGGAAACCAGTCATTGCGACACGGTGTGGTGGTCCCGAGGATATCCTGCATGCAGGAAACGGGATCCTTGTCCGGAAAAATGACGAGGAAGCATTGGCAGAGGCGCTGGCGCGCATGAGAGTCGATTTTTCCAACTATGACAGCGGTCGCATTCGTGACGATTGTTTGAATCGTTTTAGCGAAGACGCTGTTGTTGCTCAATTGGTTTTAATGTATGAAGATGTGCTCGGTAATTATGACGTTCAAAGCTAAGTGTGGCTGAAATGGTTCAGGAGATAAACAGCCGCGGCTGGGAGATCGGGCTTCATCCGTCCTGGTTCCTTTGATGATGTGGATGAACTGAAAAGGCAGAAGGGGGCTCTTGAAAAGGCGCTTGACCATGAAGTTGTGAGCATACGGCAGCATTATCTTCATTACGATATACGCGTAACCCCGGCGGTTCATGCGGAGACCGGATTCAAATACGATTCAACACAGGGATTTAATGACAATGTGGGGTTCCGCTTCGGGACCTACTATTCCTGGCATCTAAAAGGAACTGTCAATCATGGACCTTAATCATCCAGGACAGCGCTATGCTTAATAAAATCAAGGGGATGCGACTCGACGGAGATACATCATTTCAATATATAATCCAGATTGCCGAAGCAGTAGAAAAAGTCGGCGGAGTCCTGACCCTTCTCTGGCATCCGAACAGCATTATAAAGTCTGACCGGTGGAACCTCTATCTGCGATCCCTGAAATATCTGAGAGAAAAGGAGGCGTGGTTCGGAACGGTGAGAGGGCTGGGAGAATAATGTTATCGAACTAGTCGGCTATTAAGACATGCTTGCTTTGGAAAAAAACACAAACTGAATGGAAGGAAATTAGTTGAACCATGAAGACCGTTCTTGTTGTCTCTTTTAACTTCCCGCCTCTTGCAAAAGTATCGGTTGTCCGGGCCTTGAAATTTTGCAAATTCCTGCCTGAATTTCAGTGGAACCCATGGGTACTGACTGTTGATCAGCGTTATTATGGAAAGGCTATAGCTTCCGAACTACAGCCTGAAATGCATGCTCTGCATGTAAGCCGCCTACCCTATTTCAGAGTGCCTGCCGCCAGAACAATTATGGCATTACTATTTCCCCTGCTTGTTCTGCTGTTTGTCGCAAGAAACAGGCGCAGAATAGATGCGGTCTATATGGTAGGAAGTCCATTTCATCCCTTTATTATCACTCCCCTGCTGACAAAAGCGTTACGCATACCAGTTGTGCTTGATTTCCGTGATTCCTGGAGTATGAATTTTGGTTATGACGGCCAACCCAGGCATACCGTTAGAATTTTAAAAAGAATACAACACAAATTTTATTTTCTAATAGAAAAAATTGCCTTGAAGTACACATCTGCTGCCACATTTGCTACCCAAATTTTGAAGACAGAATATATTGAAGCCCATCCGACATATTCCTCCAAATACCATACTATTTATAACGGGTACGACGAGGATGATTTCAAGGGGGTTCAACCGCTTTCACTTACCTCTGGCAAAACAATTATTGTGGCCGGCCAGTTTTCAATTTACCTTGGGAACCAGTTGGAAGAGATATTAAAGGCCGTGCATGACATTCCTGACCTCACTTTAATTTATGTTGGCAGCGAACATGAGATTATCCGAAACACTGCATATAGACTAGACATGCTGGAGCAGGTGATTATTCACTCCCTTAAACCCTATAGCTACATTTTACGATTACTTGCCGGTTGTGATCACGGGCTATTATCAACTGGGTTAATTAATGGCCTTGGAACAAAAATTTTCGACTACTTGGCTTTGAAAAAACCCTGTCTTTGTCTCGTCCCAAAAGGCTCTATCATTACACAACTTTTTGGAGATATGATGGGTGTTTTAATATCCGAGCCACCCCATAGCCAAGAAAAGATAGTACGCAAACTCACCAAACTTATGCAAAAATCCAGCATTAATGCTGACGAACAACTGGTCAAATTCACCCGGCGTAACAGCACGAAAGAACTATCCCATATTTTAGACACCATCATACCAACACAATGAACATTCTAAGCCCCATGGCCACCGGAAACGGGGCCTATATCATCCACCAGATTTTAGGCAACAAAATTCCCAATTACCATATTTGTGGTTACAATCCCTATTGGACACTGTTTCCACCTGCGCTGCCTTTCTTATGCCGTCGGCAGGGTATTCCTGATATTATCCATACGACGCCGGATTATGCTGCCTTTTTTTATCAAAAATCGATCCCGCTTGTAATCACCTGTCATAATTATGTCCTTGACCGCTGGATGCGACCCTATAGCTCGTGGCTTCAAAGAATCCACTATACAACCGATCTTAAACTTTTTACTCGCCTTGCGCTAAAAAAGGCGCACACAATCACTGCGGTCAGTCAATTCACAGCACGCCTGGTTCAACAGGATTTAAAAAAAACTTTTCCCGTCCGAGTCATTTACAACGGTGTAGATACTGATAAATTTACTCCTGCATCTACTTATGATTTATTACCAAAGGAAATCAGGGTTTTATTCTCAGGCAATTTAACCCGCCGAAAAGGCATTCATTGGCTCCAATTGATAGCAAAACGCCTAAAAAAGAACGTCCGAATATATTATACCCAAGGGCTTCGGACCAAAAAAGCAATGCCATCTATAACAGGTCTTGAATCAGTCGGATGTGTGCCTTTTAAAGCAATGCCAGCTCTCTATCGTCAAATGGATATATTGCTGATGCCGTCGGTAAGAGAAGGTTTTGGTTTGGCCGTGGCAGAGGCAATGGCATGTGCTCTGCCGGTGGTGGCGAGTAATTGCTCCGCAATTCCGGAATTGATTGATGACAGCATGGGCGGGTTCCTTTGCCCTGTTGGAGATGTTAACGTGTTTGCGGAAAAAATAAATCTTCTGGCTGATTCACCAAAATTAAGATGTGAAATGGGAGAATACAACCGCTCAAAAGTTGAAAAGATATTTACCATTGACCGTATGGTAAATAAATACCGGGAACTGTTCGAGGAAGTGCTTGGCTGAAGGGTAATTGATCCTATAAAAATAAGCCGACATTTATAAATTGACACCATGTTAAAAAGCAGAAAATATCAGCATAATTTTTCTAAAATACTTCCCGAGGCAATGTTTGATCGTGAAAGTAGAGAAAGAAAAGCGCAAACAATGGTTGCTGTTTTAAGCGATTATCTTCGCTCTGACCTTAAGTCCTTTTCGGTTTTAGACATAGGCTCCTCAACAGGAATTATCGCCAACTATCTTTCAAAATATTTTGGCAAAGTAATTGGAATCGATATTGATACACCTGCCATTAAATATGCAAAGGATAATTTCATCAAGGAAAATTTAGTGTTTGAAATAGGTGATTCAATAAATTTGAATTTCCCGCAGAACATGTTTGACGTGGTCATCTGCGCCCATGTTTATGAACATGTGCCGGATGCTGATAGACTGATGACTGAAATCCATGGGGTGTTGAAACCGGGCGGGGTTTGCTACTTTTCCGCAGGCAATAGGCTAACGGTGAAAGAACCTCACTACAATTTACCCTTCCTCTCCGTTATGCCCCGGTCCTTTGCTCACCGCTACATGAGAATTACAGGCAAAGGGAAGTTTTATTATGAAAAGCACCTGAGTTACTGGGGGCTAAAGAGACTTGTTCGGAACTTTGAGCGGATTGACTATACGAAAAGGATAATTGAAAACCCGGATTTATTCCATGCGGATTACATGATCAAGCACGGCACGATGAAATCCGCATTTGCTCGATTAATAGTCAATTATGCATATTGGATGTGTCCGAGCTTCATCTGGCTGCTGCGAAAAAAATGTGACCTCCCTAATAGATTACTTTGATCGTAATTTCACAAAAACATCATGGTACCTCTTATAGATCTTTGCCCAATCAAATGTTGAATTTACGATCTCTCTGATTTGAGCCTTGTCTAAATTCATATCCGTTATCCTGCCCACGAATCCATCCACACCTCCCTCCTCGACCAAATACCCGGTCTTTCCATTAATCACCGCATCCCGTAACCCCTGAATATTGCTTGCAACAACGGGAAGACCACAGCTTCCCGCCTCAAGAGCAACAATCCCGAATCCCTCCACATCACCAGTAACGGTGATGTTAGGCATGATAAATATGTCCGAGGCATTGTAGATGAATTTTCGATCCTCGTCTGATACCTCGCCTAAAAGCAGAACACGGTCTTGCAGGTTGTAGCGATCCACTATTTTTTGAATCGTTTTTCGTTCAGGTCCTTCACCAGCAACCACGTATAAGCAGGAATCTTCAAGGCGCGGCATGACATTTTCCACAAACCATGCCACGCCTTTTCTTTTTACCAAATGGCCGATGGTAAAAAGGATTTTCTTATTATTGAGGGATATGCCGATCAGATTCTCAAGCTTGCGGCGGAGTTCATTTTTTGACTGCTTGAGATAGAGCTGATCCGGCCTTATCCCGTTAGGGATGACTGTGCAGCATTTGGGACATGGAATTATGCGGCGTACACATTCATCACGCGTTGAATGACTGACGCATACGACCCCATCGAGTTTTGTTATGCACCAAGGTATGAACATCTGATAGAAGGAATTCTTATAGGTAATATCCAGCCCGTGTATGGTTACTGTTACTTTAACACCAGTCAGATGCTTTAGAAGAATTCCTAATGGAGCAAGAAGGCCATCGCAAAGGTGGACGAATTGAACGGAATATTTGCGGATCAGATAGAGCGCCCTAAAAAAGGAATAGGGGAAGAACCATAAAAGATGTTTTATCGACTTTGAAAGGGTGATTTTATAGGTAGATCCATGGGCTTGGAATTCTTTGATCAGGTTACAACTGTATGTCTCAAGCCCGCCTACCTTAGGCGGATAGTTCCTGGTAATAAATAGAATTCGTGATTTCATAACCCCAAATGGCCGTTTGTTACGATGTCATCAAAGATTCTGGGCAGTTCCTCTATCATATAAAGAGGGAGAGACAAAAGATCAAATTCAACTTGCACAGATTCTCCTCCCTGGCTGAGAGCGTGCGAAACATGCTGATATGAGGGTGCGTTTAAATCAAAACGAACACCGACCCGGACGTTTTTTTGATTAACAAATTGATGGAGTGACTTGAGTGATCCGCTCTTGCCTGCTTTAACCTCAATAGGAACAATTGCTTGTCCTAATTGTATGATAAAATCGATGGTCCATTTTTATTTTAAATATGCTGAAAAGAGGGGTCTATTTTATGCATGTTATGCTTATTATAAGGGTATGTTGCCAACGATGCAAGCAAAATCCAGCAATTCTAATTATAGAATAATTTTTGCGAACCAAAAAAAATGGAATACCACGAAACACACGAAAATCACGAAAAAATAAGAAAATAGTAAAATCTACTTCGCGTTCTTCGTGTGCTTCGTAGTGAACAAACGGTTTCTAAATAAATTTATCCCCTTCGCTCCTTTCAAACCTCATCTGACAAATCTGCTCGGAAACAAGCCCTATCATGAATATGACTATGGAGGTGGTAAACAAAAGGGCGCTCATATTGGTAAAACGCCCCCAGGAAAGTAATGTATAAAGGTAGTAAAACAAACCTGTCAGAAATGTAAGAAAACTTACGGGAAGAAATATTCTGAAAGGGGAATACAGAGTGCAGATTTTTACGATAATCATAAAAAAACGGACGCCGTCTTTGAACATGTTTATGCCGCTTTTCCCGGATTTGCGTGTCTTTGCCTTGACAGGAACATATTTTACCGGCCTTCCGTTTCTCAAAACACTTAGCGTCAAAGTTGTGGGATATGAATATGAGTTGGGAAGAAGATATAGTAAATTATGAGCAATATCCGCCTTGACTGCCCTAAACCCGGAAGTAAGATCTTCAACACGGAACTTTGCAACATATGAAGCGAGCCAGTTATATGCTGTGTTGCCGAAAGTACGTCCTAAGGAGGCATGATCTGCTTTCGAACGGGCGCCTACAACCATGTCAAATTCAGGAAAATGTTCAAGCAGTTTTGCTATATCTTCGGGATTGTGTTGACCGTCTCCATCCATGAACACCAGAATATTACCGGAAGCAATTCTTATACCGCTTTTAATGGCAGCGCCGTTGCCGATATTATAGGGATGGCTGTACACGGTAGCGCCTGAATTTTTGGCAATAGCCCCTGTATCATCTGTTGATCCATCATCAATAACGATGATCTCAAAATCAGGATAAAGATTTCTTATTCTTGAAATAAGATCTCCGATTGATTGAGCTTCATTGTAAGCAGGGATGATCACAGAGACTTTTGTCATATTTATTTGCGTAGCCTTTTCTTGGTTTTTACGTTCTCAGCGCCCTTCCTTTAATATTTTGGAGAGATTTTTATCTCGCTTTATCAAGCGAGATAATTTCCATGCTTTTTCCTTTTCTAGATCAGACATAACTATAAAAAGATTTCTAATATCCTCATTGTCTTGCGGCCCACCAGCCATCAGCTTCATGCCAACCAGATATTCCTTTGGATATGGATAAAGAGGGCCTGTATGGGGAGCGCTCATACTTTTTAAGCCTTCCAGCTCCCATTGATAATTTGCAATTAATATATCAAGTTTTTTGAATCGTTTTTCCGGATCAGTTATGATTATCAGATCATGTTTTAAGGGATCAAAAGGATCTTTAGATGCTTCAAAAGATTTAATCTCAAACTGCTTTCCAAGTTCTTGCTTTAAGAATGATGCGAATGCCTTTCCTAACTCGTTAATACTATTTTTTTCGTCACCACAATAAAAGAGCATGTCAAGATCAATTGTTGTTCTGGGTATGCCATGCATAATAACGGCCTCACCGCCGATAATCGCGGCAAGCCTTATAACATTAGCCTGCTTTGAAAAATTATCAATGCAATCTGTCACTATTTTCAATAAGCTTTTCATATGCTTCTTCCTGTGAAATACTATACATCTGTGCCATCCGCTCCAAGGTCTCATCCAGGCGCTTCTCTGCCTCTGATGATCTCTCCTCAGGTGTCAACCTTAAGAAGGCTTCTATCATTTCAATCCATTTTTTCTTCATAATATCAGACATAAAGACCTCTTCTCACAACAATGTCTATAGATTTTCCAAAAATCCTGCGCAATCTTGGTATATTTTTTATTTCAAATTCCCTTATCATTTTTGTAACCAGCCATAACATATACCAATATCAAACTAAATGCCACAATTAATAATATAGTTTAGTCCGGCAAGTTTTGTTTCAGGGGTGCGACGAAGCTTGAGTTATTTCCATTAGCGCATATCTATTTGATTCATAAACAGGCTTCCAGTATTCTTTCATAATATCCAGGAAGCGGAAAATTGTCTTTTCAGGAAAATTGTCATGCAAATATTTATTAACAAGCTCGGTTCGCATCAGAATAAGGGTGCAATCCAGGGATTGCAGATATGCCCGGAAATGCTGTTTATCTGCGGAAGCTTTGACCATGTTGTTTATGGTATTCATGCCAAATGATCTTTGATGATAATATGGCCTGTCTATATAGTAGCCCCGTCTGCCAAGAAACATCAGGAAAATTTTGACATTACCAGGCAGGTTTTCGTTGATGTATTTCATTGCAGGATAGCTTCCTACATTGCGGCTTAAAAATTCGTCTCTTGTTTCCTGATTGAGAATGTACCGTACATGTCCTATCTCATTAAAATAATTCTTTAGATACAAGAAATTAAAAGCGATAAAGATTATCGTAACAGCAAATATGCCGATCAAACTGGCGCGGCGAACCAGATCGGATTTTTTGCCTGTCCATTCTGCAATATTCTTTATCCCAATAACACTCAGAATCGCCAGGAACGGGACTACCGGCAAGATGTATCTTATGCGTAACCGTGAGAAAGTAAGCCATGAAGAGAAAAAAGACCGAAAAGAGCAAGAAAAATACTTTATCGCGGCTCAGCTCTCTGTTCAGAAAAGCAAAAGGAAGCATAGTTATTAGAATCGGGTTCAGGACGCCGTCAAAATACTGAGTAGAACCGTCCTTTCCCTGGAAAAACATTCGAATTGGAATGAAAAGTGTTTCCAGGAAACTCTCGCCGAACACAATCTCTCTTCTCTGAAAGATATTGGATGTCCATCCGCTTTCCGCTATTTGGGCTATACTTACCCCCTTTTCACCAGCATGATGAAGAAATCTGAAAAGCCGGTCAAAGAGCGGATAGATGGGGTTTCCCGTCTGGATATAGTTTTTAATAAACCAGGGAGAGACAACAAGAAGTGCAATGGCAAAGAATGCAACCCCATATCGCAGCGCCGGCAGTTCTTTTTTCGTATCTCTTGAATAATAGAAAACTATCATCAGGTTCAAAAAGAGCCATGCAATCAGGTCATTATACTTGGATCCTGCCGCAAGCCCCATGCAGACGGCTGACAGGATGAGCCATTTTGCACCAATGTAATCATCATCCCTCCATCTGACAAACGCCAGGACGCTCGCGGTTGCAAAAAAGACCATTCCAAGGTCTATATAGGCTGTTGTTGAAAGGCAGGCAACAGCAGGCCGGTCCCAAGACCGAATGCAAAATGGATAAACTTTGGAATTATATTATTATTAAAATAGAGGGGGATGAGATAAAGGAGATCAACGTTCATGGGATAATACGAAAAATCCGCCCACGGAATCTCGTAAAGTCCTCCATGAATGAGCCAAAGCTTGGGAATAGCAAGATGATGAATCAGGGCGTCACGGGATATTGGAGGGGTGATGTTGAGGAGGATTTCAACAATCAGAAATCCTGAAATATCAATGCACAACAGAACAGG
>Ga0255420_10199_pt1 | contig 13574 bp, 13 predicted proteins | sample ANMaggSeSYBR02I3_FD_182630 | JGI IMG/M metagenome (GOLD analysis project Ga0255420, IMG submission 182630) | Sediment cell enrichment communities from methane seep in Santa Monica Basin, California, United Staets - ANME aggregate JGI... | ecosystem: Environmental > Aquatic > Marine > Cold seeps >...
CCAAAGAATATCGCCAATAGGGTAAATTTTCTGTAAAATCTCATGTTAATTTGTTTCTTAAAAATCAACTGTAAAGACGTTGAAAGAAGCATAGTATCAGTCACCATGACGAATGAAAAATAGTAATAATTCTGATAATAAACATCATAGCAACTCATAAAAAAGGGTAGGAAACTGAGAGCGATAGCAATTATGTAAAAGAAGGCGGAAATCATATTTGATTTGCGAATTCCAATATATCTGGGAAATGATCTGACACCTTCTTCTTTATCTCCTTCAAAGTCCATGACATCTTTCATTATTTCTCTGCCAGCACCAGTAAGAAAAGCTATCAGTGCTATGATAAAGATTGCAGGAGACAAATCAATCGCAAAACTAGTTTCTGTAAGTACCGATGCTGCTCCAAAAATAAACGGAATGGCCATAGTATATGCAATAAAGAAGTTTCCTAGGAGCTTAATCTTTTTTAGTACAACATCGTAAAATATTGCAAAAAGCGCTGTAACAAGAGCAATAATAAAACAAGTGAGATTGACAAAATATGAACAAACAATACCTAATGGAAATAATATAAAAAACAGATATAGTGCAGTATTTTTTGATATATCTCCTCTAACTAGTGGTCTATCAATCCTCTTATTTTTTTTGTCAATTTCAAAGTCATAATAGTCATTCAAAGCAAATGTGCTTGCTTCAAGAAACAGAGCGGTAAAAAAGGTTAATATGAACTTATCAAAAGCAGGAAATGTTTTGGCTGCTATCAAGGATCCGATAAGTATCGCAATAGCAATCATCACTCCATGCTCCAATCGCATAAGTTCCCAAATAGCCTTGAACTTTTTCACCAAGCATGGAAATACTATAACCAATTATAAACTTTCGATGTTGTCAAAATATCTTACTAAAAAGTTATGAAAAAGCTTTTAGCGCAAACAAAACATTGCAGGAGAGATATAGATTTGGGTGATGTAAGTGGAATATAAGATATCTGGAGATAATTTGCAACTGGTTACCATTGAAATGGAACCAGGTGAAAAGATGTTTGCTGAAGCAGGTTCAATGGTATATATGAGTGCAAACATCAATATGGAAGCAAAGATGAGAGGCGGGTTCTTAAAAGGCATAGGGAGAAAATTTGCTGGAGAAACAATGTTTCTCACTGAGTTCACTTCTGCAGGTGGAAAAGGCCTTGTATCTTTTGGGGGGAACGCACCGGGTACAATAAAACCAATAGAAATAGCAGAGGGGCGAGAATTCATTGTTCAAAAAGATGCGTTTCTCGTTGCAGAGGATAAAGTTGACTTGAACGTTACTTTTCAAAAACGACTTGGTGCTGCTTTTTTCGGAGGAGAGGGATTTATACTTGAACGGTTGTCTGGAAAGGGTACAGTATTTATTCATGCCTGTGGTGATTTTGTAGAGTTTGATCTTAAACCAGATCAAGTAATGAAAGTTGATACAGGAAGTGTCGTTGGTTGGGATGATACAGTCGCTTATGACATACAGAGGGTAAAAGGCATAAAAACCATGTTTTTTGGCGGAGAGGGGATATTTTTAACTACTCTAAAGGGACCTGGTAAAATACTCATTCAATCAATGAATCTTGGCAATCTTGCTACAGCACTAACACCGTTTATGCCCCATAGTGGCGGATCTTCGGGATCAGGCGGTATAGCTGGAACCATGATTGGTGGGTTGACAAGATGATTAAAGGTTTAGTATCAGCTTTGCTTGGAGCTTTAGTTGTCGCAGCCATAATAGCAGGAATCATATACCTATTTTTCAGCGGTATGCTCCTATCCATTCTTGGTTTCGTAGCAGGTGGACTAATAGTTGCAGCGATAATTCTATTTGCCATAGTTTTTATCTTTGCACTTATAGTATTTTTCGCCTTGTTCTATTACATGGCAGAAAAAAAACCTGAGGTAACACCAGGCGAATACAAGTTAGAAGAGGAGAAGGGGAAAAACGAGTAGCTGAGAAGGATATTTTCCCTTCTAATTTTTTCTTTTTTTCATTTGTTTTTGGTGAAAGGATAGTTACTTCTGTGGGTAGAGAACAACTTTTATGGATTCCTGTGCTTGAGCAACCAATTTGAATCCTTTGGCTGCTTCAGAAAGAGGGAGTTTGTGACTTATCATATCTGTGACTGTTACTTTTTTAAATCTAATTAGTTCAATTGCATCTGCAATATCCCTTGGACCTCCAGCATACGTTGAAACCATTTTTACTCCCTTATTCCACAAATCAAACAATGGAAATGGTATATCTACTCCAGGTTCGGTTGGTGCAAAGAAAAGAAGTGTACCACCACGATCAACTGAATTTATGGCTTGTTTTACTGCAGACAGTGCACCAGTACATAAAACAACAATATCTGCAAGCCGCCCATCATTGTATTTCTTCACTTTTTCGGTGACATTTTCCTTTGCGTTTATGACCATATCGGCACCGAGTTTTTTTGCTGTTTCCAATCTATAATCATCAATATCTGTCGCAATAACTCGGCCTGCACCAAGTGCCCGAGCGAGTTTTATGTGCAACAGTCCCGCAATGCCACTCCCAATTACAAGAACGCTTGCCCCAGGTTTCATCCCCACAATTCTCATCCCTCGTACCACACAGGCTAACGGCTCAATAAACACACCTTCATCGTAGGACATTTCTTTTGGTAAAAGGAATACACCTCTGTCAACATTTATTTCGGGAACTCGAAGATATTCTGCAAAGCCACCTGGATAAAAATTTGTGGAATGAAGAGTATCGCAAAGAGTATGTTGATCATCAAGGCAATATCTACATGTGTTACATGGAACGTGATGAGAGACAAATACTCGGTCGCCAACCTTGTATTTTTCCACATTTTTTCCGACTTGTACAACATCCCCAGCCATCTCATGACCTAATACAAGAGGAGCTTTCTTAATGCGGTACCATTCCATAACATCGCTACCACAAATGCCACTTGCTTGAACCTTTACGAGGAGTTCATTATCATTTATTTCAGGTATGGGCATTTCCTCTATGCGAACATCATTATTGTCATAGTACATTGCAACATGCATTTTTTCCATAGTAGAACACAGTCCCAGTTATGGCCAATTATTTAATAGAGTTTATGATGAAAACTGTTTGATGCCGCATCTCGCAAAAAACTTAAAATCAACCAGTAGATTACAAATATAGAGGAGAGATACAAATGAAAGTTGGAATAGTGTATTATTCCAGAACGGGAAATACAAAACGAGCGGCTGAAATTTTTGAAGAAAAACTAAAAGAGAAGAAAATTAATGTTGATTTGATAGAAATCGAATCTGTAAAAAGACCTAGCTATCTTAAGGCAAGCATATCTGCTGTAAGGCAAAAAGATTTGCCCATAAAAAACACTGATTATAATCTAAATAAATATGATGTATTACTAGTTGGCTCTCCAGTCTGGGTGGGTAAACCTACCCCATTTATCAAGACGTTTTTTAACAAAGCACTAAACATTAAAGGAAAAAAATCCGCTGTTTTTGTTACTTGTTCCAATAGTCCTGATTCACAATTAAAAGCAGCAGAAATAATTAAAGAGGATTTGGAAAAACTAGGCATCAAACAAGTCAACGCCTTAATTGCATTGAATATGAAAAAGGAAGAAATAAGAAGGGGAAAGAAAAAAATTGAAGGTTTTATTATGGATATTTTTTCCAAATAAATCACCCCTATTGTAAAAGTATATTTGAAATATCTGCGGAAAAACTACATTGATCTAAGTCGCCTGATTCTTTCATCTATTGGAGGATGCGTGGACCACATAGAATCCCTAAGTGACCTCTTAAAAGGATTTGCAATGTATAAAGGAGCTACGGTCTTTGATCCTTTAGGTTTTCCTTGAGGATGATCGGATTTAATTTTCTCTAATGCCTTTGCAAGGCCTTCAGGATTTCTTGTAAGATGAGCACCATTTGAATCAGCTAGATATTCCCTTCTACGTGAAATCATCAAATACGTAAGTCTTGAGAAAATTGGTGCGAGTATTACAAATAGGATAGCAATGACAAGAAGGATTGCATTGCCTTCGTTCTTTCTTCCTCTTCCAGCTCCACCCCAAAAAAGTGAATAAAATAAAATCTCAGAGATTAGAGCAATTGTCCCAACTACCGCTATCGTGACTGTTGCTATAAGAATATCATGATTTTTTATATGACTCATTTCATGGCCAATAACGCCTTCAAGTTCATCCGGTTTTAACTTTCTCAGAGCGCCGGTTGTAACGCAAATAATTGATTTCTCTGGCTTTTTCCCTGTTGCAAATGCATTAATATTGTCAGAATCTTGTACATATACTTTTGGGGTTGGAAGTCCCGCAGCAATTGCTACTTCCTCAACTTTATACATCAATATTTTTTCCTCTCGAACTCTTGGATTTACAGGTCGTGCTTTTGCTGCAGAAAGCACCGTTTGTACCGAGAAAGAATAAGTAACCAATATGTATACAAGTGCGATGGGAATACCAAACACAAGTGCAATAAGGAAATTGTTAAAGAAGATGTACCCAAAGGCAAAGATAACACCGCAGAATAACAAAGCCATAAATGTACATATGAGCACAGTTAGTCGCTTGTTTTTGCGTATCTGATCTTCTACAAGTATTCGCTTGCCCATGGTATCAAACGTTTAAAATCATTTAGAACGATACTTTAGGTAATTCTCTATCTGCTTCTGGAATCTGCAGCATATCTCGCTCTTTTTTACCCATCCTCTTTGCGAAGATTATTCCAGGAAATGTCTCGATTGTGTTGTTGAACGATAAAACCGTGTCATTGTAATGTTGACGGGAATATGCAATTTTATCTTCGGTGTGTGTCAATTCATCCTGTAGATTCAGAAAGTTCTGATTTGCCTTTAGGTCAGGATAATTTTCTGAAACCGCAAACAAGGATTTCAGTGCACCTGTAAGCATGTTATCTGCATCGATGTTTTCCTGTGGCGATTTTGCACTCATAATTGCAGAACGGGCTTTGGTAACATTTTCAAGAACTTCTTTCTCATGCTTCATGTATCCTTTGACTGTTTCCATGAGAGTAGGTATCAAATCTGTCCGTCTTTTAAGCTGAACATCAATCTGAGCCCATGAATTATCTATGCGATTTTCAAGTCTAATTATTTTGTTATAATAGCTCAGAAATACCAGTAGAACTATTACCAAAATTAGTACGATGATACCAATAATTATCTCTATCATATTCTCACCTCAATCATTTTTTTTCTTGGTTAATACCATCTTTTATATAAAGCTATCGAGTTGATATCCCTACCTGGAAAAACATCTATTTTTTATTGGAGTTGAATATCTCAAAAGCTTCTTTTGGCGTCACGTCTTTGTGTATTATTGCATTTACTGCTTTGATCATACCTACAGGATCAGTGCTTTGGAAGACATTTCGCCCCATGTCGACACCTATTGCCCCTGCCTGTATTGCATCATATGCCATATTTAATGCATCTTTTTCAGGTTGTTTTTTGCCACCTGCAATCACCACTGGTACAGGACAGGATTCAATTATCTTTTCAAAGTCTTTACAGAAATAGGTTTTGACAATATGTGCGCCGAGTTCGGCAGCCATACGTGAAGCGAGGCCCAGATAACGCACGTCTTTTGCCATGTCTTTTCCAACCGCAGTTACTGCAAGTACTGGGATTCCATATCGCTCTGCTTCATCAATGTATTTTGTCATACCTAGTAAGGTATCACGTTCAAAATCTGCACCCACAAGTATCGAGTAAGCCACTCCAGAAACATTGAGTCTTATTGCATCTTCAATAGAAACAACAGTGCCTTCATGCAATAATTCCTTGCCTACGATACTAGTTCCACCTGAAACTCTCAGGACAATTGGAATGTCTGTTATAGGATCAACATAATTGCGTAACGCTCCACGGGTAAGCATTAAAGTATCTGCATATGGCAGTAGTGGGTTAATCATTTCATCAAGTTTTTCAAGTCCTGTTGTAGGTCCCATAAAGTACCCATGATCAACAGCAAGCATAACGGTACGTCCATCTTTTGGTTTGATTATTTTAGATAGTCGGTTTTTCATTCCCCAATCCATAAGTAAATCGCCTCCAATTTCTCAGTAAATAACCAAACATTATATAAATTATTTCTAAGGTTCTTAGCAAATCTTTTAATTTGATGTCGCGTTACCGGTTTTTAAACCAAGGGAGGCGAATTATGTCAGTAATTGATAATTTAGAACCGAAACTTTTATGGAAAGAATTTGAGGAAATCAGTAAAATACCTCGTTGTTCAAAACATGAGGAAAAAATTAGAGAATATCTTCTAGATTTTGCAAAGCAATATGGTTTGAAGTCAAAAACCGATAAGACGGGTAACATAGTCATTTCAAAACCTGCAAGCTCTGGAATGGAAGGAAAGCCAACTGTTATTTTACAGAGTCATATGGATATGGTCTGTGAGAAAAATAGCGATGTTGACCATGATTTTACCAAAGATCCAATTAAGTTCAAACTCAATGGAGACATCCTCACAGCTGATGGTACAACACTTGGAGCGGATGACGGAATAGGTGTCGCAACAACTCTTGCAATACTAGAAGACAACACATTGAAACATGGACATATAGAAGGTTTGTTCACTGTTGATGAGGAAACTGGACTTACTGGCGCATTTGCATTAGAATCGGATATGCTAACAGGAAAAATAATGCTTAACATCGACAGCGAAGATTTCGGTGTGGTAACAGTTGGATGTGCTGGTGGTGGAGATTCAAAAATAAAACTACCTTTAAAAACACAGCCTATCAGTAAAGACATGGAAAACATACTCATTAAAATCTCTGGATTAAGGGGAGGGCATTCTGGTGTTGATGCTCATGAACAGAGAGGAAATGCAATAAAACTGCTGGCACGTATGCTTTGGAAAACATCACAAAACTATGACTTTTATCTAGCAGACATTAAGGGCGGAGATAAGCACAATGCAATACCACGCGAGTCATATGCTAAAGTTTCCATTGATAAGGCAGACAAAAACAAGTTTATATCTGACTTAAAATCTGAGGAGAAAAACATACTGGGAGAGATAAAACCCATTGATCCGAATTTTAAAATGGATGTAGAAGACATTGAAAAACCAGATAAAGTTCTTGATAAGAATTCGCAGAATAATTTGTTGAATCTATTACATGGTCTTCCCCATGGCGTTGATAAAATGAGTTATGACATATCAGGTCTTGTTGAAACATCTACCAACCTAGCAACAGTAATTCTGGATGGAAACAATGCAATAATGGGTCTAAGTTCAAGAAGTTCAATATCATCGGCTTTACAGGATTTCCGCGATAGGATACATGCAATTGCAAATCTTTCAGGTGCAACAGTCTCTGAGGAAACACCATATCCTGGATGGAAGCCAAACCTGGATTCGGATCTACTTAAGTTATCCAAAAAGATCTTCAAGGATATGTACGGTAAAGATCCAACAGTAGAAGCAATACATGCTGGACTTGAGTGTGGAATCATAGGTGAAAAATTCCCAGGCATGGATATGATCTCCATAGGGCCAACAATCAAATATCCACATTCGCCAGAAGAACAAGTTCATGTTAGTACTGTCGATAAATTCTACGATTTTACGCTGAAAATAATAGAGAGTGTATAAGCTCTCAAACCAATCTCTTTTTTTCTTTCTTTTTAAACTTCTTTAAACCCTGCCATTTTTTTTCCATTTAATTCCTGCTGCATAGTAAACTACTAAAACAAAAAGGATATTTTGCTCCTTAAAATGCGGATATGATCTAGTGGTATGATAGTGGCTTCCCAAGCCACTCACTCGGGTTCAAATCCCGGTGTCCGCATACGTGCAATTTAGTACGTATAATAGTGGAGTTGAAATATTGGGAACCAAAAAAACAGTAAAAGTTGGAGATCGCGTTAAGCTAACAGAGATGAATGATACTTGGAGTAAACTTGAAAAAGGTTCAGAAGGGACAGTTTCAAAAATTGAAGAAGATCAAGATCTAATTTGGGTGAAGTGGGATAACGGCGAAAAATTGGCACTTCTCGATGGAATTGACAAATTCAAAGTAGTCAAAGATTAGTCAAAAATCAAAACAGAGTCTTCTGTTTCATCATATGTTCGACGTTTGAAAACTTTTCCAGAATGGGCTCTATTCTTTCCTTTGTAAATTGATGTTTGTCACAAAGCACCTTCAAAACCTTCTCATTATCCGGTACGAACCACTCAAGAACATAATCCTCAGTAACTTTTGGTTTCAAGAATATTTTTCGTATTTCTTTTATCTCCTCAAAAGTTGGTGCATTTTCACCACCAAAGGTAGCTATTGCATTTTCGATGTTGCCCACTTTTTTAATCAGTTTTAGGCTTTTCTTAGGACCTATCCCTCTGACTCCATTATTGAAGTCGGTTCCTATAAGTATTGCCATGTCAACTAATTGTTTATGCGTAATGCCCAGAGATTTGAGATTGGGTTTCAATCTTATTTGTTTAGGATATATTTTTGCATAGGCTTCTTTGCCGGGTAACTTTCTTCTTCCAGATGATGTAAGATTTCTCACAAGAACAGGGGAACCGATTAATAGACAATCAAAATCCTGAGAGCCTACTGCATAAGCATCGCCCTTTTTAACCATATAACTTGCTTGAGCCTCACCTTCTGAAGGTGCCTGGATATATGGAATTCCTAGTGACTCAAGTAGTTCTTTGCTCTGCTGAATGATTTCATCAGTCACTCGCGATGTCTGTTGTGCCTTTGTCTTAGCTTTTGCAAGATCCCCCGCTTCCAGTGCTTCTTCCCATTCCTTTTCAGCTTTTTCTTTTCTTTCCCTACGTTGTTGAATTGTCTTTGCCTTTAAGGGAGGAGGTTCGCCATCAAATACATACACCGGCCGTATTCGTGCATCCACGAGATTAGCAGTTCTATGTAAAATCCCTGAAAGATGCGAAGTTATCTGACCTTTAGAGTCTTTTAGCGGCGTACCATCTCGTTGTCTTATGCTTGATAGAAACTGATAAAGAACATTGTGAGCGTCAATTACAATTACTCTATCATGTAGATCATTGAACGAGATTTTTTCGTTCCTAAACAAACTTCCAATATCAACTCCCATCGTAACATAACAAGGAATAATCTTTATGAATATAGACTTTGCCACAGCGATATATTTAAAGAAGGAAATTGCATTCCCCCTTCGATGAAACGAGACCTCATTTCAATGTTAGATGTTAAAAACGACCTTGAAAAAATCATTGATCTTGGAATCAAACTTAAAAAGAAATCAAAAAATAGCGAATCGATAGAGCTTCTAGAAGGGAGAACTTTGGGAATGATTTTTGAAAAATCAAGCACCAGAACACGAGTCTCCTTTGAAGTAGGAATGACTAAGCTAGGAGGACACGCAATCTTTCTTAGTACAAATGATATCCAACTTGGAAGAGGAGAAACCATAGAAGATACGGCTTTGGTGTTATCAAGATATGTTGACATTATTATGTATCGGGCTAAAAGCAATAAAGCGATGAAAGAGCTTGCTAAACATGCAACCGTACCAGTAATTAGCGGACTTGATGATAAGGAACATCCATGTCAAGTTATCACTGATCTTATGACCATCAAAGAGCACAAAGGAACACTCAAGGGATTGAATTTCGTCTATCTAGGTGATGGGAAAAATAACATGGCACACTCGTACCTGCTTGGTTGTGGTATTGCAGGAATAAATGTAAAGATTGTTACACCAAAACAGTACTGGCCAGATGAATATTATGTTGAAGAGGCGAAGAGATTTGGTGTGAACGTCGAAATTACAGACAAAGTAGAAGGTTCGACCAAAGATGCGGACGTCATCGCAACAGATACATGGGTTTCAATGGGAGATGAGGTAGAGAAGGAAAAACGAATCAAAGAATTTCAGGGATATACCATCGACGGGAAACTTATGGCACAGGCTAAATCCGATGCTATCTTTTTGCATTGCCTACCAGCATACTATGGCTATGAAGTGACAAAAGAAGTAGCTCATGGAAAACAGTCTGTTATATTTGATGAAGCAGAAAATAGAATGTGGGCACAGATAGCAATTATGGTAACACTGAGTGGCTAGTCGTTTTATGTGAGGATTTTATCTAGGGAATTTTGCTTTGTAGCATATTTAATTTCTTGAGCTATTCTTCGACCAGTAGACATATCTGGTTGTATGAGTTCAGAATATGGAGAACCAGAAATATATGGATTGGTGCCTGCTACAATCCTAGCAGATATCTCAAATACTTTGAATTCTAAATCTTCTGTTACAACCGTTTCAAGGCAGAATGAACCAATTAAACCTCCAAATAACTTGAGAGATTTTTCTATAACTGCTTCACCCATTTCAAAAACTCGGGGGAGCAAAGATTCCCTCATAACGATTGGGATGTTCCCAGTTACGACAAATGTAGGATGTATACCTAGTTCTTCTAACTCCGCAATTGAACCTAATCTCTGAACTTCATCAATTGTTGTTTCATCACGTCTGTCCATCGATATCAATTGAAGACTGCCTTTGCTTAGTTTGTATGCATTGTCCTGTATTGGAGAGTAGAAATAGTGAAGATAATAACGTGTTCCCATAACAAATTCCTGGATAACAAAAGATTTATTTTTTTCTATTCTTCTTGAGAATTCCTCATAGGTTTTTGCAATGAAAAAACCTTTTCCTCCCTTAGCCCCGTGATATTTCACTATAACAGGATTGTCAATATCGTGTGGATCTTTTATCTCCCTAGGCATGGTGAGACCGGCACTTTCCAACCATTTCCTTTCCTTGTTACGGTCCGATTCCCACATCAGAACGTTTCTGTTTCCAAACGTTGGTAGATTAAGTTTTAAAAAGTTTTCAGCTCCAAGATATTCTACAAATGAACCATGAGGTATGACAATAACGTTTTTCTCCTTAAGCTCTTCTGAATGTTTTGCTATATCTTTATAGTTGTCTACAATTAAAAATTCATCAGGTTTTCCAAGTGGAAAAGCATCATAAAATTTCTTTTTCTCTCCAACAGCTATCCCTAACGTTTTAAGCCCTTCTTTTCTAGCACCATTAAAAATCTGGAGACTAGAATGGGAACAAACAGTAGCTATTGTGAGATTTTTTTATCATACGATGCAAGCATGTCTTTTATATTAATTTCAACCATAGTTACGGCACCCTTGCAATCCCTTAACGAATGCTAGTGTTTTAATGGTTTCGATGCGTTTAAATTTGAAAAAACAAGCATTAATATAAAAACATGCAAATTTTAGGTAATGATTGTTAAAGACATCAGATAACAGTTGTACAACAAGCCCTTATAACCAGAACGGCAAAAGAAATAACTATGATAATCGTAGGGCAAGTATCAAGTAAGGAAGAGGCAAAAGAAATAACTTTTATTGCTAAGCTCTTTGTAGTTGGACAGCGTGCAAGAGTTCTCGCCCAACAAAATGAAGACAAATAGATTAATTCCTCCTTATCCTCCTCTAGCCTCTCCCATCCCTTCCTTTCTTCAATAAACTTTATCTAGTCACCATTGTTAGAAAGATAACAGCGGTGGTATAGCATGGTTAAGCTTACATTTTATGGAGGAGTCGAAGAAATAGGTGGAAACAAAATTTTATTAGAAGACAACGGAACAAAAATATTTTTGGATTTTGGCATGAGTTTCAGTAAAAGGGGACTTTACTTTGAAGAATTTTTAACTCCAAGAACCGCAAATGGTCTTGGAGATTTCCTTGAAATGAAGTTAATACCAGATGTAACTAATATTTACAGAGAAGATCTACTAGAACATCTTGGGAGAAAATCAGAGGATCCAGATGTTCAAGGGGTTGTTTTGTCTCATGCACATGCAGATCATGCAAACTATATTTCATTCCTTCACCAAGATATACCAATTTACTGCGGTGAAACATGTAAATATATCCTAGAGGCAGTTGACGAACAAAGCCAGAGATCAATTGAAAATGAAGTTCTTAGCTTCAAGAAAAGGCCACTTTTTAGAAGTGATTATAGAAAACCCCCCATAGAAAGAAGATTTAATACGTTCAGAACTGGGGACAAAATCCATATTGATTCGCTAGAAATCGAACCAATTCATACAGATCACAGCGTACCTGGTGCATATGGGTTCATAATACATACGTCAGAAGGAGCAGTGGTTTATACTGGTGATCTAAGAATGCATGGGTTGCATGCAAACATGACAGAGGATTTTATGAATACTGCAAAAGAATCGAAACCAATAGCAATGATAACAGAGGGGACAAGGATAAATATTGAAAAAACAGACGAATCTGAACAAAAAGTATACAATGATTCAAAAAAGGAGATATCGAATTGTAAACATCTTTCAATAGTTGATTTCAACTTCAAGGACGTAGATAGATTTACTACATTTTATAGGATGTCTAAAGACCTTGGGAAAAAACTTGTCATAAGCTTCAAACATGCCTGTTTCCTAGAGAAATATCATAAAGATAAGAAAATCAGAGCACCGGACAGCAGGGATGAAAACATATTGATTCTTAAACCAAGGAGAATGACAGGCACATACGTCGATGAGGATTATACTGATAGATACATCAAAGAAAGACTAGACTATCCCAACATAATCACTGCTGAAGAGATTTGCAAAAATCCTAGCGAGTATATGGTTGTTTTAAATTTCTGGTATTTCAACACCCTTATAGATTTGAAACCACATGGTGGAACATATATACATTCATTATCTGAGCCTTTCAATGAAGAAATGGAGATTTCTTATGAACGGATGCATAATTGGCTAAAACATTTTAATCTAAGATTTGTTCAATCTCACTGTTCTGGGCATATATGCGGCCCTGACTTAAGAGAACTTATTAAAAATATAAATCCAAGAGAGCTTTACCCAGTCCATACAGAACATCCAGATCTATTTAAAAAACTCGACATGAAAACTACCATGATTAAAGAAGGAAAAAAGTATAAACTTTAAAGTTATAAGAGATTTAACATTGATAGCATCTTGGGGAAAATTAACATGACAGATATCTATAGCTATGATAAAAAACATGACGAACAGACAATGATAAATGCAGACACGGGTAAGAGGAATAAAGATCAATACATTGAAAACCTCCGAGAAGGTGATGTAGTAAATGATTTATTTGCTGTAAAAACGAAAAATCCCCCAAGAGCATACAAAAGAGGTACATGGTTTATTTTTGTCGCAACAGACAAAACAGGTGAGATGAATGTTAAATTTTGGGGCGGAGACAACAAGGATCGCGTCAAGAGGCTTTATGAAAGTTTCAAAGTAGGCGACGTAATACAAATAAGATCGGGGAGTGTGGAGACATACGAAGATAAACCTGAAATATCCATTAATGAGAAAACTGGCGGTCTTCGAAGATGCAACCCCAACGAATATGACATTAGCGAGTTCGTTCCTGCTTTAGGCGAAAAAGAGATAAAAGAATTATTTGATAAAATTAAAAAAGAGATTAAAAGTATTGAAAACGAGCAGCTGAAAAATCTGCTTTCCTTGTTTTTTG
>Ga0255420_10201_pt1 | contig 13535 bp, 13 predicted proteins | sample ANMaggSeSYBR02I3_FD_182630 | JGI IMG/M metagenome (GOLD analysis project Ga0255420, IMG submission 182630) | Sediment cell enrichment communities from methane seep in Santa Monica Basin, California, United Staets - ANME aggregate JGI... | ecosystem: Environmental > Aquatic > Marine > Cold seeps >...
GAAGTATCAATCGCAAATAACAAAATATGATACCAGGCAGATAATCAAGTTCTCAAAAAAATACAACATAAATAGAGCAGTAATTGTCACCAAAGACCTGTTTGATGAGCGCAATATGGATTCTGTTAAAATATTATTTATTCCTGCATGGCTATTCTTATCAGATTGGGAGAATATATTCGCTGAATTTTGATTCATGTAACCTGCTCCCTATCTACACCCCCATGGTCGGCAGCCTGTCAATTGCAAGAGAGGCGGCAGGGAAGCGTAAGAAAGAATGTGGGCAGGAATTTGCCATTCATAAAACAACCTTCTTTCCCCTAGCATTCCCCTGCCCAGGTCCAAGCCCAACTGCCTTCGTCTTCTTCATCACATCGGCTCCAGCCTCCGCGGCACGTTGCAGCAGGTGCCTATCGAAAATCGTCCTGTCGATCACATATACCCTGACCTACTTTCCGCCAATATATATGCTGCTCCCGTCATGTAAGCCAGTGGATAGTCGAACATGGTGATGTTGAAGTGGAAATGGAGAAACGGGTGATGGAGGCAGTACGGGTTCAATTCAGGCCCGAGTCCTGAACCGGCTTGATGATGTCATAATATTTCACCAGTTGAAGTTGCCGGAAATCGTGAAAATCGTTGACATTCAGATCAATTTATTAAGTAAACGTTTGAAGGATAAGAAAATTAATATCGTGCTTACTGAAAAAGCCAGGGATTGCAGCTCTGCTGTGGTTGGGACAATACGTAGTATTCAAGTATACAAAGACCTCGAACTGTTAGATGCCTCGGACAAAGCGTAGCGACGTCCTAGTTCATTGAGTGTAGATTAGGGGATTCATGCTGGGTATAGTTAAGTGCCTTCAAATTAGGATTATTATGAACCCGGCCATATGATGTCGAAAAACCATATGTATTTATTGAAGTGATGGTGTCTTAAGAAAACATGTCAAAGCAGGCAAAAGATATGGCATTACGGCACCTCAAAAAAGGTGAATCACAGCTCAATAGCGGGCTGTACATTGATGCACTTGAAAGCCTTACAATCGCAGAAAACCATGCTCAAAAGGGACAGGCCACTGACATCTCATCTATTATCCTGGGAACAATCGGGAATCTCCTGAAATCTACAGGAAAATATGATGAAGCACTAAAGTATTACACAAAAGCATTTGACATTCTCGAAGAACTGGCGCGTTCGGAACCCTTTTTTAATACATTGCTTGCCGCTACCCTGAATAATATGGGAAATTTAATGGCAGATATGAGAAAGATTGAAGAGGCACAACAGAGGTATGAACGTGCACTCACATTATACCTTGATCTGCTTGAAAGTAACCCTGATGACCTATCTTGTCTGTCAAATGTCGCCTTGACCCATTTTAATCTGGGAAACCTGCTGGCTGATAGGGGGATGATGGAAGAGGCAAAACAAAAGTATGAAAGTGCACTCAAGATACGTGAAAAAATGCTTGATGACGCGCAATATAACGTTTTGTATCAATCAGAAGTTGCTGCGACTCTGGATAAGCTGGCAAAAATACTGGAAGAGAGAGGAGAGAGCGAAGAGGCAAGATCGAAGTGGGAAACCACGCTTAACATGCGGGAAAAACTGCTTGATGGAGAACCAGATAATGGTTCATACCAGGCGGATATAGCTGCGACCCTGAACAATCTGGGAAATCTGCTGTTGCATAAGGGAATGCGGGATGAGGCACAACAGCACTATGAACGAGCACAAAATATTTATGAAAATTTGGTGAAAAGCGAACCTGATAATGGTTCATACCAAGCAGAGGTTGCTGCGATCCTGAACATTTTGGCAAAAATGCTAGAAGAAATGGGACTGAGTGAAGAGGCACTACGAAAGTATGAACGATCTCTTGAAATACTGGAAGAAATGCTTGAACAGAAACCTGAAAACGGTTCATACATGGAAGAAGCTGCTGCAATACTGCACACTTTGGGAAAAATGCTAGAAGAGAAGGGACAGAATAAAGAAGCACTACGAAAGTATGAACAAGCTCTTGAAATACAGGAAAAAATGCTCGATCTGGAACCTGAGAACGTTTCAATTATGGCAGATGTCGCTGCAATCCTGGACAAACTGACAAAAATCTTCGAAAAAATGGGGCAAAACGAAGAAGCGCTCCAAAAGTATGAACGATCTCTTGAAATGCAGGAAAAATTGCTGATGCTGGAACCTGAGAACGTTTCAATTATAACAGATGTTGCTGCAATCCTGGATAAACTAGCAAAAATGCTAGAAGTGAAAGGGCAAACTGAAGAAGCAATAAAAAAGTATGAACAATCTATTGAAATACAGGAAAAATTTCTCGAGCTGGAACCTGAGAACGTTTCAATTATAACAGATGTCGCTGCAATCCTGGATAAACTGGCAAAAATGCTAGAAGAGAAAGGGGAGAATGAAGAAGCGCTCCAAAAGTATGAACGATCTCTTGAAATGCAGGAAAAATTGCTAATGCTGGAACCTGAGAACGTTTCAATTATAACAGATGTCGCTGCAATCCTGGATAAACTGGCAAAAATGCTAGAAGTGAAAGGGCAGACTGAAGAAGCAATACAAAAGTATGAACAAGCTCTTCAAATGAAGCAAAAATTGCTCGAGATAGAACCTGAGGACGTTTCAATTATAATAGATGTCGCTGCAATTCTGGATAAACTGGCAAAAATGCTAGAAGAGAAAGGGGAGACTGAAGAAGCAATAAAAAAGTATGAACAAGCTCTTCAAATAAAACAAAAAATGCTCGAGCAGGAACCTGACAACATTTCATACATAACAGATGCTTCTGCGACCCTGGACAATCAAGGAAACTTGTTAGTACATATAGGACTGACAGATGATGCAAAGCAGAAATATCTGCAAATACTCAAAATGTTCGATAAACCATTTGAAAATAAACCTGATAACGTATTATATCGATCAATTATTGCCGCGACTCTGAATAATCTGGGGGGCGTGATGGCTATAGAAGAAAGGACTGAAGACGCAAAATATATGTATGACTGTGCACTCAAAATGCGTGAAGAGTTACTCAGGGCCGAACCAGATAACGTTTCTTATCAGGCAGATGTTGCTGCGACCTTGAATGATCTGGGGAACTTGTTCGTATGTATAGGACTGCAGGATAAAGCTGAACAGAAGTATCTACAGGTGCTTACAATATTCGATAAACTGCTCGAGAGCGAACTTAATAACATTTCGTATCAATCAATTGTCGTTACCCTGAACAATCTTGGAAATTTGTTGGAAGATATGGGCAAAATAGAGGGGGCAAAACATATGTATGAAAGTGCATTCAAAGTGCATGAAAATTTCCTTAAAAGAGATGGATTTAGCTGAAAATTGTAGTAGACACTCACTTGTTGCATATTTATTGAACATATACATTCCATGTTGAACATACCTATCTGACAGTCTTGTTCTATAGCCTGGGTTGGTGATTGCATACACCCATGCGCATCATTATTCGAAGGGAGGGGACGGCTCAGGAGGGAGAGGATGAAACAAAACTAAATTACGCTTGACATTTCTGCGTATTGAAGAGAGCAAGCGGATGCAAATCAGGATCTTTTGGATATGCACAAGCACGATGCTCCTGACATGAGCAACAGCGTCGCCCGAGATTGTTGACTAAATATTCCTTTCACCCCTTATAACCCACATCAAACAACATACTTCCCTGTCTGCACCCATGGTCGGCAGCCTGTCAATTGCAAGAGAGGCGGCTGGGAAGCGTAAGAAAGAATGTGGGCAGGAATTTACCATTCATAAAAAAACATTCTTTCACTTGGCATTCCCTGGTCTCAGGTCCAGTCCCGGCCCCAGCCCAACTGCTTTCGTCTTCATCATCACATTGGCTCCAGCCTCTGCGGCACGTTGCAACAGGTACCTATCGAAAATCCTCCTGCAGATCATATATGCCCTGACCTTTTCTCCACCGATGGATATGCTGCTCCCGTCAGGTTAGAAGATATGGGCACCCTTGATCTTTTGGTACACCCATATCCCGGGTTTAATATCACATACATCAAACCTCTTGCTGCTTATAAGGCCCGTTTGGAAAATTTATGTGCATGAACTTCTTCAAGTGTTCATGTGTGCAAATGTATCTTTGCAAGGTCAACACACAGCCCGATACGTGCTGTATTTTACTCACTGGAACAGCCCATGCAAAGAACCCGGGCATATAAATACCCAGGAACACTTTCACATGATCGATATTTTCCACATCATATATGTTCCTGGGTCCCACTGGCGTGGGTAAAACAGAACTGGGCCGGGCACTGGCCGAATTCCTGTTCGATGATGAGGGGGCCATGGTTCGGCTGGATATGAGCGAGTACATGGAAAAGCATACGGTGGCACGGCTCATCGGTGCACCGCCCGGATATGTGGGGTATGAAGAGGGTGGCCAGCTTACGGAAGCTGTGAGGCGGCGGCCATATTCTGTAATATTGTTGGATGAGATCGAAAAGGCACATCCGGATGTGTTCAATCTTATGCTTCAGATACTGGATGACGGCAGGCTCACAGACGGGCATGGGCGCACCGTTGATTTCAAGAACACGGTGATCATCATGACGTCCAATATTGGAAGCCAGTGGATAGTCGAACATGGTGATGATGAAGTTGAGATGGGAAAACGGGTGATGGAGGCAGTACGGGCACAATTCAGGCCCGAGTTCCTTAACCGGCTTGATGATATTATAATATTCCACCAGTTAAAACTGGCAGAGATTATGAAGATCGTAGAGATCCAGGTGGGCCTGTTGAGTGGACGTTTGAAAGAGAGGAAAATTAACATCATGCTAAGTGAAAAAGCAAGGGATTTTATTGCACGAACTGGATTTGACCCCACTTTCGGTGCACGACCACTGAAACGTGCCATACAGCATAAGATCCTGGACCCACTGGCAATGAAGATATTGAACAAGGAGTTCGGTGAGGGGGATTCAATTGAGGTGGATGTGGAGGAATCTGAAATAGTATTTAAGAAACAGGAAAAAAAAGGAAATTAGGTACTGTGGATAAACTCCACAGTACCATTTCAGTTTTACTCGATTTGAAGGGTTTTTTTCTTCTTGATCTCTGATTTTGGCATCTTTATTTCCAGAACACCATTTTTAAAAGATGCCTTGGCATTATCAGGGTCGATAGTTGAAGGTAGGGAAACGGCACGGTAGTATTTTCCGCTGTGCCTTTCACGGTATATATAACCTTCTTCTTCCTTTTTCTCTTCCTTCTTTGTCTCTGCCGATATCTCAAGCCTGTCAGAGGTTAGGTTGATGCTGATATCCTCCTTCTCAAGACCGGGTATTTCAACAGTTGCTATCAGTTCCTTATCGCCCTCTATTATATCGATAAAGGGCTGCCTTACTTGAGCAGGCAATAAACTTTCTCCCTCACCCGACGGCAATAATCGTCTGGAAGGTCTTCCCCAGAAATCCTCATACATACGGTTCATCATTTCTTCAAATCTTCTGAAATCATCCCAAGCCATAATGTAACCTCCAATTGTAAACATTAGTAATATTGGTATATAAATTTCTTTCTACGTAGTGCTTGTTTTGTCGTAAGAGTATGTCAGAAAGTGGCACAATTAACATTAATGGTTTCTTAGAAATGATTTTCTAGTAGTACATGAGACTTTTTATTATTTCCTGATCACTACTTGTTAGTATTTATATATTTCGCAAATTATATATATATGGGTCTAGCGTTTCCAGAATAAATTAAAAGGTATCTCCTTTACGGTGAAAAGTTATATCACCCCGGAGCTTGCAAAGACCGTAAAGCACCAGGGTTTTAATAGAAATCCCCAAACCAAAAACTTAAATCCTAAATTCCAGCCGACTTTGCAATATCCTCTGCCACATCGGTGCGCTCCCAGGTAAAGTCCGGGTCGTTCCTGCCGAAATGCCCGTAGGCTGCAGTCTTCCTGAAGATAGGACGCCTCAGGTCAAGAGTTTCGATAATAGCTCTGGGGGTCAGGTCAAAATGCTTGCGCACCAGCCCCACAATATCTATATCCTTCATCTTACCTGTTCCAAATGTATTGACCATAACAGCAGTAGGCTCAGGCACACCAATGGCATAAGCAAGAGATACTGCACACCGATTGGCCACACCGGATGCGACCACATTCTTGGCAACATACCTTGCAGCATAGGCTGCACTACGGTCCACCTTGGTGGAATCCTTACCTGAAAAAGCTCCGCCGCCGTGTGGCACCAGCCCGCCGTATGTATCCACTACGATCTTCCTGCCTGTCATGCCGGTATCGCTCTGGGGCCCGCCTACCACGAACTTGCCAGTTGGGTTCACATAATATTTAGTATTCTTATCCAGCAGTCCAGGGTCAATGACTTCCTTGACCACCTTGTCAATGATCTCGTCAATTGCATCCTGTGTAATGCGCTCGCCCGTGCTGTCAAGTATCTCTTCGGTATGCTGGGAGCTGACAATAACCGAGTCCACCCGCTGGGGTACACCCATTTTATATTCTACTGTGGCCTGGGACTTGCCGTCCGGACCAAGGTAGGAAAGTGTCTTGTTCTTCCTCAGCTCGGCCAGCTTTTGGCACATCCGGTGACTCTGCATGATGGGAAGGGGCATCAGTTCCTCTGTCTCCCTGCAGGCATACCCTATCATCATACCCTGGTCACCGGCACCACCCACATCCACACCCTGTGCAATATCAGGCGACTGCTTGCCAATGGCATTCAGCACACCACATGTCTGATAATTAAAACCGTAGATCTCACTGGTATACCCGATTTCCTTGAGGATTCCGCGGGCTATTGACGGTACGTCAATATGGGCAGATGTTGTAATCTCGCCGCCCACTATCACAAAACCCACACTGATAAATGCCTCACAGGCCACCCTGGCCATTGGGTCCTGTCTTACGATCTCATCCAGCACGCCGTCTGATATCTGGTCGCATACTTTGTCCGGATGCCCTTCCGTAACTGACTCTGAGGTCAATAAACTGTATTCCATATTTGAAATCATTATTTCACCTGTTTTTGTAACTGAATCTCCTTTAGTATTTATAATAATATCTGATTAAATCGGAGACTTCTAAATTTTTACTGGTCTTTTAACTATAACGAACCGCAGATGAACACAGATTTCGCATGCATTATCCATGTTTATCTGCATTCATCCGCGGTTAACAGAACTGATTGTTTAGTTTAACCAGTAAATAATAAAAAGTCTCTTCTCACAATTAAGAGGCGTGGAGGCGAAGACGAATAGGAGGTTTCAATTCCCAAAACCGGATCTATGCTTTTTTCACTTAAAATTGTACTGACCCACTGCCTGTACCGTTGTATCCCGCCTCCGGCCTATGAAAAACATTTACTGCATCAAGTGATAACACTTAAATGTATAAAACTAATAAACTATATCGTATGTCAACTGCCAGCCTGCCAAATATAATTGAAACCGAAATAAAAGCCCTTGTAAAGGGCGGATATTTCAACAGCAAAGATAATTTCATAGAGGAAGCTATTAAATATATGCTGTCCAGCAGGGGAGATTTGAAGATAAACGCTGCTGTTGAAATGTACCGCTCAAAAGATATCAGTCTTGGCAGGGCAGCCGAACTGGCAGGTCTGTCTATTTTTGAGTTCAATGAGATTCTAAAGGCAAGGAGAATTAAAACAGTAGTGGATGCTCCATCCAAAGAAGAGATGAACAAACAGATAAAGCAGATGTAAGAAGGTCGTTAATGAACATCGTTTTTGATACTGATATATTATCCATCTTTGCCAAGGCTGATGCTATTCAATACCTTGAAAGATTATTTTCATTAGACCACCTGCTAATTACTCCTTCTGTTTACAGGGAATTGAAAGTGCCAAAGGAATATGAGCATTGTCCCCATCCTCTGTGTACCTCTAATCCCTCTGCGGTTCACAATGAATTGATTGGCAATTTACAACTGAGGATGCATAAGTTATCTAGACTTTATCCGACACTTGATGATTGACTTGACACTAGCTACAAACTGAAATATATCGGAAGTACTTAAGGTTGTTGTATTACTTGTGGAATTGTCTGGAAAGAAAAGCGTCAATGTAAAAAGACTTCTTAACTTCGAAAGGGCTTTCGTGCAATAGCTTCGGGGGCTTTTTCCTCATATTTATAAGATATTTATTTTTGGGAGTACTAGGCTCGCTGACACAGAGAATTGTCGGATATCATAAAGGGCCCGATTGCTGCACTGCCCTTAAATCCCTTCAATATATTTACTGCGCTATTTCTGAGCAAACCGACGCTCTATCGGACTGTGTAGCGGAAATGCAGGATGAAGTCAGTAATAGTAGAACCTTAAGACCATAATCAAGGAGGCGCTAGCAGCCGGATTGTTGCGGATGTTCTCAATGCGGCATGAGTTCCCGATCAATTGGGTAAAGTATAATAGTAACGAAACTCAACCCGCTGAACTGACACTCGAATTCCGGGAAGAACAATTTCTATATTGAAGCAAAGGCATCCTGGAAACTATCACTTGTGTGAACTTATTTACCAAGAAGGAAAATAATAGCTCGGAAATCCTCGTTTGCAAACCAGAAGGGAGTGTGGAAATCACTACTCACAAACCCGATAGTGCAGAAAGTAAATTTGTCCTCAAACCCTGAGAAATACCCAAAAAGACATCGTTAAATAAAAACAGAATAAGCTATATTCGATTAAGAATTTTTAGATATAGTTGAAATAACATATAATAACACCTCGGACTTTGTATTTACAAAAATGAATACGACTTACTAATGTGAAAAATAACTATGCTGCAACTAATCGTCAATGGAATTGTCCTCGGAAGCATCATCGCCCTTGCCGCTATCGGCCTGACAATGGTGTATGGCGTCCTGAATTTTGCCAACTTCTCACATGCCGATTTCATGGCATTCGGTGCATACATCGCCTTTGTGCTGAATGTAGCTCTTGGCCTCAATATAATATTATCATTCTTCATTGCCATTGCAATAGCTGGTGCACTGGGTGTGCTCCTGGACTTCCTTGTCTGGAAACCCATGCGCAGGAAAAATGCCGACCTTGTAAGCCTCGTTATCGTATCTATCGGGCTATCCCTTATTGTCAGGAATGCCATTATCTTCATATGGGGCGGCAGTACCCAAAACTTTGACCTTCCAGTGCAAAAAGGCATTGGAATGCTTGGAGTGACCATAACCCATAATCAGCTCATAGGCCTGGGTACAGCCATACTGTTCATGGTGCTGGTCCACTTTTTCCTGAAAAATACAAAGATGGGTAAAGCCATGCGTGCTATCTCCGATGATATCAACCTTGCCCGGGTCTCAGGCATTGATTCAGATAAAGTCATTATGTGGATGTGGTTTATTGGAATAGGCTTAGCAGGTGCGGCCGGTATCCTGTACGGCCTGGAAACAACGATCAGGCCCAATATGGGCTGGTTCCTTATCCTTCCCATGTTCGCTGCCGTTATCCTGGGAGGCATCGGCAACCCCTACGGTGCCATGGTGGGGGGCATGGTGATCGGTCTGTCCCAGGAATTGAGTATGCTCATCCTGCCGTCAGAATATAAAATGGGAGTGAGCCTTGGCATTATGATATTAGTACTGTTGATTAAACCAGAAGGACTGTTCGGGGGGACAAAAACATGATCGATTATCTGGTAGCCATCAGTATCATCGTTGGGATCTTTGCCATATTCGCAATAGGGCTAAACCTTGAATGGGGCTTTACCGGACTCATCAACTTTGGCCACGTGGGATTTTTGGCTATCGGTGCCTACACCACAGTACTGATGAACTTAAGCGGTGCACCGCTATGGCTATCCATGGCATCAGGTGTGGTCCTTGCAGGCTTTTTCGGCCTGCTGGTCGGCATCCCGACACTCAGGCTCAGAACGGATTATCTTGCTATAGTCACGATCGGTTTTTCAGAGATAATCAGGTTGTTCCTGCTTAACGAGGAATGGCTGACAAGGGGACCCATGGGACTGTTCGGCTTCGACAGGCCCTTTGAAGCAATAATACCCTTTGACTACAATTATTTCCTGTTCATCCTGGTTTTCGGTTCACTGGCAGTTATTTACCTGCTTGTTGAAAAACTGGTACACTCTCCCTGGGGCAGGGTACTGAAATCCATACGTGAAGATGAGGATGTGGCATCCGCTCTCGGCAAGGATGTGTTTCGTTACAAAATCCAGGCATTGATGATCGGTTCGGCCATTGCAGGACTGGCCGGTGCCTTTTTAGCATTCAATATGCAATACATCAGTCCCAGGAACTTTATCCCGATGGAAACTTTTTATGCATGGATCATCGTAGTGCTGGGGGGAAGTGCCAGGAATAAGGGCACCATTTTGGGAGCAATAATAGTCCAGTCTTTTTACACCGGGACCCGGTACCTTCAGGACTATGTGCCCCTGGCATCCCACCAGATGGCAGCCTTACGGATCATGGTGATAGGATTATTATTGGTATTGTTGATGATGTATAAGCCGCAAGGCCTGCTTGGCAGGAAAGAAGAACTGACACTGGGGCAATAAAATGGTGCATGAAATCCTGGAGGTCCTGGACGCAAAAAAGTATTTCGGTGGCGTCATGGCTGTTGACGGTGCGTCTTTTAGTGTGGAAAAACAGACAATCAGGGGTCTTATCGGTGCTAACGGCGCAGGCAAGACCACCCTGTTCAATCTCATAACCGGCTACTACAAACTTGACAGCGGCAAAATATTCTTTGGGGATGAAAGAGTAGACCAACTACCCACGTTTAAAAAAGCACTAATCGGTATGGTCAGGACATTCCAGTTGACTAAGGCACTGTCCAGGATGACTGTACTTGAGAATTTACTCCTGGGGTCCAAGATGCAAAGCGGTGAGCATATACATAACATATTTTTTCGCCCGAAAATGGTGGCAAATGAAGAAGCAATAAGTGTGGAAAAGGCTCTCGAAACACTGGAATTTTTTGACCTGATGCATATGAAGGACGATTATGCAGGTGCTCTTTCGGGCGGCCAGAAACGGCTTCTTGAGATGGCCAGGGCACTGATGACAGACCCGAAGATGCTGCTGCTGGATGAACCATTTGCAGGGGTCAATCCCACCCTGGCATGGAAACTGGTCGGGCACATCAAGGAACTCAGGGAAAGGGGCATGACGTTTCTTATCATCGAACATGATATCCCGCTCATAACCGAGGTAAGTGATACCCTTAGTTTCATGAACCATGGCAGGATAATCCTTGAAGGACCGCCCGAGGATGTCAAGCAGGATCCCAGGGTACTGGATGCATATCTGGGGGACGGGGTATGAGCATACTCCAGGTGGAAAGCGTGGTGTCAGGCTATACTGACATAGATATCTTAAACGGAGTATCCATTCATATTGAAAAGGGTGAGATAGTCTCCATCATCGGGCCTAATGGTGCAGGCAAGTCCACATTGCTTAAGACTATTATCGGGATGCTCAAACCCAGGAGCGGTAGTATACTTTTTGAAGGGCAGGACATTGCAGGTATGAGCACACATAATATAGTGGCCAAGGGTATTGGATTTGTGCCCCAGGAAAAGAATACATTCCCATCCCTGACAGTGATGGAAAACCTGGAGATGGGCGCGTTCCTTAAGGATGAGATAGGTGATGTCTTAGCAGAGGTGTTTGACATCTTCCCGGTACTTTGGGATAAGAAGCACCAGAGGGCCACCACTTTAAGTGGTGGTGAGATCAAGATGCTGGCCATGGGCAGGGCAATGATGCCGGAGCCCAAAGTACTGCTGCTGGACGAGCCCACAGCAGGGCTGTCCCCGAAGTTAAGGGAAGTCGTGTTTGAAAAGATCAAGGATATTAACGGCACAGGGACCACCATCCTGATGGTAGAACAGAATGCTAAAAAGGCGCTGTCTATATCCCACAGGGGTTACGTACTGGAGATGGGGGAGAACAGGTTTGAAGGCGAAGGCTCAACCCTGCTGGAAGATGAAAATGTCCTGAAACTTTATTTAGGTGGGTAAAAAAAAGGAAAAAAGAGAGAAACGATCACCCGAGATCGATTGAATCTCCCCATTCTACGCTACCGTTATCTGCTACCTGCCACTTGGCATAATATGCAGTGGTAATATCGCCGTTGTCATCAAAGTTGACATCACCGGAAGCTCCCTGGTAGTTTATATCTGTTCCTTCCCGAATCAACCTGAGACCCTCGCCAATATCTGTTACTTCAACACCTGGCGGATTGGCTACAGCCCTGATATTATCCCGTATTGCTGTTCCGTTGGCACTTCCTGCTTTCTCGATTGCAAGAGCAATAACTGCCGCTGCATCATAGGTGTTAACAGTGAAAGTAGTAGTTTCTGTACCGTATTTTGCCACATAGGCATCATTGAATACCTCGTATGCCGGCCCTGTGACCGTGGGATCAGGTGCAGTACCCTTAAAACCAGCAATGATATAATTACCGTCTACATCTTTACCTACAGAATCTGCCAGGGAGTCATCTTTCAATCCTTCTGACAGCATCCATTCGGTATTGTCCATGGCACTTTTTTCATATGCTGCCTTCAGTATCAAACTGCCAGTTTCCGGATAAGAGATCAAAATAATGACTTCAGGTTCGTTCTTAACTGCCAGTTCGATCTCGGAATTGAACATGGTGGCCTGTGGGTCGTATTTTACCCTGTCCAGTATCTTTCCACCCATGTTTTCGAACTCCTTTACAAATACTGTTTCAAAACCTACACCATACGCATTGTTCAGTACAAGAGTGCTGGCTGTTGTATAGCCTTCTTCTACTGCCAGTATTGCCATGGCTTTGCCCTGCAGGGCATCTGACGGGACAGTTCTGAAGTAGAAGTCATTGTCCTCATACGTGGTAAAGTCAGGCGCAGTATTGGAAGGTGATATCTGGACCACGTTGTTACTTGTGGTTATGTCAATAAATGACAGGCTTATGCTGCTGCCTGCTGCCCCTATGATTGCAGGAACTTTATTTATCTTGACAAGTTTATTGGCAGCGTCCACTGCTGCTATCTCTGAGGTCTGGGAATCCTCATTGATCATTGTTACCTGTTTTCCCAGTAATCCGCCGTTCGCATTCACTTCTTCGATCGCAAGTTTAGCTGCGTTTTCCATAGGTCCGCCATATGGGGCAAGATCGCCTGTGATCGACAATAATGTACCGATTTTTACCTCCTCTTGCTCTACAGTATCAGTACACCCTGAAAATGTCACTATTGCAACTAAGAACATTATTGCAATTAATCCTTTAGCATGTAATTTTAACAAAATCTATTCCTCCTTAAATCATCCTGGAAGTAATCATCCTCGAAGAATTCTTCCTAATGTTTTTTGGGTTGGGCTTTTTACTTAAAGTTATCGTTTTTTTGTATCCACTTCAAATCTAAGGGTAACTGACTCCTTTTTGAAGTCGAAAATCTGCTAGGACACTTGATTGAGATAATCCGAATAAGCGTTTTACCCTGCTTTTTGAAGTGGATACCAATGTGGATGAG
>Ga0255420_10202_pt1 | contig 13528 bp, 8 predicted proteins | sample ANMaggSeSYBR02I3_FD_182630 | JGI IMG/M metagenome (GOLD analysis project Ga0255420, IMG submission 182630) | Sediment cell enrichment communities from methane seep in Santa Monica Basin, California, United Staets - ANME aggregate JGI... | ecosystem: Environmental > Aquatic > Marine > Cold seeps >...
TATTTTCATTAATTGTATGTAGCACTGTTATTGATTTGGTTTGATTTTCATATGTGTCAGCATTAATTACCCATTTTATATTGTTTACTATTTCATCTGTTTCAAATTCATAGATGTCTGTGACTTGGATAACATCCTCTGAATCCTTATCGAGAGTTCTCTTAATCTGATAGTAGATACTCTTTTTGGTGCTTTGATCCACAAAATCCCATTCTATCCACTTGGAAAGAAAATCATATCTTTCTTTGCAGCTGATCGTTGCCAGAAGTATGTATTGGCAGCAGTCAGAAGGTGGACAGGGAAAAGGCTTTGTACAGGGTGTAAAGGGCTCAGTAGTATCACCGGTTCCAGGTGCATCAGGTGGATGGTCCCAGACCTCAATGCAAAAACCTTCCTGTGTCCTGCTGAAGTTGCAGGTTTTTTCTTCACAACTCCCACCCGGTGCATACACAGGTTCAGGTTTTGTACCCCGCTCGTCATATTTGATTACAACATATAATGCCTGATCCTGGGATTCTGGTACATATTGTGCACATGGATCATATGCTGCAGTGGTTGCACAGGGTTTTACCGTAAGATCCACGGTCTGTTCCTCACAGACAAGAATCTCATTTCCAAAACAATCAAGCGCCAGACCACCCTCTACTAGTATGTTCGGGCTGGGGGGATTGGTAGTTTTTACCTTCAAACCGCATACAACACCCCATCCATGTAGCATCCGGTTGAGCAATTTTCTTCTTTCAATGTGGTATATCTGCTCTTCCCTGAAATCCCTTTCAGTCATCAGCATTCCATGAAAATAATTTGTTCTTTTTATATCATTATAGCTGCAGTGCTCATCTTTACATTCATCAGTGGTCATTTTCTTCCTCCTTTGATCTGTTAAACTATAAGTTTTGTTTTGGCGGTATTACATGGAACCAGCTCACAAAATCAGTCCCCTGTGACCCATTACCCGATGGAAATTCTCCGGAGAAGCTTCCATCAAGGGCTTTTCCTTCTTCACTGAAAATTGAACTACCTCTCAGGATGATCTCAAAATCCGCCCCTTCGCTACTCTGTGTTATCGCAGAACGTTTTTCATCTTCAAGTTCATCTTCTATCCACGTTTTTTCAAATTTAAATATAGCCCTCGTAGTTTCATCATCATCAATTTCAATTGTCTCTGAAGGGATATATTTCAATAATCGATATCTGGTACTGTGTTCTATGGTGATTATGGCAATCAAAAAAGTATGTTCATTAATAGAACCAGGATCCATGATTTTATTAAAAGTTACTATCAAGCCATTCTTCTTGACAAAATTATCCCATTCTATTGTTTGATTATGAATCTCAGTGCTGCTCCCTTGCTTTTCAACCATCTGGTCAGTCTGGTCACTTATCGGTGTAAAAGGTCTATTGCTCCATTCAATAGCTGTGACACGGGGTAAGTCCCCGTGATAACAGCTGATCTGGTCAAAGAGCAGTTGATTGTTGTAAACAAGTTTTCTATAATTGCAGGTATCGATATCCTCATCCTTAACGTTTCCATTTTCATAAACAGTCACTACTGCCAGGATGATACATGGACATTCAGGACAATGCTGACATCCTTTTGTTATTTTCTCACAAAGATAGCTGTCAAGTGATTGCTCCTTTTCCTCATTTGTTCGCTGGCAGAAAGGTAAAGGTTCGTCCAGAAATTCTTGTGGAATACTAATGGGTGTAATTTTCCAGCTATCCCGAATACGGTTAAATTCATGTTTTTCAGTCTCATCGCAAGCGATGGAAGGAAGATTCACAACTTCCAGTTTGCATTCATAATATTCAAGACAGATCGCAATGTGTTTAATGCCACTTTGCTGCTCTTGTTTGCTTTGTGGCTGATCGCATTCATGTGGTTTGGGAATTTCATCGTAAATTAACGGAACATACCTGTCTTCTGCATCCCCGCACACCAGGATCTCCCTGCCGCAGCAGTCGATAGCCAGTCCGGGAGTGATTTCCACCCCTTTATTATCCTTTGTTGGTTTCACGTCTAATCCGCAAACCACACCCCACCCATGGACCGTTCTGTTCATGAGCCATCTTTTTTCATTAAAGTAACACTGCTCGTCCTGAAAGTCACGTGCAGTCATCCTTTTCCCGTAGAAGTAATTATTCCTCTCAAAACACGAAATGTCACAGATCTCACAACGTCTTTTATCTTCTTTATTTAACATATTCTACCTCCACTTATTTGAATGTTAGATCAGATTAGATCAGTATCCTTATTTAATCTTGAATTACGGTCGAGCTTTCCACCCTTTTCTTCATTACTTACGATAATACCAGATCCGATAGTGTACGTATCTCCCAGCTGAATAGGTCCGTAATCAGCGATCTGTGTACTTATTCCCACAAACAGATCACTGCCATCTTCCCCACCGGTTTGTATACGGTACATTGTATGAGCTGGTTTTTCATTATCCAGAATCTCCCTTAGCCCTTTTTCATAACGTTTTAGTTTTTCTGCAGAGAGATTTATCATAACAGTAAATTGATGGGCTAATGCTAAAAACAGCTCTTCCTGTAACTGTACGATATCTATATCTCTAAGAGCAAACTGTCCAATGATAGAATCATCTCCCAGCCGGAATCCACGAACCGGAGTCTTAAGCAGCAGGCTGTTTATACCCAGTATGAACGATCCGTCCTTATTGATGACCATTGGTTTTCCAATTCTGGAATGTTCCAGAATTACAGGTCTTTTCCCCGTGTAGAGCCGTACTAATTCCTCAATACCTGCTCTAGTTCCTTTCTGCTTATAAAGTACCGGTGCGCGTTTAATAAAATAACGCTTCTTATCATCTGTCCAGTCCTCTTCAACTGCCAGGTTCAACCATGAAGCAAGCCAGGCAAGAAAACCGGCTGGTACAATATCCGGATCAAAATAGTCAGATACATTGCCAATATCACTTTCAAGATCATACAATACCGTTTCAAATATGGACAGGAACCGTTCAAGGAACTCACTGCTGATAGGGTCTTCCTGGTATATTGCAGGAAGATAGCGAAGGTAAGAATTGGCAGGATATAATATCTTCATCCGGGTTACTTCCGGCCCGGCTTTTTCATCAAAGGTCAATAAGCCAATCTTAAGCCAAAGGTAACGCCCTTTACCTTCCCTGAAAAGCATATCCCTTGAGGTTATTTCATTCCCGGTTAAGGTTTGCGGCCCGATCCATGGTATGTTTTTTTCTATATCCTCTGCTTTCTCCTGTGTTGATTTCTCCGGATCAGTAAGGATATCATCAATGGTTTCTTCTAATGAAGCACTGTCAGATACGTAATAATATACATTTAATAGAGTTTTTTGTGGTATACGTGCCTGAAGGGATAACCTGTGCCATTTACATTCATATATGCCGCTGTCCAGTGTTTTAGAGTAATAGAAACCTTCTGTTGTTGAGAACATCTGCTGTGCGCTAAAAAAAGCAATTCCATTGCTGCTGCCCAGGTATAGGTCTCCTTTCGAATCCACAGCTAATCCCATGATACGGCCTGAAAGATCATGAACAGGGATTTTTCCTGTATAGCTTCCGTCAGAATCGAACCAGTATAATGATTCTGTGTTACTGTTAATCTCAGCTACGAGGATGTTCCCGTTTGCATCAATAGTGATTATTTCAGGACGGAAATCTTCAGAAATCCTGGTGAAATCTCCAATTTGTGAATATTTTATCTTTTCATTCTCAGTAATCTTAATAAATTTTTTATGACCATTATCTATTACGTAGATGGAATTATCTTTATTTACAGCTAATCCCACAGGTTCTTTCAGATGATCTGTCCCAAAACTTTTAACAAAGATACCATTGATGGTATATTTGAAAATCTCATATGGATCTTTATCAAGAACATAGATATGTCCTGTTCTATCAATTCCAAAATCAACAGGATCATTACCTTGAAGAATATATTTGATTTGAAAATTTTCCCTGGAAAATGCTATTATTTCTCTGTTTAACGTATCAAGGACCCATAACGTAAATGCATCCATAAGTATCCGTGCAGGACTGTGAGATTTTTCCGGATCATATCCATCTATGGACGTGATATATTCCAGTACCTGGGATTTCATTTCATATCGATAAAGTCTGCGGGTCTTTGTAACGGTATCTCCATCAATAAAATATATCTGTCCGCACTCATCCACCGCTAAGCCCTGAAGATTCTGAATTCTGTCTGTTTTCAGGATCCAGTCAACAAAAGCAGGGCTCGAATTAAGAGTAAGACCTCCCCCTTTTATCGCATCAAGACGGTACCGCAGACCGCCTTTTTCCCATTGATCCCGGCTACTGAATATCTGCGTTCTATAATCTTGTGGCATCATAGTTTCATCTAAATAAATTCGATATATTGTTCTCCAAAAAAAGCAAGTCCATACCTTGGAATCCTGATAGCTTCTTTTTGATATTCCAGCTCTCCGGCACGCAATAAGACATCGGTTGCATAATCAACACCCTCCACATCGTCTATTATCTCATAGATCTCAGAAGGAAACACAGAACGTCCAAAAGGCCATCCCTTTTCGTCTGGTCCCCCGGTTAGCGGATGTAAAAAATGTTTAAGTTTCGTGTTTATTCGTTTTGTCACCTCACCAGAACTGTACCTTTTCATGACATGGACCGTACACTGTACTGAGATTTTTACATACTCCGGTTCAATAATATGTATATCTGTAGTTATCAAACGATGATTTTCCAGATGTGCTAAAACCGTTCTCATAAAACCATTTCCAGGAACAGGGGGAAAATTCCATTCTCTTGTATGTGGTACTGTCACCACAGTAACATTTCCCGGAACGGTAATGCATGGATAATCAGGATGGTAATTTGTGATTGCTTTTGCTCTGCACACCCTCAGTCCTGGTGTGGAACATGCAAGCTGTTCGTAATCCTCTGAGGTAATAGCTCGATAATGTGTTCTGAAGTCTTTTTTAGCCCTGCCCTTTGCATGGTTTATAGATTCAGCTAATTTCCCTCCAGTTGCTTCTTTTCGATTCTCGCCTGTTATTGTTCTATATTTAGCAATCCTGAACTTCTGTTCTTTGGTGATATTTCCTTTCGGACCCTGAGAGGTTTTATACAGCTTTGCTCTGATTTTGCGTTGTTCAGGTGGAATACGGCCGTTTAAGCCATTTCCAAAAGTGATCTTTCCTTCTCGAGTATCCAGATGGTAGTGATGATCGTCCGGATCAGAATATGTAAAATCGTTTACTTCAAACCAGGTTTCCCACTCCTCTTCATCACCCTGGACCTGAACAACCAGGTTTCTTTTTGTTATTGTATCCGGAAAAGCAGCTTCTATCAAAAAGCAGTTGAGTGTTTTCAATTCAATGTAAGAAATAGTATCCAGATGATCGGTTAATTTTTTGAGCTCATCAGGGATTTTCACTTTTTTGAAAACTTCAATATCATATAAATCCCGGTTTTCCATGACCATGTTCAAAGCTGACAACACTGCATATTTCAATGAGATACCTATTTCAGACTCATCCCATTCACTGATCAGATTCTGTGTGTTTTCATCAAACATACCAGTGATCCGTTTTCCAGGTTCCGGCAGTTCAGCCTGATTATTCATCATTTTCAGCAGACCATGCCAGTCAAGGACATCTCCGCCACCAAATGGCCCAACATCACGGGATGCTCTCATTACAGGTTTTTTCTTAAGGCGTACTTTCTGATCAGGAAAACCCGAAGATGTGCCCAGATCTTCATTTCTCATGGTTTCGACCTGAACAGCTGATACAGTGTTGATCAGTATTCTGCTTATATAAGGGACGATCTCATACCATCCGTCTTGTATGCGGCAGCGTATCCAGCATAACCCGTCATTATCATCTATTTCTATATCAGACGGTAAAAGAAAAACAATCCTGCCGTTTCTGGTCAAAACCAGTGTGCTGTCCTTAAGAACAGGAAGATCCTTCCATGTACCATCATTTTGATATTCCCATACTATATCGGCAGAAGGAATCACTTGCGACGGCTCATCTCCATGAGTTCCCTGGGCAGGGAGATCATCCTCAAACAGTATAAACGTAATGTGAATTTCGTTATTAGGTATTTCAGAAAATGCTAATCCTAATCCCAGTATCCCTTCTTTTTGAGCTTTTTCACCAAACGCACCAAAATAAACATTCTCAGCTTCGTTCGCCTCAGTGTTATCGACTGTCTTTGAATCATACGTAGTGATTATCGATTTTATCTGTGCCGGAATGAGATTGAAATCCTCCTGAACTTCATATACTAATTGTTCAGGTTCCACCCCGGTAAAGATCTGAGTACCTGCTGGAATAGGTATTTCAGAGGTAATTTGTTCAAAAGTGATATCCACTTTTGCAGGCTGGATATCATAGGGATAATAATCAAGAAGTTTTAAGAATTTTATATAGTTCCGGTCAGTTATCTGATCGAGCTGATATATCTGCATCTCTGCAAGCCAGGCAAATAACTCAATAAAAGTAATACCCGGGTCATGAACGTTGTGGTCGGTCCATTCCGGATAATACCGTGGTATGAGCGAACGGGCCTCGTCAACAATTTCATTGAAGGTTTTATCATCTAATACGGGAACAGGTAGACCCATAATTTTACTCTCCTTTTACCAGTTGAAGATTAACAGTGTGCGTTCCATTTGCTGCTAAAAACTCAGGTTCAACATTTACTGTATCACCATCTTTAGTCCCGTTAAAAGAAAATTTCAGGTTCTCCACATGATCCACCCCTTTTATTTTTTCAATTAAAGAGTATACATCTGAAACTGAAACGTCTCTTCCAAAATCCCATCCGTCATTTTCCGGACCACCTGTTAATGGGTGGAAAAATGCCCTGAGTTTTTTATTTACATCACGTTCCACTTCACCAGCTACATCAATGGAAGGAATAAACACATCGACTGAAACACCCACCTTCACATAAGAAGGACCTGTAACATGAATATGGTCTTGAAAACTGATAATATTTGCACAGTGTTCCTCAAGATACTTACTTACTTTTCTTTTTAATTCCAGTGAAGGAGAAGGTTCATCTTCAGGTGAATCCGGAACAATGATTATAGTGACCCAGCCAGTTTCTTTTTCCTTTCTATTATTGGTATTTGGCAGACATCTGACCTTTGCCAGTTTTCTCGACGCCTCCATAGCCAGCCATTCAAAATCATCTGCAGTTACAGCCCTGTTTCTATGGCTGATCCGGGCAGGTCCGATTTCCAGCATTTTGTCAAGTGTTACCGTATCAGCTCCCCCATCGGCAGCGGCAGGATTTGATACACTGTCAACTCCGGATACAGGTGATTTAATTGTTGTTATGTCTCCTGCTCTCACATTTCCCTGTTTCCCTCCACCCCATCGATATGAAAATGCCTTTATGTTATTTTCACCAGCCGCTGGTATCATGCCGTGTATCCCATCACCAAACTGGATTTGACCCGTAGCACGGTCCAGTGTGTAATGGCGGTCATTTTCTTTTGAATCGAAAAAGTCAAAAACTTCTGACCATAAAACCCATGTTTCCATTACATTCCCTTTCTCGTCCTTTACCTCGTGTATGGCATCTTCTCCTGAAGCAGTTGTAAGAGAAAGCTTTTCTTCTTCTGAGAGAATTTCCTGTATCCTCAATGTTTCCCCTATAAGTAGGGGGACCTTGAGGAACTCAAAAGTCTGATCAGGTTCGCCGTTGCTTGAGCCAAGAGTTTCATCTTTTATGGTCTCTGCCTGGAGTGCCCAGGTTGTATTGGGATAAATACCTTCCAGGAGGGGCCATTCTTCATATTCTCCTTTTGTAAGACTGCCTTTGATCCAGTAGAGATAACTGCCAAACCTTGTTCGGGCAGAAAAATCCGATGGACCAAGAAGTTCCAGGATCTCTGCCATGATCAGGCCTTCACTTGCATCGTAATAATCAAGTTCACCCCAATCATTTTTCTTACTGTAAGTCCATACAACTTTAGGTTTTTGTTCTTCAGTAAATGAAAGTTCTTTAGTTAAAAAGAAGATCTTGACAGGTCCATCTTTAAAATATTTTTCAAATCCAAGATATAGTGTTTTATCTCTATCTTCCAACTTTACAAAAGGAGAATAATATTTATCTACTATCTTATTGGCATCTGTCTGGTCAATATATTCAAGGTTGTTATATGTCTTGCATTGTTGAGGATACTGCTCTGTTTCAAGAACATAACTGATCGTCAGCTTATTTATGATGGGGGATCTGATGCTGTCCTTTGAAAAAATTAATTTTTGTTCATCGCTTTCTTCATCTTTTAAGAGAGAGAATGATTCCCTTCCATAATCACCACCTACTATTCTTCCTCTTATCCAGAAGCTCTTCTGTCCTGCAATCTCTGTCTCTTCAATATCGCTGGGCAAAGTAAAAGTGATTTTTCCACTCTTAAGAAGATGTGAAGTTTCGTCTTTCAGACCTTTCAACACTACCCATCCCTTACTGTTCCAGTATTCCCATGAAAGGGTGGGAGTTAAGGCGGTTTCAAGTGGGTCTTTATATTCATTCCAGAATTCATGCAAATTAGTAACTCGGCTTAAAATGCTATTTAGCCTGCTGGTTGAAAATATATATCTTTCATACCATGGAGAATAATGCAATTTCATATTTGAAGGAAATTCGTGTTTTTTCCATTCCCATGTCAATTCACCAGCACCATTGGAATATTCTTCCACTTCCCATAAGTCATTTTCAAGACTCCTGATGAAAATATGATTTCTTTCAAGTTCAATATCGAAGTACCCATGAGGATTAGAATCAAGAATTACATCTCCCAGTTCATTTGGAATTGTTTTCCATTTGTTTACTGAATCATACTTCAATAAATTGCCTTTAGAACCTTTTACATATATTATTACAGCATTACTTGCTGATACTACAGCATTACTTGCTGATACTACAGCATTACTTGCTGATACTACAGCATTACTTGCTGATACTACAGCATTACTTGCTGATACTACAACATTACTTGCTGATACAGCAGCAAACGGTCTTGAATCGATATATTCATCATCAGGTGATCCGTCATCAATCCATATTTCTTCATTTCTCTTTACTGATTCGAAATCAAGTTCATATAAATGACCATTTTTCCCTTTAACAAATATCATTATTTTGATTTCATCCATGCTGCTTCGTAGATAACAAACAGCATAAGGTGAATAATCTAAATCTGTATCAGATGGTTTATTACAATCTTTCCATCCCCTGCTTCTTACATTTCCATTGTAAATTTGATTATTCCAAATTTTATTAAATTCGTAAAGATGACCATCTGATCCAGTTACAAATACCGATATAACGTGATTTCCACCTGAATCATCATTGTATATCGAAAATGGATCAAAACAAACATCGATACCTACCTCAGGAGTTGCATGATCGATCCAATGCCCTTGACTGCCATTATAAAACCATTCAACAAGATGACCATTTTCAGCCCGCATAAATACTGAAATGTTTCTCTGCTCAAAACCGTTGTCAACAGCATCAGGATATCCAGAATAAATTGGATAATGTACGGCACTGGGCGCAGATTTGGCAGCGATCGTTGTATCTGGTGGAAATCCATGATCTTCCCATTTAGCTTCAGCTATACCATCAGGCTCTATTTCCACTTCGATAAGCCTTCCATAGGTCCCCCTTGCAAAAACCTTAATTGTATTTGCATTTGAAATCGCAGTTGGAGGACCAAGGATTCCCCTCTGTTCCACATCAGCTTCAATTTCAATCTTTCCTTCTTTTTTAGAAAACGCTTCCTTGCTGGCCATGGAGAAATTATCAAACATTCTCGGTTCTTTTCCGAAAGGTGTGAATGGCAGTGTAGTATCAAGCGGCGTATCGTTATTAAAAGCCAGATCAGGCAAGATTTTTTCTCCCGATGACTCGACTCTAAAAGTAATAATATCCAGCCGTGGTAATGTACGTGATTCATGTACTGGCAAAGGCTCATCAAGAATGCAGCGGATCCACCGGCTCTTTATGCCGTTGATCTCTCTTTCCTTGATCTCACCCTCCTGCATCTTATTGAGATAAATCTCACCATCCCTGCTGAAACCCCGGCTCAGATCAACAGGATTGAACTTGATCCATCTTGCTTCTTCTTCTCCTTCAACCTCTCCCCAGTACTCCCATGACACCTTAAGAGGATTAATCCCGCTTTGTGTACCTTCCCGATGGGTTATTGAAAGAATAAATTGAGCCGTGCTCTTGATATTAAAAAGATCCTTATGACCAATATACAGGCTGTGTTCCTGCATATTCTTGCCTTCGAATAGATTGAATTTTGTGATCTTTTCAACCAGTGTGCCGGCAGAGTGAGAATATAAAAGCGTATCTTCAATTGTTATGATGGTTCCTGAAATGCCGGAAACGATGCTATATTCAATAGTTGTTTCATTTCCAATCCTGAGAAAATCCCCTTCTTCTAAATCAGTAACATGATCAAGCTGAAAGTCTTTTGAACCGGCTGCTGGAGATGAAACTATAGTATAAGAACGTTCTTCTTGCTGTAATCCATTCAAAAATCCCGGAGGAGGAAGGTAGATTGCATCTTTTTCAGGGTCAGTGCTTACAACTCTTTTAAGAGGACTGGGTGTTGCCAGCAGGTTTTTCTCAGTTTCAAAAATAAGTTCTTCATGCTCATCCGTTTTCTTGGATGAAGCCTGTGTCCTTGCTGGAATGAGCATTTCCTTATCCGTACCTTTAGCAAGATAAAAGGTGAGTGGAACTCGGGCAGGCTGGGCAGGGAGAAGCTGTATCCCCAGCATATCAAGGAAAGCAACAAAGTTCTTATGCGGGACCTGATTAAAATGATGAATAATATTTTCGGTAATATGGGAAAAGATATTGAGTAAAGCCACTCCCGGATCTTTTTCATCAGAACCTGTCCACTCCGGAGTATAATGAGGGATTATACCCCTGATATTACTCATCAGTTCACTGAAGGTTCTTTCATCTATTTTTGGAGGTCTTGTTTTCATTGATCTAACTTCCCTCTTTTATATAAAATGGATAAACAAGATTGAACCGGTTATTTGTAGTGCGAACACGATAATCGATACTTACCAACATCTTTCCTTCCTCTGATTTTTCAGAAGATGCTTCAACCTTGATCAGTTCGATCCTTGGTTCCCAGATTGTAAGTGCTTCCCTGACACTATTTTCAACCAGGGTTATCGTTGCTGTGTTAATGGGGGTAAAAACCAGATCATGTATCCCACATCCAAAATCCGGCCGCATGACACGTTCGCCTTTTGCAGTACCCAGGATTATCCAGATGGCTTCTTTAATGTCCTGTTCATATTCAGATTTGGCGATTTTTCCTTCAAAGGTGAAATACACAGGATATTTCCACCCCACGCCCAGAAAATTCCTTTCCATATATACACTCCTTACTTAGCCAATTTGTACTGTTGGACAGCCCATAACAACAGAATTGGGCGGACCACTTTCAACCACCATATCTCCCTGACGCGCAGCAGGAAGATTATTAATAAGTACTGTGACGCTTCCTATGGCGATAACCCCCCCTACATGAGGTACAACGCCGGAAAATAATGGGCATGTATGCATGTCAGTTGTTGCTCTCCATGCAGGCATTCCTCCAATGAGTACATTCGGACTTCCCGGCCCAGGACCTAAAGGAGTTCCATGGGATGTCATATCTCCCACCCGTGCTGCAAGTGGCATTCCAATATTCTCCTAATTTATTTTCACTGGTAATCCCTGAATTGTCAAAACAGCATTTGATTTAATTGTCAGGGATGTGGTACCCTCAATTTCTATCACTTTTGCCTTTATCGTGAGCTGCATGGCACTTTCTATATTTATTGAATTTTGAACAGAGTCAATAACGATCTTATTATTGTCTGTCTTATCGATAATTTCGATTTTTTCCCCGCCCGCTGAGTCATCAAGGATCACCTTATGTCCCGCATTGGTCCGGATTTCTATCTTTTCCTGCCTTGTGCTGTCGTCATCATTAAAGATGATCTCATGACCGCTCCGGGAACGTATCTTTCTGATATTGTTATTCCTATCACTGTTTGTCTCTGGTGGCGCATGGTTCCCGTTCCAGAGTGCCCCGATTACATACGGGCGATGAATATCACCATTTTCAAAAGCAACAAGTACTTCATCATCTACCTCAGGAAGAAAGTAACCTCCTCTTTCAGGTCCTGCCATGAAGCTGGCAATACGTACCCAATCAGTTTCATTCTCATCCGAAAGCCAGGGAAATCGTAATTTAACTCTGCCAAGATCATCCGTATCCTGATTGTTGGTAACAATACCTGCGGCAACTCCGGAGATAGTACTCCCACTTTGTTCTCCACTCCCCAATGAATCCAATATACTCATAGTGCATTCCTTTTAACTGAAATGTTCGTCCTGTAGCCGCTCGCATTTATGGTATGGGTCGCTCCTTTGATGTAATATTTTCCACTGAATCGAGCTCCCATTTTTTCGAATCTGATGGCTTCACCTGCTCTGATCTTTGGTATTCCAATACACTCCAGGTTCCCGGTAATAAATGTGTCAGCTGCCCGGTTTAATTCGGCTCTGGCAATCGAATCTGCATGTTCCTGCGAGTTAACGGTAACATTTGTTAAGACCCTTTTTGTACTCCTGTGCCGTTCCTCTACGATCTGGCTCCCTGATGTTCTGCTTGATTCCTGTAGTCTCTCACTCCCAGCAGTTGCACGCCCGATAATTGGATTACCCGGATCAGCCGGGTTATGACCCCTTACCTCTACTTCTGTAACTACATCTGCAGTATTCATAACAGGACGAAAACTGATAATGTCTTTTCCCAGCTCAAGGGTAAGAATTTCATCTAAGTTATCCCGTGGTTCAATAAAGTATAAAGTCTGTTCCAGCAGTTTGATCTCGTATCCCACTTCCTTTTTCAACCTGTTGAGAAAAGTCAGATAATTTTCATTGTTGTTTTTTTGCGTAGTGGTTCTATAATTTTCTACATTATCTACTTCAGAGTTGAGATGTGCATCCTCAGCAATTATTTCTGCTATTTCACTATATGATTTTTCGGTAAATGTTCTTGCAGGAGTGCTCTTTTTCAGATAATCAAAAGATGGGTCCTGACCTTGGATTCTTATTGTTGGGGTCTCACTGGAAAAAAAGCTTGGCTCTAAGCTCGTAATTACTCCCATTACCATAATGTACAGATCATTTTCATATCCCATTTTTATGGTAACATTTTTCCCCACATTGAAATCTTCATGGTCAAGCCATTTGAATTCTTGAGTAATCATATCAAATTCATCATGTAAGGTTAATTGAAAACTTGCACCTTCATCAATTTTCTCCTCAACGGTCACGTCAATAATTGCCTTTGACATGAGAGCATTTAATGTTTGATTTTCGATTTCCACGATAAATCTTGGAGCATAAAAATTAAGCGTTTCTTGTGATAGTGCTTCTAAAACCACTGATATTCACTCCTTTACCGGAATTAACAGCTCCTGTCCCGGATT
>Ga0255420_10205_pt1 | contig 13345 bp, 14 predicted proteins | sample ANMaggSeSYBR02I3_FD_182630 | JGI IMG/M metagenome (GOLD analysis project Ga0255420, IMG submission 182630) | Sediment cell enrichment communities from methane seep in Santa Monica Basin, California, United Staets - ANME aggregate JGI... | ecosystem: Environmental > Aquatic > Marine > Cold seeps >...
GGGATGCAACATTTGGCGAGAAAATAGTCAGTGAGGTTTTTATTAAAAGGTATTACGAATTATTTGATAATGGATACTGTCCCCGAGTAAAAACTTGTCCCAAATATTTTCATAAAATATATATCTTAAGATTTTATTTTCAGTACCTTATCATGCAGCGCCAGTTCCTCATCTGTATATTGAGATCCGAAAGGACCTTGCTTCAATCCATTCCTCAACCCTAGATCACCTACATTAATCTCTAGCAAGCCCCATACCATCCCCCTCCCATGCCCTGATTTCAGCCTCAATCCCGGCTTTTTTCAGTGCCTCTTTCTCATAGTCTCAGATTTAGGGTCCGGGAACCTGCGCCATATTACAACAGGTCTTGCCTCTGCAGGAGTACAGCCCTCCTCAATCCTGCAATCCTCAAAGGCCGTCCCAAGTGTACATTCGGCACAACAGCAGGATGAGCGCACTATGACCGGGCACAGCATAATAGCCATGGAGAACCCGAACGTGGATATACTGGCCCACCCTTCTGGCCGGTTGCGACCAAGGAAAATTCAGTAAAACAATAAAGTACTAAAAAGTACATACGATAAAAGCGATTTTAACAAAAAAAACAGCATCAAAAGCTAGGATTATAAAACATTTTTAAGTGGACCCGGCGGGATTCGAACCCGCGGCCTTCACGTTGCGAACGTGACGATCTACCCCTGATCTACGAGCCCAAAAAAGAAATTATCAGGACATATTCCTGCCCCAAAATCCAGTTATAGTTAAAAACCAAACAATTCAAACTATCTTTGCGCTCTTTGCGGTGACTAAAATCATACACCACAAAGGACGTGAAAGAGCAAAGTGTTCAGGATTTATGTTCCTCACTATAAATCAGTAACTGGTTATCAATAAATATTACAGGCGCCCCAGTTCGATCACTGAAACACTCTCAACTTCATCGACTGCTGCAAAAGCCTCTTCCACCTTATCGGTACCACCCTCGATATCACCTACGATGATAACGGCAATAACGGCTTTCAGGCCAAAGGCTATGGGCTCCTCGGTAAAACCGTGGAGTTTTACACCCTCGGGTATGACCGATTCCAGTCTCCCTTTCATGGCCTCAAGGTCCGTTTCCACGCCTGCCGGCATGATCTTGATCTTAGCTGCTACTTCGCCCACACCATTCACCTCAGGGTCCCTGGAACTGGCATCCCGGACACGTATACGGGTTACTCTGGTGTCTACACATTACACATCTTCCAATTTCCCTGCCACATGAGGGGCACGGGAAACGCACATACCCTTTCTCGATAAGTTTTACTCCGCATGAAATACAGTACTCTGCTTTCTGGGTCATCCTTGTTAATTCTCCTATTAGATTTCGGTATTAGTATGATTATACTGACTTAAAACTTGTTCCTGCCATATATCAATGTGCCCCTGGTAGCACCGCCTTTCAACGCTTCGATAACCCTATCGAAGTTCCTGCCGTTTATCACCATACAATCCATCCCGTGAGTCATAAGGAAAGCGCTCAGTCCCATATCCACACATGTCTCCTCACTGTCAGCCAGATCGCCGGCATATATCTGCTGCACCAGTTTACCATCCAGGTAAATGCCGTCCACATCTGTGGCTTTTACCAGCATGCTGCCGGTCCTTTGTGCAACCCAGGCCGAAATAGTGTCTGATGTCACGTCCCATGAGTGCTCCAGGCCGCTGTCGTCCTCGCGTAATATTGTGTATGGCAGTAAAATATTTACACTGGGTTCGTTTATCTCCAGTTCATTAGTAAGAGGTACGCCTGAGATGTCTGACAGGTAATAGGCATACTGTTCCATAGCCAGTATTGCCATCCAGTGTGCCGCATCCCCTGAAATCCCTGACGTCTCCTGGAAACTCCTTACATTGTCTGCAAATACGGCCCCGCCTGGAATAATAAGGACTGATTGTAAGTTCTGACAGGCTATGTCATTGACCTTCCTGATAAGTGAGGAGGCACAGTCCATCAAGCTGCCGCCCAGTTTTATTACTACCCTGGAGTTATCTGTCATTATACTGGTCATTCTTGGGCTAACACATAAATACGGTTGATATTCGCGCAGTACGTGACATTTCTTATTATTGTCTTCAATTTATAATGGATTAACTTAAGTATACAAATTCATCCATTGATGACAAAAAATATCAGACCATGATAAAACACTTCATATCAAGAAGCCGGTTTCGCTCTTTGTCTTGATGTCCACCAGGATAAAATTCTTCATATTACTTCGCCTGATATCAGCAATATCTTTCAACTTGATACCTTCCACAAAAGAAACTTCACTGACCTGCTTATAGAACTCATCAAAATCCAGCTTAACCTTTAAACCTCTCAATCTAAGTGTAATAGGCAAAGGAGACAGTACTTCATTGATCGCAGACACCTGGTCCTCTATTTCTTTTTTCACCCTTGGTGGCATAACAGAAAGCAAGTCCTTACCAATCTCTTCCCGTTCCTTATCAAATATCTCGCCAACAACATCGACCACCCGGTCCATGGCAAACATCTCTTCCCCTTTTCGCAGCCTGTGGGCAATACGACCAATGTTACTCACATAAACATCCGCATTTGGTATATCTGCAACATCAATCTCAGGAGCCCCTGTTACCACTATGGGAATATCGATACCCTCGAACAACTTTGGCTTGCTATCTGTGATGCAGTGTTTAAAATTGCCAAAAACATACACCGCCACGTCGTGCTCATTGATAAGTTCACGCTCATGTGCAGATATCTGGCACGTCCTTGCGCCCACGCCCCTGGCCAGCCCCACCATATTGGTCTTTGCACCTTTGCGGCGCAAAAACTCGGCAATATCACAGTCCGGGTGTGGCAGGTGATGATACGCAAGGGTCGGTGCCACAACAGCGATCTCTGTTCCGGATAGAGGTGCACGGGTCAATACACCCAGCAATTTCTTTGTCATATCCTCAACAAGCCCGGTATCCTTGATCGGAACCAGCATTATGATGACTACTTCAGTCTGCATTATATTCTTCTGGAGAATATAACCACCCAGGTCCTCTACCAGCTCTTCGATCAGGTTATGTTTATAGACCCCGCCTTCATACATCATTGGTTCAAGCATTGAGCCCCACCTCCTGCAGCAATTGATCGCGCATATTTACTGCCCTGTCCTTCCAATCCTGTTTAATAGGATCCTCGGAAGCCACGAAAAGAATATATTCATCTGTCAATTGATGGTACCTGACCCTGAAACCCTCAGGAATGATCCTTAGCATTGCATCAACGATCCTGTCATTGATCTCCTGGACTTTTTCATCGATCACCATGTCTCCAAGCAAATCAACCTCAGTCATATAATCCGGAGTTTCAACAACGATGGTCGTTCTTTCCTCTTGTGAGATATTGCCCCTGCCGTAGCGTTCCCACAATTTTTTCAGCAGTTGAGGGATATAAGCTTCCTTGTTAAGGAAAATTAACACTTCAGATTTACCGTATCCACCAATCTCCAGATCAGCGAAATCACTAATTTTAACCGACGCTAATCCCTTCTTGCGCAGACCAAGGAAAATGAATACCGGTTCGGTCACATCCACAAAAGCCCTTACCTTCAGGAGAACCCTGCCCAGTGCCAGGTCGGACAGTACATCTATTATTACTCTCCTATAGATATCCGCACCTACTTCTTCCGGTGATTCCACGATAATTGTATCATCTTCCATCTATATGACTCCCGTCGGGTCTATTTATCAATAAAGCCTGATACCAGTAGTGCTGCACCCACAGCACCGATGTACTGGGAATGCGGTGGGACCGTAACCTTGATCTTTAGCAGTTCCTCCATGGCTTTTGGTACACCTTCGATGAGCGATGACCCGCCTACCATGATCAGCGGTTCCTTAACATCAATCTCCTGCAATTGCTGCTCAAAGACCTGTTCCACTACACTGTAACAGGCAGCTGCCGCAACATCCTCCTGTGCAGAGCCTTTTGCAAGGGAATTGACCAGGCTCTGGATACCAAACACTATACAGTAACTGTTCATTTCCACATTTTGCTGCATCCCCTTAACAGCCAGATCGCCCAGTTCTGTAATATCCACACCCAGCCGCTTTGAAGTCATCTCAAGGAACCGGCCTGATGCCCCCGCACAAATACCACCCATAGTGAACATACCGGGAATACCATCCTGCACGGCAATGGCCTTATTGTCCATACCTCCAATATCTATCACAGTGGACGCTCCATGCTGGCTGTTGGCAAGATAAACCGCTCCTTTTGAGTTAACAGTGATCTCTTCCTGGACCAGGTCTGCATTGAACTCCTTGCTCAATAGGAACCTTCCGTAACCGGTAACACCTATGGCCTGTACCTCATCCCTGGTAATACCCGCCTCAACCAGGGCTTTTTCAAGTGCCTCATTGGCACTTTCCACCACTTTAATAGTGGAAACCCAACCTGTGCCTATGATCTCATCATCCTTCATTATCACAGCCTTGGTGGTAGTCGACCCCGAATCGACTCCGGCGGTCAAACCTTCCTGATGTTCCCTGGCAAGCAGGCTGCGACGCCTGGCAGTGGTGGTCAGTGCTTCCAGTCTGGTAAGCAGGGTACTTGACGTTGTACGTTCAGTAAACGAATAACTGATGACAGGGATCTTCGAGTTGGCATAAATATACCTGCGAATCTCATTTCGCACCAGGGCACCTTCAGCACACCTGAAGCATGAAGCAATCAATACGGCATCAGCCATGGTCTTTTCTTCCACAATTGATTTTGCCCTTGCCATCATCAATCTCAGGTCAGGGCTTGCCACTTTGAACCCGAAATTTTCCTCAACATCCCGGACTTCATCTATGGATATCTCAGGGAAGATAATTTCAGCATTAACCATACTGGCAGCAGAATCGATCTCTTTCTGGATACCACTGTATTCACTACCACAGGAAAGCTGGGCAATCTTGACAAGACTTTCTTTTGTCATATTACTTATCCTCCTTTCCAAGTCCGTCAGTAAAATCATGTATCATATGCACAAATGCCTTTGCATCCTCTTCAGTGCGGGGATAATCCAGTTCCAGTATGGGTATATCCTTTGTCCTGACCAGAAAGTTTACAAGCTCATTAGTGCGGGCGCAACCCATACATCCGAAGGCTACGTCTGGCTCCATGACAATAACGGCTGCTTCTGCCTCCTCAAGCAATGGACCCAGCAGTGCCATCCTGCCCCTCACACCGGAAGGTACTTCAACAGCAGCATATTTTAGTCCGATCTTCGGATCTTCCGGAGTAATATTAATGGGCGGCGAATCCAATCCTGCCGTACGGATTTTTTTCCCGACCTCCCGCATTACAGCAAGAGGTTCATGACCGAACCTGTCTATAAGATCTGATAAAATCAGACTGTTGCTGGGGTAAATAAAAACCTTAACCATCTCGATAACCTCATTTGGACTATGCGACCTCTTTTTCAATAATGTCTTTGAATATTTCAATGTGTATAGGTAAAGACCGGATCATTTTCTTTCCCTTGCCCTCCCCTCTATCGATCTCTTCAAGTGCTGATGTGATATATGGCAAAAAAGGAAATTCCATCTCATGCTGGTGGAACCCTGGTTTAGGTCCGCCTCCCCGCCCGACCCTGCACCGATAAGGATCGCCCGGCGGCACACCCCTTTCCTTGATGAATATCCGGTTGGGGTCAATGGTCCTGATCTCCCTGGCAACTTCATCTACTTCAGACCTTTTTCCCTCGATAATAAGACCAAAACAGGTCTCTTTCACCGTGACATCGGCCTTGCTTTCATATATCCTGATAACAAGATCGCTGGGAAGGGTAAAGGTGGAGTGCAGCACTATCATTTTGCTTATAATATCATCATCGTTCATCTTTTTCTACCTCCATGACATACATCACATCTCCCTGTTTGACCCCATCCAGTTTTTCAATATCCCGGACAATTCCGATTATATTAGTGGCATGGAACTTCTCACCTGTGGGACCATACCGATTATCGTCCAGGGATTTTGTACCGATCAGACCATACTGATTGGACGCCTGGTTGGTCACGCCAACTTCACCTGACAGGACCACATCTTTCGGAGTATTTTCAGGCATGATCTCCTTGTATCCCTCTACCCTTTTAATGGTCTTGAAAATAGTAGTATTCTCATATGTGAAATGTACAGGCAAAGGTGCTATCGGACGATCCTTCAGCCTGAGTGCATGTTGGAAATATTCAATGGTGATCGGTGCCTTATCCTGATAAAAATTGATGTGTAACAATTGTTTGGGTGGAATACATAACACAGAAACTTTTTTCGCTTCAATAATTTGCATTGTGGTAAAGGGCAGTTGTTCAACAACAATGGCATCCTCTGCCATATAACCATCAAATGTGATCTCAAGTCCTTTTTGCTCTGCCAGTGCTTTTGCCTCATCGATCGTCATGCCCTGGAACATGATCCTTTCAGGCGAGACCCTTACTTCCAGTTTGTTCCCTTTTTCTGCCAGCTTGGCAAGCTGGATTCCCTTATTAACGTTTCCCACAATCGAATGTACTATACTGCTGGGCCGGTCATCCTTATAAATAAAAACACGTCCCAATCCCGAACCCTTGTTTCGCACTGCAACAGCACCTTCCAACCTGGAATCCAGGGACTCGAAGGGACAATCTTCACCATTTAACAGGTTGTCTGCTACGTAGGAACTGGAGATGTCGTCCACTTTGATTATCCCGTCACCAATCAATCCAAGGAAATGTTCAGCACCGTAAGGTGCATCCTTCCTGAGTTCTATTGAAAGGTAGGTGAATATCTTCATCCCATTTTCGAGAGGCGTATTCATGTCAGTTGTGGTGATCTTATCAGTTAGTGTTTCCCACCGTATGACTGGCTCTATCTTGTTGATTGTGTCCCCCTGTTCCAGTTTCACAATGATATTCTTGCCGCTTATAACCCTTGCAAATACACCCCCGTCAGCCGGTGCACCATGGGATGCAGTATGACGGTTCTTTGATACTACCACATATGTGTTCTTTGCATCATATCCCCCGGCCCCGAATACCAGGTCATATCTCTGGTAATCAAAGGTTCCCCTGTCCGGTGTGATATTGGTAGGAATGGGGCCAAAAGCCAGTGCATCGATAGTGGCCCAGTGGGCACGTAATTGTTTTCCTACAATTTGACTAAGCCAGGTTGACACAAGTTCAGGTTTTTCAGGGTCTACCTCTATCTTGAATTCGCCTTTGTTTGTCTGGACACTGTACTCGGTAGTCTGTTCCTCTTTCTCTTCGTCGCCTTTTACAATGCCTATCGTTGCCCCGCTAATACAGGAAGTTTGTGTTTTAGTAAGAAGATCGCCAAGAGATGCCCCTTCTTCTATTTCAACAGAGACCTCGTTCAGTTCTAAAGTGATGGTGCTTGTCAATAATCCTCCTCCATGTGAGACATCTACTTTGTAATGTTGTATAGTGTAATACTACTATATATTGCTACTGAAAAACGCTACTGGAAAACCATCCCGGTTAGCAATATTTTTCGTATTTATGTGAACAAACTATAAATCTTTTGATATCCCTTCAAGTGCCTCTTCTCTTTCATCTCTTGTCAGACGGCTTAGCACATCTGAAGTTTCACCGATATCTACTATCTTACCAAGTCTCATAAGTGCTGCCCTGTCGCATACCTCGGCAACGAAATCCATATCATGGGATACAATAACAAAAGTCTCACCCAATGTTTCCCTGGCATGTAGAATGGATTTGGAAACCTCAATCTTTGTAATAGGGTCCATGGTACCTGTAGGTTCGTCAAATACCAGTATCCTGGGCTCCTTCATTAATACTTGTGCCATCGCTACCCTGTGATTCTCTCCTTCACTGAGTTCGTTAGGCATTTTTTGCAGTATGTTCTTGGCTTTAGTCTCAGAAAAACCTGCAGTCATCAGGGTTTGGATGGCCTTGCGTTCTCCCAGTTCGTGTGGCAGTTCCAGACCAATTGACTCGGTCAGGTTATCTACTACGTTCCTGTGGGGATACAGGCTGTATTCCTGGTGAAGCATACCAATATATTTGGTGGCCCTTCCCTTGCCATATGAACCCAATACAGTCATGTCCACCCAATCATCTCCTATCTTGACGTGTATATCACCTGTAGTGGGTTGTAACAGACCTGTAATTATCTTGGATGTGGTAGTCTTGCCTGCGCCGCTTACTCCTATCAGGCCGAAAATCTCTCCTTCCCTTACATCAAATTCGATATCATTAACAGCATTGACTACACCTCTGTCAAGGGAGAAATATTTCATCTTAAGGCCTTTAGCTTTGATAATGAGATCCCCTACTGCGTAATCTTTTTTCTCGATCGTAGATGCTTCTTTCATGAATGTGGCACAAACCTCTTTTGGATCTCCCTGGGCTACTATCTCACCCTCTTCCAAGAGTATTGCCCTGTCTGACAGATCTTCAATAACTTGTGGCCAGTGTGAAGTAATGACAAGGGACATATTATACTGTTTCACAGAGTTCATTATACTATTATGAACAAGTTCGGCTGTTTTCGGGTCAAGTGTACCTGTAGGTTCATCGGCCAGTAGCATCATGGGGTCCTTGACAAGCTGTCTTGCCAGTACTACCCGCTGTTTTTCACCACCGCTCAACTCCCTGGCAATATGCATCATGCGGTGGGACAGGTTTACCTGATCCAGCAGGTCGGCAGCTTTATGAATAGCTGTAGGCCCTTTTTCCCCGATCTCGTTAAGCGCATTCATCACATTTACTATGACCCTGTCATCGCCATATAGTGCAAATGTACGCTGCAGCATAATAGCAAGCCGCCGGGTTATGTCTCTTCTGACGGGATCATGGAGGGGAAGTGACACTAAATCCGCAACTATTTCTTTCAGTTCACTACCACATTTTTTGCAGGAATTGCCTGCATGACTTGCAGGTTCTATCTGGCCGCAGGATTCACACCGGGCTACATGGTATAGTAGCTGTCCCGAGATACGGTCAAATTTTTCCACACCTCGAAGGACGTGCATCAGGATTGATTTCCCTGAACCGCTTTTTCCAAGTACTCCAATGGCTTCACCTTCATTGATCGTCAGATTTATATTTTTCAAGACATCAACATCATCAAAGCCCACAGATAAGTTTTTAATTTCAATAAAAACTGACATTTATCTCTCCTCTTGTATAGGTTTACTAGTATGGTTATTTAACCGAATAATATAATACATGTCCTAAACACAACCGTAATACATTATATACAAATCGCTTACAATTCTTTAGTAGTATATAAATGCATATATTTGTGATACTACATTGATACAATCAATACATAAATATAACGATAATACATTAAAGTGGAAATGTTAGCAATGAAATGTACTGTATATCGTGTGGAAATTATTTTATTGAGTTGAGTCGTGCTTCAATCTTATCTTTAAGGATGTTGCTGAGGATATTTCCGGGCACACTGCCCCTGAATTCCTTCATAACTTCACCCATTAACGGTCCAACTGCCCCAATACCTCGTTCTTCTACAAAGTCAATGCGTTGATCAATAATATTTTCCACAATGAATTCAATGTCTTCAATGCGTTTTTGTCCTAAACCCATATTTTTAGCAACGTCTTCTACATCCATTTCCGGGTGTTGTGCAATCTCAATCAACAGATCAGGTATTACTTCTTTAGTAACACCGCCAGAAACAACCAGTTTGAAAAGCCTGACATAATGATAAGGTTCTACTTTATCTATATCAAATTCATGGGTCAATCCGCTTTCCCGTCTAAGTTTGGTAAGAGTATTCACTAATGTACTTGCAACTAGTGTCGGATCAATACCGGGCACTTCGGTAATAATTCGGTCAAATGATTCTAAATGTTTCGAAACTACAATTCCAGCCAGTTCTTCGTTCAGTCCCAATTCTTCCATGTACCTGGCCTTACGCTCAGGCAGCAGTTCAGGCAGTTCAATAGAATCCAGCATATCCCTGGTTACAACGACAGACGGCACATCAGTCTCGGGATACATCCTGGCCGCCCCTGGCAGAGGTCTCATATATGCCGAGTTACCGTCAGGCAGTCCCCTTCTTGTTTCTTCGGGAATTGCCTCCAGTGCAATACGTGCCCGTTCAACCACCATTTGCAGGGCACCCTGTACCCTGTCTTCCAGGTCTGCAACTAATATAACACAATCCCCGTCCCTGGCACCCACTGCCTCGCGCACGGTATCTACTTCCTGTTCGGTTATGCCGTATGCGGGCAGTTCATCTGTATGGAATATTCCGCCAACACCTGACTTTTTAGCATAGTCTGAGAACTCGGTACCCAGCCTTCGCCCTGGCTGTATCTCACGGCCCACTTGCCCTGTAAAACCCGGCAGGTTCAATGCCAGTACAACTCCGTGCTTTAATGCTTTTTTAATGACCTTGGACTGGGTTTGGGTGAACAAGTGTGTGACATTGACAATATCCCCGGGAACCGAAGCATTGCCGGATTGTAGTTCTTCCATAATGTTAAGCAAGTTCACCTGTCGCTCCACTTCCTGCTCCACAATGGTCTCGATAAGGTCCAGGGCCTGCACGCCTTTGATTTCCACCCGTGCGCCCCTGGCAATGGAGATGTTCACGTCCTGCCTGATCGTTCCCAGGCCACGCTTGACTCTGCCTGTGGAGCGCAGCAGCATACCTATGGTCTTGGCTACTTCCCTGGCATGGGCAGGTGATACAATATCGGGGTCAGTCCCAATTTCCACAAGTGGAATGCCCTGTCTGTCAAGTGAATATATTACACTGTCCACTTTATTTTCTACCTTCTGGGCAGCATCTTCTTCCAGGCATAGTACACCAACACCCACATTTCCCTGGGTGGTCTCAATGTGCCCGTGGGTGGATACCAGGGCAGTACGCTGGAATCCGGATGTATTGGAACCGTCTATGACGATCTTGCGCATTGTAAAGACCTCATCGAACGGGTCCATGTTCATGAGTTTGGCTATCTGTAGTGTGAGGTCCAGTGCCTCCCGGTTCAACTCCCTGGGCGGTTCCTCGTCATTTTCTACCAGGCATGTAGTATCATAGGCTTTGTAAATGAACTGTTTTGTTAGCATGGCTTCTTCAGCCGCGGCCCGGTCTACTTCTCCCATCTCGCTGCGGGTGGGATGCAGGTACCTGAATAACTCTAAGTTGGAATCCTTTACATCTCTTAGGATTGTCGGGCAGCCGCAGAACAATTTCTCTTTTGTGTCAAGCTGTTGGTGGATCTCAAGACCTGCCATCAAGCCCAGTTTTTTGTAATCATACTTGCTGCTCATGGGTATCTAACTCTTAGGGTGGTGTGTAATGTTGTATAAAACTATTGATATAGTCGGCCTTGGGACAAAATCACTCAATCTGTAGTCCCATAATTTCACAGTATCGGTAAAATTAAAAAAGTACAAGGCCCCATTTAAATTAAATACTTGCGGTATCTAATTAAAAAAGCATGGTATTTTAACTGGATTTACAGGATAATGATGGTGCAGTATATCCTGTCGATCCGGTCTAATAATTTTAAATTACCCTTGGATTTTAAGTGGATACAGCTTGCGCTTGAATGTGAATATATCTCCAAAATGGATAAGAATACCGAATTTTTTGTTTACTTTTTTTAGTTTATAATCCTAAGGCCTTAGAGGCTGTCCAACAATAACTTTCAGTAGCAAATCTCTTGCTTTTTTTATTTAAAGCTCCAATCCATCTCCTTTTTCTTTGGATTTTGAATTACTGGACAGCCTCCTGATCGAGACTTTTTATTTTCTTATGGTCTTTTGACCTATAACTAACCACAGATGAACACAAATGAACACAGATTTCGCATGCAGTATCCGTGTTTATCTGCGTTCATCTGTGGTTAACAGAACTGATTAATAAGTGTAAACAGAAAATAATAAAAAGTCTCTCCTGATCCCACGACAATCTTAAATACCGACATAACCGTTTTCATTTCATGCTAATCTCCTATGAACTACTAGGCAAACTGTTCGTATATCTGGTAATCGCAGTTATACTGGTGACAGGAATAGCGTTACTGTTTGGTGCCTATAGTATCAGGAAACACAAGATCATATTCCCGAATTACATCTTATTTATGCTCTATCTCTTTTACTCGCCTGCAAAATGGATATGCAGGATTTTTTCTATTAAAGAAGAAATTGTAGATGAGATATTGATAGAGGTCAAGAATGCGGTTATGCTTGATAAGTTCAAAAAGACAAAGGAGAGGCGTGCTATTATCCTTCCACAGTGTATGAGGCATCCTGAATGCAGGGCGCGATGCGACCCTATAGTGGGGTATGAATGCACCAGATGTGGCAAGTGTGATATTAAAATCATAGGTGAAGCGGCGGATAAATGTAATTTCAAAGTGTTTATTGTGCCCGGCGACAGTTTTGTCAGGAAAATCATGAAGTCCTATGATCCGGGTGCATGTCTTGGAGTAGCATGTTATGTTGAACTGACCGAATCAATGCAGGCAGTATCAAAGTTTGTACCTGTTCAAGGCATTTGCCTGATAAGGGATGGATGTTATGATACGAGAGTAGATGTGGCGGAAGTGATTCATAAGATGGAGATATGTGACGATGTATGATCTAATAGGGATTGCACTGATCGTAGTTGTGTTTGTGTCCATTTCCCTGGTCATTTTAGCTTTATTTGTAAGCCGTGTCAGTCTTAACAGGAATGTCTGGCTTGCTGGTTTTTTTGTAAACATACTTGATTTTTTCTATCTGCCGATAAAAGCTATCTTCCAGAAGTATTCTGATACCCAGAAGCTGGAACGATGGATGGTCTCTCTTAAGAACATGGCGCACACGTCTGATTTTAAAAAGACTGAACACCGTTTACTGCTTGCTCCCCATTGTATGCGATCACTTGATTGTCCGGCGGCATCAACAAGGTTTGGTATTGAGTGTGTCTCATGTGGAAAGTGCATCTTCTCTAAGATAAAAACAGATGCCAAGAGGTATAATTATAAACTCTATATCGTTGCAGGTTCTTCGTATGTAAGACATATTATCAAAAAGGATTCGGCTGATGGTGCACTTCTTTTAGCGTGCAATTATGAACTTAACAAGGTCATGCGCTCTTTGAAGCGTAAGAACATTACGACATATGGTGTTCCACTATTAAATGACGGTTGCTACGCTACAGAGGTGGATTATAATAAATTAATAGACACGATGGAATATTTCAGTGAGTAAGTAAGCATCCTTTTGTATCATTGTTGAGACTACCGTATAACTTGGTGAAAAATTTGCATGAAACTTGTTTCATCATTTTTTACAAAAAACTTTAATATCC
>Ga0255420_10207_pt1 | contig 13320 bp, 9 predicted proteins | sample ANMaggSeSYBR02I3_FD_182630 | JGI IMG/M metagenome (GOLD analysis project Ga0255420, IMG submission 182630) | Sediment cell enrichment communities from methane seep in Santa Monica Basin, California, United Staets - ANME aggregate JGI... | ecosystem: Environmental > Aquatic > Marine > Cold seeps >...
TTAATTACCGAGTAATCATAAACAACGATGTTAACAATTAGCACCTAAAAAAGGATTTACCATTAGATTTGAAGCGGATACGTAATTTCTATATTTTTTAGATAGGTTCTAAGTACGGCCTGATATGATTATAATATATCATCCAGAGGCCTACTAATATCAGCAGGGCACCTGCACCTCTTTTAATCATTACGTCATATCGCGATACTTTACTCAGCTTCTTACCTGAAACATTGATGAAATAGGCTATTAGCAACATCGGAATTCCCAATCCCATTGAATACACAAAAAGCAGGAACCCGCCATACATTATACCTCCTTTCATAAGCACGCCCATCATTATTGCTGCCAGTATAGGGCCTGTACATGGTATCCACACAATACCAAGCGACATTCCAAGGAGTAAACCACCTGCAATACCTTCCTTTTGTGGATTAACATTTATCATACCCGGAATTGAATTAAATATGGCAGGGGTGTATTCGGTCAACATCGCAATACCGAGTAGTACAATGATGACCTCGGCCCCAAACTTGATATATTGCTGATAGGAAATAAAAAACTGGTTGAAAATTGCCATGGTCATCCCGAGCAGTGAAAATGTCAGTGTCAACCCTGCAACAATGGCAACTGGCCTGAACTTTCCCTTTCCGGTGGAATAAGCCAGTACAGCAGGCAGTAGCGGCAATATGCATGGTGAGAGGATACTGATTATACCTGCCAGGAATGCAAGGAAAGGGAGGGGCAGATCTATTGATGCTAACGTATTTTCAATCTGGAATAATAAACTCATTGATCATCATGCTTACTGTATTGTGTTTTCAATCATTTTTATTACAAATTCTACCTTAACCTGAGTGCATCCAATACAGCTATCTCCAGTGGACCTTCGGGTGTAAAACCTATCATCTTGGCCTGTTCACAATTCGTGGTTAAGGTTCCATGTTGTACATATTTGTATGTGCCATTATCTGACCTGGCTATTATAAACATGTCAGGGATAAAGTGTACATTAAACTTTGCAGCCAGTTGGTTCTGCTTGTCAGTGTCAATGTAAACAAAATGTACCCTGTCATCATATTTTGCTGCAAGTTCATCCACAACAGGTTTTTGTTTTACACATGAAGGACACCGGTCCGCTCCCATCTCAATAAATACCGGTGCATTCTCAAGCATTGCATCAATTTCTTCTATTGAGTTCACTGTTGCTAATTCTGACTTTTGGGTAGTGCTGCCATCAGTACATCCACTAAACGAGATCATTACAGCCAGTAATAGAAGCGTTAGAATGGTAATCCTGTTTCTCATTATATTACTTAGTGGAATTCATTTGTATTAATGTTTAACCTAGGTTACAAAACAAATTTGTTATACCCCAGATTTTTAGAAACATTTATTTAACTTCTCCTCTTATCAAAAGCGGTGATTTATTGGTAAGCGTGAAGCGCGCTCTTCTAAGTGTATCAGATAAGACAGGAATCGCAGATTTTGCAAAAGCACTTGCTGACATGGATGTTGAGATAATATCCACAGGCGGCACAGCCCACTCATTGCGTGAAGCAGGTATAATCGTGAGGGATGTCTCTGACATAACTGATTTTCCGGAAATGATGGACGGCAGGGTAAAGACACTGCATCCCAGGATCCATGGCGCCCTGCTGTGCCTGCGGGATAACATTGAGCATATGGCACAGGCACAACAACACGATATACAATTTATCGATCTGGTAGCTGTCAATTTGTATCCTTTCAGTGAAACGGTAGCGAAAAAAGATGTGACCCTGGAAGAAGCAATTGAAAATATCGACATTGGCGGGCCAACACTTGTCAGGGCCTCTGCCAAGAACTACAAATATGTGACCATCATCACTGACCCGGATGATTACTCCCACATCATAGCCGAAGTCCAGGCAAACAGTGAGGTTTCCCTTTCCACAAATGAGGCACTGGCAGTCAAGGCATTCAGGCATACAGCAGATTACGATGCAGCCATAGATACATACCTGAGCCGTGAACTGGGAGGCGAGGATATCCTGAGGCTCAAGTACACCTCAGGACAGACATTACGCTACGGAGAGAACTGGCATCAGTGGGCCAAATTCTATAAAGAGCCCGGAGTTGAGGGTGCGGCCCTGTCAAAGGCAGTGCAGCACAACGGCAAGGAGATGTCCTATAATAATTACGTTGATACGGATAATGCAATGCAGACCATACTGGAACTGGGTGATGAACCTGCCGCCTGCGTGGTCAAACACAACAACCCCTGCGGACTTGCTACAGGTGATACCCTGCATGATGCTCTGTCAGCAGCCTGGGACGGAGATCCCATATCTGCCTTTGGCAGTATCATCTGCATGAACCAGACTGTTGACCTGAAAACCGCACAATTCATGAAGGGCAGGTTTGTTGAAGTAGTCCTGGCTCCGGGTTTTGAACCTGGTGCAATGGAGTTTTTAAAGCAGAAAAGCAAGGACCTTCGTATCCTGGAACTGCCTGGGATGCGACAAGGTATTAAAGTGGAAAGCAAGCTAACCAACATCGTAGGGGGAATGCTCCGGCAATCCAGGAATATCGGTGTGTTCGATAAATGGGATGTGGTCACCGAACATCCCTTCCCGGAATCCAAACTGGGACTGGCAGAGTTTTCAATGGTGGCATGCAAGCGGACCAAATCCAATTCTGTCATTGTGGCATGGGAGTACTCACCAGGACGGTATATGGTTCTGGGTATGGGTGCAGGACAGCCCAACAGGGTGGATTCCATCAGGAAACTGGCTGTGACCAAAGCCAGGGAGAATCTTGAGATCATCTATGAAAGGGAAAAGCCGGATGTACCATTTGAGCAATACCTTAAAAATGTGATGTCTGAAACCGTGCTGTCATCAGATGCCTTCTTCCCGTTTGACGATAGTATTATACATTCTTCCAAACATAATATCAGGTATATCGTGTCCCCCGGTGGCAGCATAAGGGACGACGAGGTCATTGCCACTGCGAACCGGCTTGGCGTATCGCTGGCATTTACAGGTATGCGTCATTTCAATCATTAATATGTGAGGAAAAAGATGAAAGCTGAAAATGGAGAAATTAAATATTACATTGGAATCGTTGCACTTGCAGCCATTCTGGTTGGGGTGCTGTTCATTACAAGTACACAAAGCAGTGCGGTTGTGGAATTGGGTGATACCGTTCAAGTGGATTATACAGGCAAGTTGCCTGACGGTACAGTTTTTGATACATCAGACCCTGAAGTTGCTAAAAGTGCAGGTTTATATCAGGAGGGAAGGCCATATAAGCCACTTTCGGTGGTAATGGGAGCACAAAGTGTCATAAAAGGTTTTGAGGAAGGACTGTTGGGTATGAAAGTGGGAGAAAGTAGAACACTTACCATAGCACCCGAGGATGGTTATGGCCCATCTGATCCCACTAAAATAGATGTTATTCCCCAGCTAAATGATATCCCTGCCACGGAAACATTTGAATTTGAAAGGGAAATTAATATCTCCGTAATTCAGTTCAATATGACATTCGGTACTGATTATGAAGTGGGCGATATCATCCCTATACCTGATAGTCCCATTAATATAACCATTCTTGAAATTGGTGAAACGGTTAAATTTTCTTATAATATGGAGGTCGGGGACAGGATCGAAGGAGGAGATACAATGTGGGTGGATGAGGTTATCGAATTGAACTCAACCCATATCTCTATGAAACATGATGTTGAAGTGGGTGATATCATCCAGTTCCCGGACAGACCCTGGAACAGCACCGTGCTTGAGGTTACCGAGACTAATATAACCCTGCAACATAACCCAATTCCTGATACTACTATCTATACCACAGTACAGACCATGTTCGGACCCCAGCAGGTGCCCGTCCAGGTGCATTTCAATGAGACTCACATAATACAGGACAAAAACCATTTCCTGGCTGGTAAGACTCTGACATTCGAAGTCGAAGTTGTTGCTATCGAGAAGGCAAGTACTGAATCGGTAGGTATTGAATAGGTATATATTGAACTGGTAGATACTGAATAGGTAGGGGCTGGTTTTTGGCTTCCATCCTTTCCTTTTTTTTTCAAATTAAAGTGTAAAACCGATTTACACACTTGATTTATCCATTTGGATGAAGTGAAACTCTTGTTCCAATCCAAAAGTTTAATTACCTATTATAAACATTGTTGAATTGTTAAGCTTAAAGCTGTGCAGGGGAGCTATGGAGAAAATAATCGAAATACAAAACATATCCAGGACATTCGGGGAATTCAAGGCCTTGAATGATGTTTCCCTGGATATTAAAAAAGGAACAATTTTCGGGCTACTCGGACCCAACGGAGCTGGCAAATCCACGCTGATAAAAGTACTTTCATGCCAGATGCGGCCAACTACCGGATCAGCATTCATATCAGGGCTTGATGTGGTAACCGATAAAAAGGACGTACTTTCCATTATTGGTGTGGTGCCACAGGAAAACAGTTTTTATGACGAACTCACAGTAACCGAGAACCTCAGGTATTTCGGTTCACTGTACGGCGTTGCGGTCATTGATATAAAAAAAATGAGCCATCGTGTCCTGGAGATGCTCCAGCTTACCGATAAGGGTTCCAGCCGGGCCAGCACCCTGTCGGGCGGCATGAAGACCAGGCTTAATATTGCATGTGCCCTGATACACAGACCAGAGGTTCTCATACTGGACGAACCTAGTGTAGGACTTGACCCGGTATCCAGGAAGGCACTGTGGGATACAATCAGGGAAGTGAACAGGCAAGGCACAACCATACTGATTACAACTCATTATATGGAGGAAGCGGACCTGTTGTGCGACCGAATACTGATAATGCACAGAGGCAATATCGTTGTGGAGGGAACGCCTGAAGAGCTTAAGAACACAGTAGGTGAACGGGTCATCCGGATCACAAGCACGCCTGGTGACTACAACGCCCTCACTGACCAGGTGAATACGCTGGAAGGTGTGGCGTCATGCACTGTAAATGAAAAAGGGCTGAACATAACGCTCACGAACGAGCAGGCCCTGGAGCATATCATTGAAACACTTGAAGTGGGGGGCGAGCACATAACAAACATTGAATCCAACCGGCCCAGCATGGAGAATGTGTTTATTCATTTTGCACAGGAGGAATGGCATTGACCATAGCCTCTGTAATAAAAAAGGACCTGAAGGTTTATTCCCGTCATACAAAGACGGTATTACTGATCTTCCTGACACCCATACTTATAATGTTATTAATAGGGTCAATGTTCACTGGCGAAACTGACCAGGGACTTAAGGATATCAGGCTGGGTGTTGGCGGAGGGTCTGAACTGGGTGGGGAAATTATACGGGAATTGAACGATAGCCGGATGTTCCTGATCACGACTGAGAACACAACCGACCCCGCTGTTATCAAAGAGGGTGTAAGGACAGGTAAATACAGTGCAGGTATCTTCATACCTATGGATGAGACCCAGGCAATGAGATTGTATATTGATAATTCCAGGGTCCAGATCGCCCCGGTCATATCCACAGTGTTCATGACCACCACTGAAAAGATGTCCTATGAACTCACACTTGGATTTATTTGCAAGCTATGGGAAGAACTGGCCCGGATGGAGGCTAAACTGGATCCGTTGCAGGAAGGGGTCATCGGAATTAACAGCAGCATCATTTCACTTAACAGCAGCACCTGGGAAGTGATATCTGCACTGGATGAGCTCAATGCAACCAGCCTGAATGCTTCGGTGGACGAGATGAAACAGACCTTGCAGCAGATGAAGATTGACCTGAACCAGACATCTGCCGAGATTAACGAAAGCCGCCTGGAGATCAGGCAGCTGGATGAGAATGTGAGTTCCATCTACAATGATGCTGCCCTGTTAAGGGATGAACTGAAAGTGGTTGTGGATAATATCGATGCCACCGACGCCGCACTGCTGGACCTTCAGACCGGATTGCAGCAGACCTATGACCTCACATGCACCGCAGACCCGTCACAGCCGCAGTGCATCACACTGGCAGGCACCATCCGGCAGATCAAGGATACCAGAAGTCTGCTGGCAGAGCACACTGCAACTGTGATATCGTTGTACAACAGCCTTGACAGCGTGGCACAGACCAGCGCACAACTGCATGATAAACTGAACCGGACAGATGAGCGCCTTCAGGAGATGCAGGTTTCCATTAACAACTACACACTTGAGATATCCAGCATCAATGAGAATATTGCTGATATGGAGATTGTTGTGACTACCCTGGAGGATGTGAAAGACCAATCGGCAAACACCTCACAGCAACTGGAGAACCTTTCCAATGGCATGGCTAACAGCACGGCTTCGCTGGTATCAGAGATCGAGAGGACAAAGGGTGTGATCAATGAGATGACAACGAAATCGCCCTCCACCATTGCTGCTCCTGTAACAATGGAAATGGAAAAGGTGTTTGAGGATAAGTCCGAGCTTGATTTTTTAATGCCTGGCATTATATCCATTGTGCTGATGTTCATATCGTTCATGCTTGCATCCATAACTATAATCCAGGAGAGGACCCAGAAGACCCTGGTACGTACATTGCTCACGCCTCTTAGCCTTGGGGAGTTCATCTTTGCCAAGACTTTTGCGCTGATACTCATCGCCCTGTTGCAGGGTATTATCATGATCATTGTTGCCTTTTTGTTATACGGCGTGCTCATCCCTGTATCCCAGTGGGGAGCGCTGTTTTTGGTGATCCTTGTGTATTCGGCATCGTTTATCGGTATAGGAATGGCACTGGCCACACTGGCCGATTCCGAGAACACGGCAATGCTGATGTCCCTGGTGCTGAGTATTCCAATGCTATTTTTATGTGGTATGTTCTTCCCGTTCGAGACCATGCCGCCGCTTATGGCATTGCTTGGCAATGCCCTGCCTATTACCATGGGTATCAGGGCACTGGATGCGGCACTGATATACCAGCAGGGGTTCGATGTGCTTGCAGGGCACCTGGTGCCGCTGGTAGGTTACGGCATAGTTGGGTTGGGGCTGGCGTATGTGCTGCTAAGGCGGGAAGTGACGGGGTGAAATTCAAGCGAAGATAAAAAAAGCGAAAATGAAATATAATGTTAAATCAAACTGATAACTGATAAATAGGAATAGATCATTTTCATATGTCAATAGTATGAAAAAAGATATCTGGTTTTTGGTTATTTGTATTATTATTTCTGCATTAATAATTGGTAGCAGCTTTAAAGAAGACACTCTTTCACTTATCATGGGTGGCCCTGTAGCAAGGGCAGAACCATACATGAATGAGATTGTTTTAGAGGATATGACCTTGCGGGCACAGTCCTCTTCCATAGTTAGTGAATGTCCTTCAGGTGACAGGGAATGCCAGATAAATAAAATATATAGATTTGTAGTTGATAACTGTTCTTACTACAGTGATCCAAGGAAAGATGAATTCATACAGACTCCTTATGAAACCCTGGACATACATGGAGGAGATTGTGAAGACCTGACGATCCTACTCATGTCACTGTTGGAGAACCTTGGAATACAGACATACCTGGTACTCACACCCGGCCATATATACTGTCTGGCATGTGACGTTGACATAGAGCATCTACAGGAATGTATTTGGGAACCCAATCTTGCCCGGTACTCAATGGACCTGGGTCAAACTGGTCATATGGATATGGTTGTGGAGAACGGTAGCCTCTATATGTTTGTGCAAGAGCTACAAACCTTTGCTTTACAACCCGGTTATCTTTATTATTATGGCGGTGATGGTTCAGAATTCAATCCACCAATCGAGTACATGAATATTCAATATGATGTCTCTTCATCCAGGCCATTGAATGTTTACGTGGTCCCGTCCAGGACAGATTATGAATTGATGGTAGACGGCCTTTCATATGAAGACTGTCCTTCATGCAGGAACACGGAAGTTATATGGACAAGTGATAAATGTAATGATATAACTACTCACGGCGGCGTGGTCTTTGAGAATAAGAATAAGAATGAAGCTATTGTTGACTTCGATCTTAGATTTAATTTCTATTTCTCTTCTGATAAGTTACTTGAATACCAGCCGATATCCTCTTATGAAATTGACGGGAAAAAATGTGTGGTTCTCGATGCTACGGCTGGAGAACACGGATATCCCGGCTACGATGGTAATCCTGAATGCGAAAAAATTGCCATTGACCCATTGACAAAGGAATATTTTTACCTTGAATGACATCCAAAATGGATAATACCTGAAACCCGGATAACTTCCCAAATTCAGATACATCTGGGTCAATGGCATTTTGACAAAAATACCTTTTTTCTAATTATTTATGTGGATATCTGTTATCCAACTTGAAATTTACTTTTTAGCGTGAGGCTCTGGCATTCCAGAGTATATTCATTATTTTTTGATTTATGAGATATTTAAGACGTGTATTTATAAAAAATTCATTTACAAATCCTTTAATTGAAATTCTAAATAAATTCTAACTATTACAGTTGTTTAGGTGCACATTATTGCTAAAAATCCAAAAATAACACAAATTAGGATCTAATCGTAACGTATTCATTAACACCTATTATAAATACATTTCGGTACAGTTGAATTAATTCTTGTGAGTTAGTGCATATATTGTATCAAAAATTGCCTAAAATACCCTCAATCCAAACCCTTATAATGAAATTTTAGAAAAACTGACCCTTTCTAGGTGTTTATTGGCATTTTAAAGCTGTTACATCTATTTTGCCAGAGGCTCACGTATATTCATAATTTAAAACAAAACTGAAAAAACTCGAATGAATGGTACATTAACTGCCACAGGAGAATGCTCACCCCCAAGAAACCATCACCATCACCATCACCAATTCTTATCCCACAACGACAGCGTCATCCTTGCCCTGCTGATATCGATCCTCGAAAACACATAATCCAGCACCTCATCCTTTGCCTCATCAACCGCATCAACATTGCTCACACACTGATCAGTAATACCAGACGCCAGCACATCCACCTCCCCCACAATAACAGCATGAGCCTCCTCCCTTGCCACTTCCTGCATATACCCCGTAATTTGCTCGCTAAGCTCCAGGCCGGCATCTTCAATAAATGCCGGATCATCCTTCAACTCAGCCAGTACCTCATTCATAATAATGTCGCTGATACCTGGATTGTCACCCGGATTATCACCTGGCACCACACTGTCCATCTGCTGGTTTACAGCAGCCTGCGCCTTCTCGATAGTCTTTTCAATAGTCATCTTGACTATCGTTCCTACTGCCTCATCCACAGTCTTATTTATTGCAGCATTGATGTGTCCGGCGATCAGCTCTTCAGTCTCTTCCCTTGGCACCTCATTAGCGCTCCCAAGGTTAACACCAATAGCGTCCAGCTCATCTTTGATCAACTCCTCCACATAATACCTGGTAAATTCAGTACGATACGGCATAGAGATCAAGCTACTATCCACATATGCAGTATCTGGCACTGCCGGCCCCATATACGTCTCCCCTCCAATGGGCACATCCCGAAACGGCCGCCATACGATGGAGACATTGTAATTATATCTATCACCAATTTGCATGTCAAGGTAATCACGCATCTGTCCATCCACATTTTCCCTGTACTCATCCGTCAGCAAGTTCAGCCTTACCGACCTGTCAGCATGGTATATATTAAACTGGGATGCTACCGACTCGCTTGCAAGGTCTGCAAATATCTTGTGCTCAATCTCCCGTCCAGCCACCAGTTTCTTTCCAGTCTGGTAGAAACCCGAATCATTAGCACCTGGGCCAAAGGTTTCAGTCACTAAAAAGTCCATCTGGGTGCCTGCCACAGTATAGGAAAAATCATCCACCCTTCCATCTTGCAGGGACCCCAGCACCTGTGAATTGTGCTCTGTTACACTGGTGTCATGCAGTGCTATTAACTGGATATTGCTAACCATTGCAGGTAACAGCAGCACCGCACTGACTGACACCAGCATAAGGAATAGCAAAACATCAAAGGAACTGGAAAAACCCCTGGTATCTTTTATCATTTGCATACTATCTCTCCCATATCTTTACCGTCAGTGTACCCGGCATCTCTTCGACCTCGTTCAACCTGATGGTCACAGGAACGGATGCAGATACGCCAAGCTCTTCAGAAGTACCCACTACATTGCTGTAAGTTGATGGCACTTCGATCTTAAATGAAAAATTATAACGTGCTGCATACTTGCCCCTCAATTCGTTGATGTCCCCCGCATCCAGCGACTCTAACCTGGATGCATCTATCAACTCAGGACAGCGTGGGACCGTCAGCAGCGGGTCATTCCTGAGCAGTTCTGCCAGGGACACCGCATCACCGTATTGCTGTGCAATTAATGTCTTCTCCTGGTATATCTGGTACGTTTGTGCAATAACCGAGATAAATATTACAAAACCGATGACTGCAAGGGCCATGACCACCAGGTCGGAGCTGGGTTCAACCACGGCCCGCTCATCTTTGGTAAACAATAGTGATCCCCCTTCTTTCCACCATAAGCACAACAGCAGCTACAAATCTTATGGATGATGCACCGGCCCCTACTTCGTTATTGATCAACATATGTGGTTAAAATATCGTAATCACATATGATAATTGCTAATGTATGTTAATATATTATTCCAAATATAAATCTCAAGTGCTGATATGATCATAAAATACCTCATTGGCCACATAAAACAGGAAAAACGATTTTTGACTTAAACGTCAAATCGAAAATTTTAAAATACATTAACCATCTCATCCTCCTTTATATATATGTTAAAACTACTTCAAGATAATTCTGGCAGAGTTTTTTTTGTAATAATAGGCATGGTGTTTGTATTTATAGCACTAGCAGTATCCACCAACGTTATAGAAATGGATAAAAAAATGGCAGAATCCATACAATCGGAAGAAAATGTAAAAGGTCCGGATGATGCTTTCTCATTCTTTATGCGTGATATAAGAAGAACTGCAAATTATGTGGCATTGGACGCTCTTCAACAAATGGGTGAGACCCCGGTTATCGATCCCGATCCCAGCAGCCAGTACAACCCCGGAGGCGATCAAATCGATGTAGCAGAGTTCAACAAGAACTGGGCTAAAGGCATGATTATGTGCTACATTAACCAGTATATCGAAACCAATTATATGTACAACCGGTACGAATACCATGGGTATGCCGTGAATGCCGAGCTCTTGGAGGACTGGAAGAGAATTTACTTCATCCCCAGCTACATGGGCCTGGACAGAAAACTTAAATTCCCCCCGCTTACCCCCGACCTGCTTGTCCCGGAAGAGACACATATAGTCTACTGGAGAGTTGTCATACCCATGAACGTATCCATTGTGGACCTCGCCACAGGTGAAATAGTAGCAAATGAAAGTATCGAAGTGGAGAACCTGATCCAAGCCAGATATCCGCTCCTTGAATCCCTCACAATGGAATACGAGACCAGGCTAAACGGTTCCAATGCACTGATGACCGAAACTACTGCCTTTGCCATGGCATATACCTGGGCCAGGGGATACCACCAGTATTACAAACCCGGAGGTCCTAAAAATATCGTCGATAATGAACACCTCGCACTTACAGTGAACGGAGGAATACTGCTGGACCAGGGTTTTCTATTCAATTCAGTTGATCCTGAGAGTATTATCGAATATGGCATGGAGACAAAAAGGGTACTGGAAGGTAGAGACATTAGCATGAAAGAATTCGTATGCAATACCCAACTGGACAATGGCAGTTATGTAATCGATCCAAACGCTGATGCTGCCAATTCCACAGGAGACCCTGATAATGCAACTAAAGCACTGGAACTGGCTGCACAATTCGACTTCAATGCCACACCCATAACTGATCTTCTCAACAACGATTCAATACCCGGAGGTTCATCCACCAAAAACCAGGTCAACAAGATCATCCCACAGGTCTATAAAGCCAAACTGGCAACCGGGGTTGCTAGGCAGACGAGTGTTGATATGGGAGGTCATAGCGGATATAATTCAAGCCACAAGATATATGGCTGGGGTGAACCCGACAACATGAGGCGCCTGGAAGTACTGCCAAGGGATACAAACGTACCAGGAAACCTCTATGGTGAAGTATGGGAAGTAACATGGACACGCGAGCATGTATGGCGGCATTACTATAAAGTGAAATATGACTGCGAGAAGACCGAGACTTATCCATGTACGGATGCTAATGGTACTCCCGATACCTGTACCAGAACATACATAGGTACGTGCACGCGTACTGAATATTATGAGATGTCGACCAATGATACGAGGGTGGACAGGGTCATCGTTACGCTAGAGGCTAAGGAGAACTCGAAGACCAGTATCAGTCTGGATTATGCAGACACCACCCTGTCAACGGTCAATGATGTGGTCAAGGCTTTTACTTCCAGGGATGTGACATATACGTCGGACCATACTGATCCTGGACTGGAGGAAGCATATGATAGTTATAAGAGCAAGATATTTGACCCGAACCTGATGGCAAATGTCAAGAATAAGAACCTGAACAGTGATAATTGCGATCCAAGAACCTTTGATGTAACTGCACCGGGGTGGCTGAAGGGGGAGGCACAGGATGCAGTAGATGAGATTAACCGGCAGATACGAGAGGATATCCATCTTGACCCTGATATTAATTATATGAATTATCCCAATCCTGCCGATTCTATGCAGGCTACTGCCAAAGACCTTACGAATAAGATCAAGGCGAACCAGACCAGGTATGTGGATAAGGACAGGTATTATAGCGGTGGGAAGTATTCCAGTTGTAGCGCCAAAACCATCAGCCAGGTACGGCAGTGGTATGTGGATGAAGTGTTACACCAGGTGAATGAGCAGTACGGGAGTGCATCGGATAATATCAATAATGATATCGATTCCAATTTCGGTGAATCGGCAGACGGTGTTCGGGATGCCAATAAAAACGGTGTCGGTTTGTTAAAGTCTGTGATGTGTTTTCCGATCGGGTTTACCATGAAGGCTGAGCACGTAAGGCCGGATGGCTCGCATTTCGAGAAGGATGAACTTGCCTACTGGCAGGAGAATGTGACGCTGGGTGTGAATATGGCGCCGGATTACTTACGGCATGATAAATTCTATGACCCGGAACAAAACATCTGGATAGATGCAGTGGAATCGGGTAAGAGGTACATAGCCGATCCAGCCCAAAATCCATCAAGTGAATCATTTATTCCACTTTCACTGCAAAATGTCAATGTTTTTGCTGATGTTGCTCTAAATACAATTCCTCTAAAAAATGGTGGACAGCAGGTTTTACCGCCATCGCCCAGTATGGCCTGGGTAGCA
>Ga0255420_10212_pt1 | contig 13186 bp, 9 predicted proteins | sample ANMaggSeSYBR02I3_FD_182630 | JGI IMG/M metagenome (GOLD analysis project Ga0255420, IMG submission 182630) | Sediment cell enrichment communities from methane seep in Santa Monica Basin, California, United Staets - ANME aggregate JGI... | ecosystem: Environmental > Aquatic > Marine > Cold seeps >...
GCACTATCGCAACTTTCGACAACCGCCAACTGTCATCTCAAACTTGAGACCGGCACAAATCGGCAGGGAATCAACGAGAAGCAATTGCCCCGCTTTATCGAGAGTTTCAAGAGACATGGGAACTTGAAACTGGCAGGCGTATCATCTCATTTCGCCAACATCGAGGACACGACTGATCACAGCTATGCCCGCTATCAATTGGATCGCTTCGACAAAATGCGAAAGCAGATCGAGGCGGCGGGACTAATACCAAAGTATTATCATTTTGCTTCATCGGCAGCCTCACTTCTCTTCCCGCATACGCATTTCAACCTGGCGCGCGTTGGAATCTCGCTGTACGGTCTCTGGCCTTCCAAAGAAACCTATCTCTCTTATCGCCTTGAAGGTAAAGAGAACGATTTCCTCCAGCCGGTGCTGAGTTGGAAGAGTGTAGTGGCTCAGATCAAAGATGTACCCAGGGGTGAGTTTATCGGTTACGGTACGACCTACAGGGCGACATCTGATATAAGGCTGGCGGTAATTCCAATCGGCTATTACGATGGTTATGATCGCAAGATCTCCAATCGAGGTTATGTCCTGATAAATGGTATGCGCGCGCCGGTTCGTGGTCGGGTTTGCATGGATATGTTCATGGTCGACGTCAGCGATATCCCCGCTGTTGAACTTGAGAGCGAAGTCGTCTTAATTGGCAAGTCTGGTGATGAAGCCATCCGTGCAGAGGATCTGGCTGGCTGGACGAACACTATTAACTACGAGATTGTCACCCGCATCGGTTCCCATCTTGAGAGACGTGTGACGGGTTTGTGAGGTTGATATGCCCTTTTTGGAAACAGATGAGCGTAAGATATACTACGAATTGACAGGTGAAGGTGAGCCGCTGGTGATGATTCATGGCATCGCCCTCGACCGCCGCATCTGGCTTGATCTTCCGCAGTTCTTGAGCAGCAAGTATCAGGTTTTGACCTACGACCTGCGTGGTCACGGCAAAAGCTCTGCCCCTGATGACGGTTACTCATATCGCGATCATATCAATGATCTCAAGGCGCTGTTGCGGTCGCTTGAGTTCACAAAAGTGAACATAGTCGCCCACTCACTCGGTGGCGCGGTGGCGATTAAGTTCGCTCTGCAATCACCGGCCAGTGTTCGGTTGATGGCTCTGGCGGCGCCGCATGTCGTCGGTTACATTGATTATCATGATTGGCCTAATGTCCACCGTACGGCACGCCTGATTGATATTGAGCAGGCAAAGATCCAGTGGGAGAAGTTCCGTCTCTTTGAGCGGTTGAAAGATGGCACTCCCGAAAAGGAGATGTTCCTTACCTGCCTGAAAGACTTCCCCGGCAAGGTATGGACAGATACCAAGGCATTCCGCTATGTCGATGAGAGTGACCTGAAGTTACTCGACAAGCTTTCCAAAAAGATACTGGTATTGTGTGGCCGTGACGATCATGATTTTCTACCGCTCGCAAAAATCATCAACGCTCAGGCACAGTTGGGAGTGCTTTATGAAATCCCCGACTGCTCACATATGATCCACCTTGAACAACCGGAGATAGTCAAGCGGGAGCTGAAGGCGTTTTTCGAACTGTGATAGCGACGCGATTGACGAGAACTGATGATGACAAGAACGCATAGCAGACAAAAGCCACCGGAGGAGCGCCTCAGGTTGCTTCTCTCGATTCTGGTTTTGGTGATCGCCGGCAGTACGCTGGGTTACTGGATACTTGATCCACGACCTGACAGTCATTTTCTTGATGCTCTATATATGACATTCATCACTATCGCCACTGTCGGCTACAAAGAGGTTTTCCCTCTGACAGATAGTGGCAAATTTTTTACCATAATCGTGATAGCATTTAGCGCGACAGTCCTGGTTTACACGATCGGTACTCTGGGGCAGTTATTCATTGAGGGGGAGATACGCGAGATTTTGGGGAGGAGAAAAATGGACAAAAGAATAAAGAAGCTCAAAGAACATTTTATTATCGCCGGTTACGGGCGGGTTGGTCAGGTTGTTCAGGAGGTGTTTGAACGGATGGACACCCCCTTTGTCGTGTTAGAGCAATCCCCTGAACTTTGTGCTCTGCTGGAGGAGAATTGCCCCCTCCATATCGAGGCGGATGCCACAAACGACAAGGCATTGATCGAGGCCGGAATCGAATCAGCGAGAGGATTGGTCTGTACGATTCCTTCCGAGGCGGACAGTGTATTCCTTACTTTGTCCGCTCGTCAACTCAACCCCGGTATCTTCATCATCGCCCGCGCAAATAGTAAGTCTGCTGAGAAGAAGCTGATCCGTGCCGGTGCCGACCGGGTCGTACAACCACATGAGATCGGTGGCCGCAGCATGGCGATGGCTTCTCTAAAACCCACTTTAGTTGATATTCTCCAGATTGACACATTTGGCGGCGAGCTTGGGTTATCGCTTGAGCAAGTTGAGGTGCGCGCCGGTTCGCCGATTGCAGGGAAACGTTTGATGGAATCTGAACTACGTTCCAAACACAATGTCACTGTACTGGCGATTAAGGACCTCCAGGGTAAGATGAAAGTCAATCCCCCACCTGACACAGTCATCGGCCAGGGTGATGTTCTCGTACTCGTCGGCGAATCGAAAATCCTGGAAACCCTCAACCTCACACCTGAGGAGTGAGATTGCTTCGCTTCGCTCGCAACGACGATGTTTCTCTTCTGCGATAGGTCAGATATTCCTGTCTGACCGGAGCCGTCAGACTCGCGGTATCAGTCAATGGTCTGACCGGAGCCGTCAGACTCGCGGTATCAGTCAATGGCCTGACCGGGCTCTCCTGGGAGTACGTTTCGAATTCACCAGAAACGTCTACTTGCATTTGGCAACGTCATCGACTACCTTTTCAGAGTAATCTGGAGTATCTGATGAACGTAGACAATTTGCATCAATTAGAGTCAGACGAGCGTTTCATGGCGCAGGCGTTGAGCGAGGCGCAGTATGCCGAAGAATTGGGTGAGGTGCCGGTCGGTGCAGTGGTGGTATTTGAGGGGAGAATTATCGGGCGCGGATACAATCAGAATAAGGCACTCAATGACCCGACAGCGCACGCCGAGATTCTGGCGATTACCGCCGGCTGTAATCAGGTTGAGAGTCGTTATCTGGAAGATGCCACACTCTACGTTACTGTCGAACCATGCTCAATGTGTGCCGGCGCAGTGGTTCTGGCACGAATCAAACGTCTGGTGTATGGCGGCGCTGATCCGAAGGCAGGTGCCTGTGGGTCGGTCTTTAACCTCGTTCAGGATCCAAGGTTGAATCACCGGCTTGAAGTGACAAGCGGAATCCTTGCTTCGGAGTGCAGTGGACTGATCCGCAGTTTCTTCGCAAGAATCAGGGAGAGTCGCAAGTGAATGTTATCGATGTTCACGAAGTGCAAGCGTCGGTTGCCAGGCTTGGCGTGAAAATATGTGTCGGTCTGCCAGTGCTGTTGTTGGTAATGGCGGTTCTGATGAATCCGAATTTTCTTGCAGACGATGGCGGAACTTCCTCTAACGGGTCAACACGCTCCATCGGTTATATCTTTATCGCCGTCGCGCTCGCGGATTTGATTACTGCCCTGATCCTGAAAAAGCGACTGTGCGATCCGAAAGTCCTGTCCGCGAAATTCGTCTGGTACCCCGAAACATTCACACACAAGTTGAAATCTGCATATCTGACGATTTTCGCGATCTGTGCCGCCCCGGCGGCTTATGGTTTGATTTACTACTTTTTTCTTGGTGGAGATATTGACACCTACGTACTAATCACCGTTATTTGCCTTTTGGGTTATATGTTGACACGGCCACGCGCTAACGAAATAGAGCGGTTGGCGAGAGAGGTGTTCAAACAAGCTGAAGATTCTGATATCAGACTATAAATAGTTCTCGTCGGAGAGGTGCCAGAGCGGTTGAATGGGGCGGTCTCGAAAACCGTTGAGCCCTCGCGGGTTCCCAGGGTTCGAATCCCTGCCTCTCCGCCATATTTCTTCTGAATTTTGTAACTTTCTATTTGACAAGAGATTAACGGAGGGTATCTTTAAGTCAGGTATGACGTGTGGCCATATTGTGACCATCAGGAGACACCTGTTTTGGGAATCATCTATAAGCGAGGCAAAATCTGGTACGTCGATGTCCGTGCCGGTGGACGACGTATCCGCAAGAGAGTCGGCACTTCCAGAAAAATAGCAGAGCTGGCTCTCAAAGATGCTGAGGTCAAGATCGCTCGCGATGAGTTCGGTTTTGCTCAGCAGGATGCTTCCTTCGACAAGTTCCTTAATCAGTTCCTGGAGTACTCAGAGGCCAATCACTCTGCTGCTACATTCAACCGCTACCGGGCTGTGATTGATCATTTTCAGCGATATTTGGAGAACAAGCCAGAGATTGTCTTTCTCTCGCAGGTCGGTACCCGGGAGATAGATGAGTACAAGGTTTTCCGCAAAGGTGAATGGGTCAATCCAAACGGTGACCCGGTCGATTCAGAGGAAGATGTAACTGATCACACCAGAAAGGGAGCGAGAGCCAATACGATCAACTTTGAGATCGGCACCCTGAGAACGATCTTCAACATGGCTATCAAGTGGAACTATCTGAAAGAAAATCCTACCAAAGATGTTGTCAGACTGAAGGTCAATGATTCTAAGGCACCAAGATTCCTGACAAAGAAAGAGTGTCAAAAGCTGCTTGAGCATTCACCTGATCATCTCAGGCCGATCCTCTTTACGTTCCTCTATACCGGCATGCGTAAAGCTGAGCTTGAGAACCTGGAGTGGGCTGATATAGACTTCCGCAGAAGGAAGATGAAGATTCGCTGCAAGGAATTCTGGCATCCAAAGACCGGTGAGCGAGAGATACCAATGAGTCAGGGAGTTTATGATCTGTTCAAACAACTCAGGCAGGAGAATGAGAAGGGAACCAAAAGCAACTTCATCTTTCCTGATAAGAACGGCGGTAAGATCAGAACCAAGCTCAGAGAACAGTTGATCAGAGTAGCTCAGAAAGCCAAGATCAAAGACCTGACCAAGCTCCACTCACTCAGACACACTTTTGCCAGTCACTTGGTGATGAGTGGGGTAGACTTGCCAACAGTCCAGAAACTTATGGGACATTCTGACATTCAGACGACGATGATCTATGCTCACCTGGCACCAGATCATTTGGCCGAGGCGGTGGATCGGTTGGAGTTCTAATTGCCACGAGTTTGAGTCTCGTCAACCCCGGGTTTTTCAAACTGCTGGCTGAACATGATTTTGGCAACCAGTGCATTCGCCTGCAGATCAATGTCACCGACGGCTACACAGTGCTCTGGGTATCGATTCCCAATCCGAAGAAATCAACGTAACCTAATGAAGAAACAAGCCATAAACTCTCACTGGAATTGGGCCATGGATGGGGAGCAGTCCAGAATCAACAACCGCCGGGACGGCTAATCGCCTGCCAGGAAAGAGCAGCATTACACTGCTCTTTTCCTGTCAGTCTCCACCTATCGGAGTCTACCAGACTCGGAATTGCCATAATGACCAACTCCAGATCGGGAAGTAGTGTCTCGCAATGATGCCTCTCCTTCCTCTGTTTCCTCCGATGAAATTGGAGTCAATAACGTCTATCTTGATAGCTCTGCCGCGGCTGTCGCGCTGGATGACGCGGAAGACGATCGCTGTGTGCGGCGTTCCGTATTGGGTCGGCCTCTGAATAACGTCACCTGGCCTGCACCAGCCAATATTTCCGTGTGCGTAGTTGTAGCCGCTCGGCAGGTTGTACCTGTTACCCGTAGCTCTCCGCACTATAGTACGAGCGAAGTCCTTGCACCATCCGCCTATTCCTCGTCCCAAGCCACGATAGTTCCAGTCTCCCGCAAGCCACAATCCATAGTAGCTGTAAGTTCTTGTGGACTGTCCCCACTGCCCTTGGTGATACTTGGTCCGCGAAAGTGCGTAGCAGATCTCTCTGTATACAGCATAACGCCAGTAATTCGACAGCGCGGAGCATGCGGTCCGCGTTAAAGCTTCTTGCTTCCCAACTGGTATTTCCGATTCCTCAAGGAACTTGTCATAGAGTTTTGCCTCGGTGCTAGGAATTGTCACTCCATCAAGGGGTTCCAATTCACCGGTCTGCTCATCGATGGCGAATTCATATTCACCATTCTCCAAATCCTCAACGAACTTGTCCTCCTCAGACGAAGGTTCAACCTCAACGCCTGTAGCCAAGCTAGGTTCGTTTGGATCGGCAGGATTACTAGTCTCGGTGCCAAGGTCAGAGCATCCGACGAACGCTATGGCAAGCGTCAGCGTCAGGACGCCTAATACTGTGTTCTGTAGGTACTTACGCATTGTTTTTTTCCTCTCGCTAATGTTCTCATGGATACTTCGTTCTCTTCACGCCGTCTGACTTGATGAGCGTTTTTCTTATGCGTTACCACCTCCTTCGGGCAAGCAATTTCCGATTACACTTAGAGTGTTTCTCGAAGCTCTCAGCGATTACATGCAGGAAGGACTTTTTCCTGGTAGCAGCGCAGCATCTATGCTGTCACGAAAAAAAAGTTGACAGGCTAAATCAACTAATGTAATATCAGATGATTCGTGGTTATTCTATCAGGCACGGTTATTATGGATAAATTAGTCGTCAGAGCCCAGAAGGGCGACAAGGCAGCTGAAAATCAGCTTTTCAGATCGCTCCGTGTAAGACTTCACCGTTTCGTGAAACATAAGATACAGAACGAAGATGATGTGCAAGACCTGGTTCAGGAGGTGTGTCAAACGGTAGCAGAAAAGTACATGGCTGAGGATTTTCATACCAGCTTTTACGCTTGGGCTTACGAGATCACTAAGAACAAATTGGGTAACTACTTCATGAGGGAGGCCCGTCTATCCGGTCGCGTTAAACAGCTGGAAGAGGAATCGGAGGAAGTTGCCGTACGGAGTCCGAACTTCGAGTTGAAGCTGACCACCATGGAATGTTTAGAGCTGATTGCACGGCAGAATAAGCGCTTCATCGACATTCTTCACTTGCGAATTATGGGTGAATCAGATGAAGAAGTATGTGGGCGATTGCGAATTAGCTTGGGGAACCTACGCACGATCCGCTCTCGCGGACTGAGTCAGTTAGAGAAGTGTGTCGACGCAGGGGGGGTGGCAACGTGATCAAGTGTACCGCTCTCGAAGCAGGGAAGCTAATTCATTCTTATGAACTTGACCAGTTATCGAAGGAAGATGTCGAATGCTTCGAGACTCATCTCTTAGAGTGCGATTTCTGTAGTGAAAGAGTAGAACGCTTGGACAGACTAATGAAACTGCTGACCGCTGACGGGGACGTGGCGAAGGTCTTAGCGGATCTTGCCTCAGAGGCTGAACAGGGCAAGTCTCTTTGGCACAAGATGAAGAGTCATTTATGGCCAACGGCGACATTCGTCTTCAAACCGGCGATAGCGTATCTCTTCGTGCTGCTCTTGCTATATCCTGCATACTTGGGGCTGAAGAACGCCAATAGTGTTAGACCTCACTCGATCCATTCAATCACGTTGACCAGAACCCGTGCGATGACTCGCACGGTGAACGCAAACGAGGACGTTTTGGTGAGTTTCCAGGTTTCCGGGGCCTGGCCAGGTGAGCCCCTGCAACTACTTGTCAAACGAGAGAATGGTGAGATCGTATACGAAAACGAGAGTTACGCGGAATTAGACGAATACGCTGTGGGTAGAATCCTGTTTCCGGCTGGTAGCTTGGCAAGCGGGACGTACGAGTTGTCCATCAAACGGGCACATGGAGATCAAGAGGGTCCTCATGTCGAGTTCAAGTTCACTGTCCGATGATAATGAATCGGTTACACATTATTCGTCCTCTGCTTTCTCATGTTACAAACGTAGTGTTCGAATGTCATTGGTGTGGGCGAAATCGCGACTTGGCAGTGGTATGTGCACTACTTTAGTGCGCTGAACAGCAGGCCGAATAGGTAGAACTGACGCACTACGAGGGTTTGTTCTTGAAGCTCTGGTATGAAATCCACCTAGCTTTCCGGAAAATTATACGCAAACGAATATCGTCCAAAAGGCTGATTTCATCTTGTGGCTCTCAGCGAATCAGTTGTCGACAGAGTGGGGTACGAGCGTGAGAACGATTCGAGACCCATTAACAGCGTGAAGGCTACTTTTCGTAGGGGAAATTAGAATGAGAAGATGTGCATTTCTGTTACTCTTATTCTCGGCTGTAATCGGAGCAGGCATACATTCAGTGGCAGATGATTGGCAGGACTACATCGGCCTTGCGGACTCGCTCTCTACGCAAGGTCTTACGGATTCGGCCGTCACATTAACTGCGTTAGCGCTTGATCATGTGATTTCTGACGTTGGCTTTTCAGATTCAGTTACTGCGAGAATCCTCCGAAGACTTGGTGATTTACAGTATGAAAAAGGCGACTATAAGATGGCAGTGAACTCATGGTTGCAGTGTCTCAGTGTTCTTGATAGCTTAAATCGCTCAGACGATCTAGACGCTGCTTATTGCCTGAATGAACTGTCCCTTGCCTACACTCGATTAGGGGACCTTTCTGAAGCTGAAAGACTCTTGAAGCGAGCCCTTGAGATAAAGGAGTCCAGCCTCGGTCCAGAGCATCCAGAAATCGCACTGAGCTTGCACAATCTTGCGGGTTTGTATTCGGATCAGAGTAGATTTTTTGAGGCTAAGACACTTTTTGAAAGAGCCTTGGCTATTCGTAGACAAGCGTACGGCGAAAAACACCTAGATGTCGCCTCGAGCTTGCATGATCTGGGTCTACTCTATCTGCGGCAGTATGAGTTCGAAAGCGCAGAGAGCCTACTAGAGCGTTCTCTCGACATAGAGAGAGAGATTCTTGAACCCGATGATATCCGCGTAGCCAACTCTGTGAATACGCTGGCCACATTGCACTGGCATCAGGCTGACTACGGCCGTGCTAAGCACGAGTTTGAGGAAACACTAGACCGTCGACTCCAGCATTTTGGCACCGATCATCATGATGTCGCAATGTCTTTGAACAACCTAGCCGCCGTCTGCTGGCGACTTGGTGAATACTCTGAGGCTGAGACTCTATACTCACGGGCTCTAAAGGTCTGGGAAACGGTCTATGGGCCCGAGCACTCGTGGTTTGGCAGAACTTTGGGTAATCTCGCGAGAGTCTATGCTGACCAGGGCAATCATCATGACGCAGATTCTCTTTACCGTAGGACACTAGTTGTTTTCGAGAAGAACTTCGGAGCAGAACATCCGGATGTGGCGTATACCTTGGATATGCTTGCTGGCTTACGCTATCAAGAATGCATGTACGCCGAATGTGAGATGCTGTATCGTCAGGCACTGAGAATCAGAAAGAAGATCTACGGTGACGATCATAGGGATGTTGGAACCAGTTTTGGCAGTCTGGCCTACGTTCTCGTGCAACAGGGTAGATACGCGGAGGCACTTTCACTCATGGAGAAAGCACGGGCCATTATGGAACGTGTCTACGGTAGTAACCACACTGAGGTAGCAAACTGCCTCAACGGTCTAGGAGTAATCCACTGGCACCTGAACAGGATTGCGGTTGCCGGAGAGTACTTCGATATGGCAAGACAGATTCACGAGGAGATTTTGGGAAGGCTCCATCCACTTGTTGCCGAAGGTCTAAGTAATTGCGCACTTGTTTGTGCAACGCTTGGCGATCTCGATCGAGCAGATTCTCTTGCCAGAGAGTCGCTGTCAATACGGGAGTCCGCATTGGGTCCTGATCATCCAAGCATCGCTTCCAATCTGATTGCACTGGCCAAAATTCGTAGCAAACTCGGTGACCTAGGTGAGGCAGATAGGCTTCACATAAGAGCAACAGGAATCGTGGAGAGTCTGAGCTACGGCGATCTCCTCTTTGCGAGGGTCATGGAATCCCAATGCATATTGAGGCGCATGGAGGGTAAGGCCGTGGAGGCCCGTGATCTGGCAGAGAGAGGTTTCAAGACTAGGCTGTGTAACCTCCTTGAGAATGGTCAGATGATGTCAATGTCAAACATGTTAACGTTCTCGCGCTTCATGCGCGAATCAATGGGACTCTCGCTATCTTGCTACCTCGATCTAGCTCAGAGCGACGGTGTCATACCCAATTCTGCGGCAGACATCGTTTTATCCAGCAAAGGATTAGTGTCTGACATGATTTCCGAAAGGCAAAGGGAATACGCAACAGAATCTGATTCTGTAGTTGTGTCCTGTGCCAAACGCCTTAGATCCGCGAAATTCAGGTTATCGGAATTGTCGGTCGCCGGTCCAAGCGATGATCAAGAGGCCTTTCAGAAACAGCTAGACTCCTTAACACGTCACGCCGAGGGGTTGGAAACTGAACTTCTTCGACTTAGCGATAGCTTCAGGCAGAAGGTGTCTAACGAAACAGCATCTGTTAGCCACATGGAAAGCTTGTTGCCTGCGGGCTCCTCGCTTATCGAATACTTGAGGTACGAGTACTCTCAAGAAGCAACCGATGAAAAGACTGACCGCTATCTTGCCGTAATCTTGAGTTACGGAAAGAGCAGCGTAGTCTATGATCTGGGGCCAGCATCTATGATTGACTTGCTCGTTGAGGAGTACCGATCGCAAATGCTTGCTGTATCCATGCAGGGGCGAATCACTGACGGTAATCGCGAGGATTTTGCTGAATTGAGCTCAGAGATATACCGAAAAGTCTGGCAACCTCTTGAAGAGGAAATCGATGAATCTGGAACGGTCTTCCTGGCACCGGATGGCTCTCTGAACTTGATTGCGTTTGCCACCCTGGTCGACGCACGTGGGCGCTTTCTTGTTGAGACGCACTTGCTACATTATCTCTCCGCTGGACGAGACTTGTCTTGCATCTATGAAGCCGATGGAATTGGCGTTGGGCTTCTAGCTCTTGGCGATCCCGATTTCGACAATCTGATCGGAGAATGGAAATCAGAGTCGATCTCCGTGGAAAGCCCAGACAAGCCCATCGCTGAGTACACCAGAAGGAAAGTTCGCTCTGGCTGTGGCGAGTTACATGATCTGATGGCGGAACGCTTGCCGGGGACTCGCCTGGAGATCAGCGCTGTTGCTAAGAAGTGGGGAAACACCTTTGACGAACCTGCCCACGTTTATTTCGGGATAGACGCTACAGAGGCCAGGTTCAAATTGGAGGCACCCGGTAAAAGAGTAATACATCTTGCAACTCATGGCTACTACTTAGAAGGCGCCTGCAGTTACCACCATGTACCCAACGAGATTGCATCGGGAATAGGATCCGTGGGCGAAAATCCTCTACTTCTATCGGGTCTCCTTCTGGCTGGTGCCAACCTTCATGGTGAGAGTGCCGACAGTTTGGGAACAGAGGACGGGATTCTTACAGCGTACGAGGTTTCCGCAATGGATCTATCTGGCACGGAACTTGTCGTGCTATCGGCTTGCGAGAGCGGTCTCGGAAAGATCGAAGATGGCGAAGGTGTTTACGGACTGCGCCGTGCCTTCCAGGTGGCTGGTGCACGCACCGTGATAAGTTCTCTATGGCAGGTCTCGGACAAGGCAACCGCAGAGTTTATGGGAGAGCTGTACAATCGGGCACACCAGTCGATTTCAGAAGCGCTCCGAGAAGTCCAACTTAAGAAGATCAAGAAACTACGAGAACAGAATGAACCCGATCATCCATACACGTGGGGTGCATTCATAGCCATAGGTGACTGGCGGTAGAAGAATCAGCTGTCGACCGTGACCTGTTCACACGATGTTTACTCTCCTTGTAGCTCGCCCGGCAATAGCGTTTCTTTCCAACCACTTCTCCACCTTACTGACCCTGAACCGAATTCGATTTCCCAACTTCACATGCGGAATGAACCCCTGATGCGTCCACTGGTAGATAGTACAGGGCTTGACCTGCAAGTAGTCTGCTATCTGTTCTACTGTCAGCAGCTTCTCCATCCTGATGCGTACATACGGAGCTATTCCTCAAAGTGTCGGAGATGGCCTGGCAGATGAAGGAAGATGCTGATCATAACTGGATCTCAGAGCCAATTCGATGTTTCTGACATTTCTGTTATTACTGACGTTCTGCGGAGCCGGTACAGGGAGTCTTCCACCCTTTACTTCTAGGATCTGGGTAGTCCTCTGGCGAGTTCGGTGATTCTATGATTTGGGTGATGCTTAAGCTTCTTTTTGTCATAAGTGACAAAATCAGGATGAGTTGAGATTCGGTAGGACCCTGACCTGTTATTCTCAATGAACTCTTGAGACTTTTTCTTGAGCAGGCTTCCCTTAACCGCATTTCTCAACCTGCTGTATGCTTGATATTGCCCAGGCTCAGTGATGATCCCTTCAGACTCCAAGTCAGGAATGCTAACCCACCCACCTTCCTTTTTCTTCAGTTCTGTGACGAACCGTAGGAGCAAGAGAAACAGTGAGTCGCCAATAATGATTTCGTCTCCATTGATCTCAACAAGATTGCTTCTATCGGCAGAAACAGTGCCTGATACAAAGATCTTGTCGTAGCAATTATACTCATGCTTCAGGTAATCTTTCGTCTGCTTCGCGGAGAGCTCAGGGCTTGCTCCAGATGCCAGGTATTCTGAGACGATATCCCTAAGAGGCAATTCAAAAGTCTGGGTATCAAGAGACAGATAAAGCGATGTCTGGACAATCTTCTCATGTTGCAGTCTACCTGTGAGAACTACGTTTTCTATCTTCGAGAAAGGTGTAAGAACGACAAGAACGTCATCTTCTCTACAGATCTGTCTCAAGCCTGTAAGTCTGACGAGTTTTTCATCACCGATCTTTGATGTGAAGATAAAGCCAACCCGTTTGTCGCCATACGTTTTGAAACCAACGTAGAAATAGCCCCCGTTAATCCTGTGAAAGTTGCCCTCGATTCCGTTCGCCTGGCACAACTCCATTAACAGTTTGTCAATTGCGATAGCATAACGATGCAAGTCCTCTCTCTCAATCTGAATCGAATCCTCCTCCGGGTGATCAAGACAGACTGCTTCGAGGATGTCTTCATGGGGGAGTACTGTCAGTGTACAGCCGTGCCGACATCGCGGAATATCGATTCGTTCCAGTTCATCTAGTCCCGGCTGGACATAGACCAGTATCTTCCTTTTCCTCAGGTTATTGAAGTCCTTTGACGAGATGGCAAGCAGTTCTTTCTTAGTGAAGATCGGAGCAGGGTACTTCTCAATCTGTTCCAGCAA
>Ga0255420_10214_pt1 | contig 13154 bp, 11 predicted proteins | sample ANMaggSeSYBR02I3_FD_182630 | JGI IMG/M metagenome (GOLD analysis project Ga0255420, IMG submission 182630) | Sediment cell enrichment communities from methane seep in Santa Monica Basin, California, United Staets - ANME aggregate JGI... | ecosystem: Environmental > Aquatic > Marine > Cold seeps >...
TTACTTTTGTTTCGGCTTTTAGCGAATCCTGATGTGTAGCATTTTTTGGGAAAAGGATCAGAATATGGGCAACAAGTACACTGCCGAGTGCCTCTTTTTTATCTGTAACTTTTATCAGGTGATATCCGTAGGTTGTTCGGACTGGCATAGATATTTCCCCTACAGCTGTATTATAGGCGCCATTTTCGAATGGGTAAACCATGTCAAAAACGGTAAAATAACCCAAATCGCCTTTATTTCCCTTCATGTATGGCCTGCGTGAAGTGGCTGCTCTGTCTTTTGCTGACGGATCTTCTGAGTAAGTGACAGCCATCTCAGAAAAGTCTGCACCGCTTATAATCTCTTTACGGATCTTCATGATGGATTGGAATGCAGCCAGCGTATCTTCCGGATTGGCATCCGCGTCAATTTTTATAAGGATATGGCTTGCCCGGAGGTCGTATTGTTTTCTCTGAGAAGCTTGCAGGAGTAATTTTTCGTCCATTGCATTATCAGTAAGATAAGGCTGTGCAAGCTGATTCCGGTATCCTTTTAATTCATCCTTGAAGGATGTTACTGTATCTAAGCCCAATTCTTCAGCTTCTTTTACTTTAAGTTTGAAATTAATGAATAGCTCAAGGTATTCCTCCAGGGATTTTTTATCGATCACATCGCTGTTAAAATTATTTTTACGATAAATATTCAGGAATTCTGTTTCAGTAATTTTTTCACCTCCAATGGTCATTAAGATCTTATCGTTTGAATTTTGTGCAAATGAGGTGGATAAAATGATTATTCCTATGAATGCTAAAAAGAATTTTAATGTGTTTTTTTTCATTTTAGTTGTTATTTATTGATGTTGGTTTTTATTATTTCTGGTTAAATAGATATTAGTATTACTGAGAATCTCCTTCAAAAGCAATAGGAATTACCTGCTATAATTTGGTGATTCTTTTGTGATGGTGATATCATGAGGATGGCTCTCTGTAATACCGGCAGTAGTTATTTTTATGAACCGTGTGTTATTTTGTAATTCCCGTATATTTTTTGATCCGGTGTATCCCATTCCGCTTCTTAACCCGCCAATAAATTGATGTATCACCTCTGTTAAAGATCCTTTAGAAGGGACTCTTCCAACAATACCTTCCGGTATAAGCTTTTTAATGTCTTCTTCCATATCCTGGAAGTAGCGATCTTTCGAGCCTTTCTGCATGGCTTCGATCGACCCCATGCCACGATAGGTTTTGTATTTTCTCCCTTCAAAAATAATTGTTTCGCCAGGTGATTCATCGACACCAGCAAACAGTGATCCTGCCATTACAGAATAGGCACCAGCAGCAATGGCTTTAACAATATCACCTGTGTACCTGATTCCCCCATCGGCAATAACCGGTATGCCGCTTCCTTTCAAAGCTTTACTGACTTGAAGAATTGCTGTAAGTTGAGGGATGCCAATACCTGCAATAATTCTTGTAGTACAAATGGAACCCGGGCCTATTCCGACTTTAACAGCATCAACTCCAATTTTTTCAAGTGCTTTTGCGGCTTCAACTGTGCCAATATTACCGACAACAAGTTCCATTTCAGGAAATTGTTTCTTGATGGTTTTGGCCATTTCAAGCACTCCTTTGCTGTGCCCATGAGCAGTGTCAATAACAATTGCATCAACTTGTTGGTGAGCGAGAGCCTGAACCCTTTCAAGTGTATCGTCAGCAATTCCAACAGCTGCTGCAACCCGAAGCCGTCCCCTGGCATCTTTACAAGCATTTGGTTTTGCTTTTATTTTAATAATATCTTTATAAGTAATTAATCCCACCAGGGTGTTGTTTTTACCTATAACGGGTAATTTTTCAATTTTATATTCCTGTAAAATATCTGCAGCTTTCTCTAAATCAGTTAATTCGGTAGTTGTAATAAGCCCCTCTTTCGTCATTACTTTATCAACAGGTTTCTCCAGATCTTTTTCAAATCTTAAATCCCTGTTAGTTACGATACCGACCAGTTGGTGGTGTTTATTTACAACGGGAATGCCTCCAATATTATTTTCATTCATGAGGTTTCGGGCATCACCGACAGTAGCTTCAGCATTAAGAACAATTGGGTCGATAATAATACCGTTTTCGGCGCGCTTCACTTTTTTCACTTCAAGAGCCTGAGTTTCAATACTCATATTCTTATGTAACACACCAATTCCTCCTTCCTGGGCAATGGCAATAGCCATTTTTGACTCCGTTACCGTATCCATTGCCGCTGAGATTATCGGGATGTTCATTTTGATATTTTTTGAAAAGAAGGATGAAATATCAACATTCCTTGGCATGATGTCAGAATAGGAAGGAATTAAAAGCACATCATCGTATGTGAGACCTTCCCCTGCAAATTTATCCGGATCTAAAACCATATCACGTAATTTTTTGTCGGGCAAAGGTATGAAAAAAGCATTATAATTAATATGAAAACCAGATGGCTATTTTAATAGAGTTACTGTTCCTTTTTTCTCGAACTTTAATCCTTCAGGGGAAATGTAATGTATCAGATAAACGTAAACACCCAAAGGGGAGGGTTGATTTTTGTATTGCCCATCCCAATAGTTATTAATCCCGGAAGTTTCAAACACTTTTTCGCCCCACCGGTTATATATAACAAATAAGTACTCAGCAGATTCGTCGGTGAAAATATTTACGGGCCCAAAATTATCATTATAACCATCGTTATTTGGTGTAAAAGCATTGGGCATATGGATGTTGGATATTTGGGAGATAAGTGTTTCATTGGAAAAACTCCTTAATGTATCATTGGAAGGAATGGAATAAGAAAGGATAACGGCTTCCACAAGATAAGTGAACCTTCCTCCACGGCCTGATAAATGCGAAACATTGTCATCATATTGTAACTCATCCGGGTTAAAATTAATAATAGTGTCAATCAAACCGTCGATTTTTCTGTAAAGCCGGTATTGGCTGATATCTCCTGTGGTTGTTTCATATGCTGTCCACTGTAGTGTATTGATATTTACTGCGCTAACATAACCTTGCAACAACATTGTTCGGGCTTCATTATTGGGTAACCAGGTTTCATTGTTACAATCATCCAGGATAATAATTTTGTAATAATAATCGTGGCTTGATGGTTGAACGTTATCATCTGTGAAGGAAAGGAAGGCACTGGAACTAACATCTTCTTTGTGTACCGTGTCATAGGTATCATTTGCATTTGTTTTCCTGAGGATGATACTTTTTGAGCCTAAAGCTGTTGTATCCACAAAATATTGTAACCCAATAGTCTCATTTGTAAGGGTGTCAACGGATACAATTAATAAATTTAATGTATCGGGTTGATACGGACGGTTGGCAAAAAAGCACTGAATACACGATGAAGAGGTACGGTTTTTGTCATCGAAAACTCTTATGTAGTAGCAATAGGTTGAATCAGGGATAAAGTTTGAGGTGTAGGTGTATGATGTACTGTTTGTTTCCGTAATAAGGGTTGTTTCCATGGTCCTGGTGTCGATTTCATAGATTTTGTAAACATCAACCGGATCGAAATTGATATATGGATTCCAGCTCAGTAAGATGTTTGTATCACAATAATCAAATTGGACGGGATTGAGGTACATTGTGTTAAAAGCATCATCGAATCCTCCGAGGCCAAGTAGGTTACATTGATCAACTGCGGCCACTCTGTATGTTTCTATCTGATGTCCGGCATTTGCTGTATAATCAATGTAAAAGGTGTCGGGAGCCAACACCTGGTCGATTTCCGGCCATCCTCCTGTGGCATCCTCCCGATAAATAATATACTCTTTCAGGTCGTTTTCCTGCACCGGATCCCAGCTGATGGCCACTGTTCCATCGAATGCAACAGAAACGGTGTCCATTTGAACAATACTAATATTGTTGCCAGGTGCGAATCCATCATGTAACCAGTCTGAATCGACATTTGAAGAAGAAATACACCCAATAACGGGATCGGTACACTCAATCTTATACAGCAATATTGTATCACTGCAGTAGGGATATGTGATGGTATCCTTATAAATTAACTCGTCTGTGGATCCAATCGAATCCCAATCGCTGGTTTCGTCTTTTCTGTAAATGCTATATGTGCAAGAATGTTCCGGTGAGAGAGCATTCCAATCCAGCGTAGCTATCGAGTGGCCGGAATTTCCATTTACATTAAGAAAAATTGAACATAATATATTGGAAGGATCAGATAATCCGAAGTTATCAATCAGCTGAATGTAGTAGTAAATTTTCAAAGTACCAGTACTATCTTCCTGATAAGTATATGATGTGGCATCATTAGGAATTTCATCGTCATCTGTTTTAATAAAATCTATTCCATTGTATGAACGGTATGTATGATAAGTCACAATTGATGTGGAGTCGTAATAAACATTCCATGTAAGTGTGACCGAATCATTATCAATTGAAATGCACCTTAGATCAGGAACTGGGGTTTGTGAATGCCCCATCAAAAAAGAAAGGGAGAAAAAGATGAGGGAAAATATATTAACTGTTCTTTTCATTGTAATATTGATGCTTTTGGGAAGCATTACAAATATACGATATTTTCAGCCCACGAATTAATTCGTGGGTTATAAAATATAACTCCATATCTTTCAAAATATTTTCAGAATCTGATCAAATAATATTTTATAAATTTGTGCACGCATACAGATGCATTGTTTTTTTTGTGTGTATGTCCATTTGTTCGAATATTCAGGTGATGAAGAATAAGCCATTTTGTTAATAAAAAGTTAGTTATGAAAAGAGATACATTAGTTTTTGAATTTATTGAAAAAGAGAAGCAGCGTCAATTGACTGGTATTGAATTAATTGCTTCTGAGAATTTTGTCAGTAAGCAGGTATTAGAGGCAATGGGTTCGGTAATGACGAATAAATATGCTGAAGGATATCCCACAAAACGATATTATGGAGGCTGTCAGCATGTTGATGAAACAGAGCAATTGGCAATTGACAGAGCAATGAAATTGTTTGGAGCGGAATATGCCAATGTTCAACCGCATTCGGGTGCCCAGGCCAACATGGCTGTTATGCTTGCATGCTTGAAACCTGGTGATACTTTTATGGGCCTCGACCTGTCGCATGGTGGCCATTTATCACATGGTTCAGCAGTTAACAGTTCTGGCCTTCTGTATAAACCTGTTGCTTATGAGGTGGATAAAGAGACTGGTGTGGTTGATTACGACAGAATGGAAGAGGTTGCCCTGATTGAAAAACCAAAATTAATTATTGCAGGGGCCTCGGCTTATTCAAGGGACTGGGATTATAAACGGATGAGGGAAATAGCTGATAAGATAGATGCCATTTTAGTTGCTGATATTGCTCACCCTGCCGGACTAATTGCTGTTGGCTTGTTGAATGATCCGCTACCATATTGTCATATTGTAACTACCACAACACATAAAACATTGAGAGGCCCCCGGGGTGGTATGATATTAATTGGGAAAGATTTTGATAATCCATGGGGAAAGGCTACGAAAAAGGGTGTTATCAGAAAAATGTCATCTCTTATTAACTCTGCTGTTTTTCCTGGTGTTCAAGGTGGCCCGTTAGAGCATGTGATCGCTTCTAAAGCGGTGGCTTTTGGTGAAGCGCTTACTCCGGAATATAAGGAGTATATTATTCAGGTTAAGAAAAATGCAGAGGTAATGGCCCAGGCTTTTGTTGAGAGAGGGTATCATGTTATTTCAGGAGGAACGGATAATCACCTGATGCTGATTGACCTTCGTACAAAATTTCCGGATGTGACCGGACGACAGGTTGAGAACACATTGGTTCTGGCTGATATTACTGTTAATAAAAATATGGTCCCCTTCGACAGCAGGTCGCCTTTCCAAACATCAGGCTTACGAATCGGTACTCCGGCAATTACAACCAGGGGGTTGAAAGAAAAGGAAATGCCTGTTATTGTTGAGCTCATTGATGATGTTATTGGAGATTTGGAAAACGAAAGCAAGATTGAAACGGTAAGGAAAAGAGTCAATGAAATGATGGCTGGTTATCCTTTGTTTGCTTATTAAACTTCGCCTTACAAGGCGGAGTTACTGATAGCTTTTTTGAATTATTCAGGATAAAAAATGAACAGATGAAATCATTATTCATTGTCCGGCATGCCAAATCATCCTGGGAATTTCCCGATCTGAGTGATGAGGAGCGTCCGTTACTTGAAAAAGGGCGAAAAAAAACCAACAAAATTGTTAAGTTTTTAATCGGGCATAACACGAAGCTTGATCTTGTTTTATCAAGTCATGCAGTAAGAGCTTATGAGACCGCCCGGATCATTGCACAAGGCCTTGGGTATCCTGATGATAAAATTGAAATACGCAATGGGATCTATCATGCAGGCACGGATGAACTGTTAGATCAGCTTTTTGGTATTGATGATCAATTCAAATCAGTTATGATCGTGGGGCATAATCCCGGATTTACCCGATTTGCCAATTACTTTCTGAATGGAGAAATTGATTGGCTCCCTACAAGCGGGGTTGTCAGGATTGATTTTGATACAGATAAGTGGCATGAAATAATGGATGCTGCCTACTCTACGGGCTTTATAGTCTTTCCGGGCATGTTGTAATTCACACTTATACGAATGAAATTATGAAAAATAACAATTCTCTATTTATCAACAGAGAGATCAGCTGGTTACATTTTAACGGAAGGGTGTTGCAGGAAGCTGTTGATAAGGCCAATCCTTTGATAGAACGATTGAAGTTTCTAGGCATTTTTTCGAATAACCGGGATGAATTTTTCAGGGTCCGGGTTGGGACGATCAACAGGATGCTGAATGTTAAAAAATTGGATTATAAGGTCAAATTTGACCCCAAAGTTGTTTTATCTGAGATCAATAAGATTGTTATTCAGCAAGAGGAAGATTTTACAAATGCTTACTGGGAGATTGTAGCTGAACTTAAAAAAGATGGGATTTTTATTATTAATGAAAAACAATTATCTAAGCAACAGGCCCTATTTGTTAAACAATATTTTAAGGACAATATCTGGCCCCATCTTTTTCCTATCATGCTCAATAATATTCACCATGAGAGCTCTTTGATAGATAGCTCTTTATACCTTCTGGTTGACCTTCAATCTGAAAATGAAGAGATTGAAAATAACCAGGCTATTATTAAAATTCCAACGGATAATATCTCTCGGTTTTTGGTTCTTCCAACAGAAAAGGGGAAACACTTCATTATGTTACTCGACGATGCAATAAGGCATTGCCTCTCTGATATTTTTTCCATTCTTGGCTATGATACATACAATGCATACACCATAAAATTTACCAGGGATGCTGAATTGGATATTGATAATGATGTGGCGAAGAGTTTTATGTCGATTATGACCGAAAGTATCAAAAAAAGAAAAAGAGGTGTTCCCGTCCGGTTTGTTTATGAAGAGACCATCCCGCCTGGATTACTTAAGAAGCTGATTAAGAAGTTAAAAATTTCGGAAAATGATAACCTGAGAAGCGGGGGGCGTTATCATAATTTCAAGGATTTTATGTCATTTCCACATATTGGCCCCGATCATTTGTATTATCCTCCTATGCCTCCTATGCCGCATAGAGATCTCCCCTATAATAAAAGTATACTGGATGCGGTCAGGAAAAAAGATATCATGTTGCATTTCCCTTACCAATCGTTCCACTACATTATTGATCTTTTGCGTGAGGCTTCAGTTGATCCGAGAGTGAAGGCCGTTAAGATGACATTTTATCGTACCGCCAAACATTCTATGGCTATGAATGCATTAATAAATGCTGCACGTAATGGAAAGCAGGTAACTGTATTTATGGAGATTCAGGCCAGGTTTGATGAAGAAGCAAACATTTATTGGACCAACAGGCTTCAGGAGGAAGGGGTTAAGATTATTCAAACTATCCCGGGTTTTAAAGTCCATTCCAAACTTATATTAATAAGCCGCCTGGAAGATGGAGAAGAGATATATTATGCAAATATCAGCACCGGAAATTTTAATGAATCAACGGCAAGGGTTTATGCTGACGACAGCCTGCTAACAGCGAATCAAAGCATTGCAACTGATGTTGACAAGGTGTTCAGGTTATTTGAAACCCGGTATCATCCCCCTGAGTTTGAAAGCCTTATTGTCTCTCCTTTTCAAAATCGTAATTTTTTTATGAAGATGCTTAATAATGAGATTAAAAACAGTGAGGAGGGTAAAGAGTCCTGGGTCATTATTAAACTAAACAGCCTGGTTGATAGGAAGATAGTGAGGAAATTATACCAGGCTAGTGATGCCGGTGTTAAAATTCAACTGATAATCAGGGGTCTAAGTGTGATAAAACCGGGAGTTCCAGGTTTAAGTGACAATATTGATGCTTTCAGCGTAGTTGACAGGTTTCTTGAACACTCGAGAGTTTATGTTTTTTGTAATGAAAACGACAATAAATATTATATCTCTTCGGCCGATTGGATGCAACGTAACTTTGACCACCGGATTGAAGTGACCTGCCCGATAAATGATAAAAAGATTCAAAAGGAGCTTTGGACTATTTTGCAAATCCAGCTAAAAGATAATTGTAAATCCAGGCTACTTGATGTAGATGATATTAACCGATATAAAAAAACCACATCGAAGAAGAAAATAAGGTCTCAGTTTGAAACCTATGAGTTTTTTAAGAAACTTTGATTTTTCAGAACGATACTATTTCGTTTATCTTTGCATCGTAAAATTTGTATTATGATATCATTTGAAGAAGCCTATTCTACGGTTATAGATGCAGCTAAAATTGTTGGTTCGGAAAAGGTCACCCTTGAGAAATCTTTGAACAGGATACTGGCTGAAGATGTGATCTCTGATGTTGATATGCCTCCATTTAATAAAACGGCTGTTGATGGTTTTGCTTGCCGTAAAGAAGACCTGGCCAATGAGCTCGAAATAATTGAGTTGATACCTGCCGGCCAGCTACCCATCAAAAAAGTTGAAGCAAATCAATGCGCAAAGATCATGACCGGGGCTATGGTTCCGGAAGGTGCTGACACGGTGATAATGGTTGAGCATACAAAATCAATTGACGAGAATAAAATTAAGTTTATTGAGGAGAAGACAAGCACTAATATTTGCTATATCGCTGAAGACGTTAAAATAGGGGAGACCGTGCTGAAAAAAGGAGTGAAGATCAAGCCTCAGGATATTGCTGTTATGGCCTCAGTTGGGTGCGTTAATCCGTTGGTTTATAAAAAAATATTGGTTGGAGTTATCAGTACCGGAAATGAGCTTGTGGAGCCAGATAAACTGCCAGCCCTGTCACAGATCAGGAATAGCAATGCTTCCCAGCTTGTTGCTCAAATTAACAGGATAGGATTGGAAGCTCATTATGCTGGGATAGCTCTTGATACACGCGAGTCGACACGTGAGATGATTACCCGGGCATTGGCAGAGAGTGATGTGATTTTATTAAGCGGTGGAGTATCGATGGGGGATTATGATTATGTTCCGGAAGTTTTTGAAGAGTTGGGAATAGACATTCTTTTTAAGAGCATAGCCGTTCAGCCAGGACGCCCAACCCTGTTTTGTGAGAAAGATGGGAAGTATCTGTTTGGACTACCTGGTAATCCCGTTTCTTCATTTGTGCTTTTTGAGATACTTGTTAAACCGTTTTTGTATAAATTAATGGGGCACAACTATCATGCATTTACAGTGAGAGCTCCCATGGGGATTGATTATTTTAGAAAGAAATCGACACGTAAATCATTATTGCCAGTGCTTCTACGGGAAGATGGAAAAGTGTATCCTGTTGAGTATCATGGCTCAGCACATATCCATTCGTATGTAAATGCGGATGGACTTATCACTATTGAGATTGGAGATACAGATTTATTAAAAGGAGAGATGGTTGATGTTAGACAGCTTTAACCGGGAGATTAATTATTTGCGAATATCTGTCACTGACAGGTGTAACCTGCGGTGTAATTATTGTATGCCGGCTGAAGGAATTAAGCAATTGCCCCACGAGGATATTCTTTCCTATGAAGATATTGTTGAAGTAGTTATAATTGCGGTTCGATTAGGGATTGATAAAGTTAGGATAACAGGAGGGGAGCCTCTTGTTAGAAAAGGAATAGTGGATTTAATGAAGATGATTGCTGAGATTGATGGTATCAAAGACCTGGGCATGACAACAAATGGATTGTTGCTTGATAAATTTGCTCAGCCTCTTGCAGATGCAGGGTTGCATAGGGTTAATATCAGCCTTGATACCATGGATGCAAAAAAATATAAGCTATTGACCAGGGGTGGGGATATCAATAAGGTTTTTTCAGGAATTAAGGCAGCTCGTAAGGCAGGCCTCGATCCGATAAAAGTCAATTGTGTGGTTGCAAATTCTTCACAAGAAAAGGATGCTTTTGAAGTACGGAAATTTTGCATGAAGAATGGCATACAGATAAGGTTCATTCATCAGATGAATCTTGCTTCAGGTGAGTTTTCTGTTGTTGAAGGAGGAGACGGAGGTAATTGCAGCCGTTGTAACCGTTTGAGGCTTACAGCCGATGGGAAAATCAGGCCTTGCCTTTTCAATGATCTTGAATTTGATATCCGGACCATGGGCATTGAAAATGCTTTTATGAAAGCGGTAGAGTTGAAACCCAGGTCAGGATCGTATAACAGCTCGGGTAAGTTCTATAATATTGGAGGGTAGTAGGTAATGTTGGAAATAAAAAATTGAAATGAGTGAATTTAGTCATATTGATGATAAGGGGAAAGCCAATATGGTGGATATAGGGTTTAAGAAAGACCAGCTTCGTATGGCAAAGGCGGAGGGATTTATTCGTTTAAGTGATAAAACGATCCACCTGATCCGTGAGAACAACCTTAAAAAGGGGGATGTGTTAACCGTGGCTGAGATAGCGGGAATTATGGGTGGGAAAAAAACCAGTGAACTGATCCCTTTGTGTCATCCATTGCAAATTTCTAATATTGAAGTTACAGCAACAGTGGAGAGAAAAGGGATAAAAGTGACAGGGGAAGCCAGGTGCATTGGAAAAACAGGCATTGAAATGGAAGCGTTGACGGCTGTTCACATTGCCCTCCTTACAATTTACGATATGTGTAAGGCTGTTGACAAGAAGATGGTTATGGAGGCTATCAGTTTAGTTGAGAAAACAAAAACAGATATTTCCTGATGAACTTTTTCCAACGATTTAAACCGGGGGTTACAAAAAGGGTGATGCTGTTTTTTGCAGCCGTGATATGGGGATTTGCCGCTTTTAAAATTCTTTGGATGGCTGATAAATTTTTGGATGATCCTTCGATTAGTATCTGGAGGCCTGTTATCGCAGGTATTGCCGGGTTTTATTTCCTGTTCAAATACATGTTTTTAAAAGTTTGCAGGCGGTATATCAAACGGATCCTTGAACTGAAACCGGACCGGCCCTGTTTGTTTGCTTTTTTTGATGTTAAAGGTTACCTGATCATGGGCGTTATGATCACGCTGGGAATTTTAATTGGGAAAGTCACGATGATTCCTCGGGTATTGCTTGGCATATTTTATATTTCATTGGGGATTTCTATGTTTGTTTCGGCGATGATGTTTGTTTATTCCGGAGTTACACTTAAAAATAGATAACAAATAATTATGACGGATAAATTAGTAGACAATATTCAGGTTGTTTCGGTCAATATTTCTGAAAAGAAAGGAACAATAAAGAAACCTGTAAAGGAAATTATGCTTACCCCAAATGGGATAGAGCAGGATGCGCATGCAGGTGACTGGCACCGGCAGGTTAGCTTTTTAGGAGTGGAAAGCATTCAGAAATTTAAAAAATTGTTGAGCAGGGAGCTTTTTTATGGAGAGTTTGCGGAAAATATCACTACGAGTGGCATGTTGTTATATAAGGCTTCTCCGCTAGATCGATTCATAATTGGTGAGACAGAAATTGAGATTACCCAGATTGGTAAAGAATGCCACGGCAGTAGCTGTGCCATTTTTCAGGAAATAGGAAGCTGCGTAATGCCCAAAGAGGGTATTTTTGGCAGGGTTATTAAGCCAGGTAAGATCAATGCAGGCATGTTGATAGAATATTTACCCCGTACATATAAAATATTAATCATAACTTTGAGCGACCGGGCAAGTCGTGGAGAGTATTCCGATAGGAGTGGGCCTGAAATAGAGAAGAAAACGAAGGAATATCTGGAAAGTATCAATTGGCGATACCAGATTGATTATCAGATTATTCCTGATGATGGTGATAAATTGAGGAAGCTTTTGAAAAAGGCAAAGGAAGAAAATGTGGATATTGTTTTCACAACAGGGGGTACTGGTATTGGCCCGAGGGATATTACACCTGATGTTGTCAGGGAGTTGATTGATAAAGAGATTGCCGGTATAATGGATATGATCAGATTGAAGTATGGGCAGGATAAGCCAAATGCCCTGCTTAGCAGAAGTGTTGCAGGGGTTATGGGCGAGAGTTTGGTTTACACGTTACCAGGTAGTGTTAAAGCGGTTCGGGAATACTTGTCTGAGATTTTCAAAACCCTTCAGCATCTGATTTTTATGCTTCACGGCATAGATGCACATTGAGTAATCCCCGCCTTGAAAGGCGGGGTTATGATAGCACTTTGTATAAAGTTAATGAATTAATCAGGATTAGTATATGCTCCGAATATTATTACCATACTTAAAAAATAAATTTATACTTGTTACCATTGCCTTTATTGTGTGGGTTTCGTTTTTTGATCATAATAATATTATTTCTCAGGTTAAGCGCCTCCGTGGCCTGAAAATTCTTAAGCAGCAGAAAGAATATTACATCGAAGAAATTGAAAGGAATAAAATGGAATCAAACGCACTAAAATTTGATACTGCCAGTTTAGAACGTTTGGCGCGGGAGAAATACTTAATGAAGAAGGATAATGAGGATATTTTCATCATTATTGATGAATGATATCTTTTACCTCTCACCCAATTTTAAAGAGATCGATTTTTCTTTATCCTCTCTTAAAACCTTAAGGTTTACTACATCATTGGGTTGATATTTTTTCAATAAGTCGGAATAGGCTTTTAAATCATCTGTTTTTATTCCATCCAGTTCAATGATGATATCTTCGGCCTGTAATCCTGCAATCTCACCAGCTGAACCAGCCATAACACTTGCTATTTTTATACCTTTACCTTTGTAAGCG
>Ga0255420_10215_pt1 | contig 13145 bp, 13 predicted proteins | sample ANMaggSeSYBR02I3_FD_182630 | JGI IMG/M metagenome (GOLD analysis project Ga0255420, IMG submission 182630) | Sediment cell enrichment communities from methane seep in Santa Monica Basin, California, United Staets - ANME aggregate JGI... | ecosystem: Environmental > Aquatic > Marine > Cold seeps >...
CATTGGTGGCAATTGGTCTTACTATGGTCTTTGGCATACTGCGTTTTATTAACTTCTCACATGGTGAACTTGTGATGCTCGGTGCCTATTTTACTTTAGCCATGATATCTATAGAATTATCCCTTCCCGCGGCCATTTCCATCGCCATACTTCTGGTCGTACTTGTAGGATTAATAACGGATATTATGGTCTTCAAACCTCTTCGAAATCAGAAGGCAGACAGCCTGAGTCTGTTAATAGCTTCCATTGGTGTTTCAATAGTACTGCAGAGTCTGGCACAGCTCTGCTGGGGGCGTGATATAAAAGTATTGGACCTGCCGTCGGCAACACCCATAGAATTCTTTGGCGCGAGTATTACACTTGTTCAGATAGTGATGATATTCACTGCTGCAGCAACAATGGTCCTCCTCTTTGCCTTTCTTAATTTTACCCGTATCGGAACAGCACTTCGTGCTACCTCTGACAATGAGGAAATGGCAAGGGTGGTAGGAATAGACAATGACCGGGTTATAATGGTGCTGTGGATAATCAGCTCAGCATTTGCTGCAATTGGAGGCATACTTATCGGAATCAATACCAACCTACAGATAGGTATGGGCCTGTTAATTCTGATTAAAGCACTTGCCGCCATAATAATTGGTTCAGTAGGTAATATCCGCGGTGCACTCATTGGCGGTATGGTGATAGGACTGAGCGAAAACTTTGCACTCATTGCTCTCCCTTCCCAATATAAGGATGCTGTGGCATTTACCATCATGATACTGGTGCTTCTGCTTAAACCTGAAGGCATATTTGGCTATAAGGAGAGGGTCGGATGATCGAATCATATTGCCTGCATATTATTATACTGATTATAATATATTCAATCCTGGCAATCAGTTTCAATATCCAGCTTGGCTATGGTAAGTTATTCAATCTATCTCATGTTGCCATGTTCGGTATTGGTGCATATACGTCCGCGCTGTTGACAGTGGACATAGGTATGCCATATATCATTGGTTTCATCTGTGGCGGTTTAGCTGCGGTAATATTCATACTGCTTATTGGTATCCCTGCATTACAGCTCAGAGGTGATTATTTTGCTATTGCCACACTTGGTTTTGCCGAGATTATAAGACTTGTTTCCCATAATGAGCGCTGGCTAACTCATGGACAGTTTGGTATTAGCAATATAGTCAGACCGGAAATATTCTGGATCAGTTTTAGTAGCTATGAATCTTTTACAGTCTTTGCCCTGATACTTCTCCTGTTTACTTATTTGATCATGGAACGCCTGATCAAATCACCCTTTGGCCGGGTGCTTAGAGGCATCCGTGAAAATGAGACCGCAGCAATGAATTTAGGGAAAAATACATTTAAATTCAAACTTCAGACTATGATGATCTGCTCCTTCTTTGCAGGTTTGGCAGGTAGTCTGTACGCCCACTATATCCAGTATATAAGTCCAAAGGATTTTGGAATAACACCACTCATTAGTGTACTGATAATGGTGGTTCTGGGTGGTATGGGCAATAATAAAGGTTCCATCCTTGGAGCTGCTATCTTGATACTGATACCCGAACTTTTACGATTTTCGGGTATGTCTTCAGACATCTATGGTCCTGTCCGGCAGCTTATAATCGGGCTATTGCTTATTGTTCTTATTATAATTAGACCCCAGGGACTACTAGGAGAAAAAAGATTCATACATGAATCAGAGGCAGAACATAATGCTTAGCGTCTTAAATGTGACAAAGAGATTCGGTGGACTTACAGCACTGGACAGTTGCACTATTAATGTTGAGAAAAAAGAGATATGTGGTCTTATCGGCCCTAATGGTTCAGGCAAAAGTACGCTGTTTAATGTGATCACAGGTTATTATCCTTCAGACAATGGCGAAATAATTTATAATGAAACACATATCGAAAGTATGGCGCCCTATGATATAATCAATATGGGAATAAGTCGAACATTCCAATTGCCGAATCTTTTTAAAAAAATGACCTTGATGGAGAATATGCTGATTGCTCCTAAAGCCCAGAAAGGTGAAAATATCTGGAGAGCCTGGTTTGGATTAGGCGTCAAACAGCAAGATTATGACAATTATAATAAAGCAATGGATCTGCTGGAGTTTTTTAATCTTGTTCAGTTGAGAAATGAATATGCAAACAGCATAAGTTTCGGTCAGCAAAAACTCCTCGAACTTGCCAGGGCGCTCATGACAGATCCTGAGATTTTATTGCTTGATGAACCCACAGGAGGTATAAATCCTGTCCTTGTCAATAAGATTATTGAATCGATTAAGGAAATGAGAGATAGAAGCATTACGTTTTTGATCATTGAACACAATATGAGTGTTGTTAGTAGGTTATGTGATAGGGTGTATGTACTTGATCATGGTAAAAATATTGCCATGGGTACGCCTGATGAAGTAAAAACAAATGAACAGGTAATTGAAGCCTATCTGGGCGTGTAGTATGCTGCTGGAATTGAGGGAAGTGATTTCAGGTTATGGAAATCTGGATATCCTCCATGGTGTGGATATGGAAGTGGACAATGGCGAAATTGTATGCATAATAGGACCCAACGGTGCAGGTAAGAGTACGGTACTTAAGACAATTTTTGGTCTGCTCAAGCCTAAAGGTGGTACTATTTATTTTGCAGGTGAACAGATAAAAGGAATTGATCCTCATCGTTTAATCAGGAAGGGAATTTCCTTTGTTCCGCAGGATAAAAATGTATTCCCGTCTCTCACTGTTGAAGAAAACCTTGCAATGGGAGCATATACCAGACCTAATATGGTGGAAAAGGGTAAAGAAATGGTTTTTTCCCGGTTCCCGTCCCTATATGACAGAAGAGATATTCGGGCATGTTACTTAAGTGGTGGCGAGCGCAAGCTACTGGCAATAGGAATAGCACTCATGCTTGAACCTGTATTATTATTACTGGATGAACCATCAATGGGTCTTTCACCTAAATATAAAAAAGTTTTATTTGATAAAATCGCCGAAATTAACCAGGGCGGCATACCAATTCTGATTGTGGAACAAAATGCCTATAAAGCATTAAAAATATCCCACAGGGGGTATGTTCTGGATATGGGAAAAAACAAGTTCCAGGGAGAAAGTGGGGAATTGCTGGCAAATCCACAAATCAAGAAGCTTTACCTTGGTGGTTGACATCATTTCAACAATTCAAATTCTTGAGAAAAATAGGGTTAATTCGGTCTTTATCGAGAAGAAAGAGCAGGAGATTGATTACTGACAGTAATTGTTATGTGACTTATATATTACTACAAAAATATATAAAATATCAGTAAATTAAAGAATATATCTCAGGATACTGGCATTATCAGATAATTTTAAATAGTAAACATTACAGAGAGATTTAATGTATAATGGTTTTGTAGAAATTTTCAATATTTCTGCAGATAATTATTTGACGGGTTTAAAGTAAAGGAGGATTTTTATGACAATAAAGAATGCTTTTTCAATTTCTATTATCATTTCCATAATGGTACTGTTTATTGTATTATCCGGATGTGTGGAAAAGGCTGAAAAAGAAAAAACCGTAAATATTGGGGGTATACTTCCGTTAACAGGCGATTTAGGAGTGTACGGTCAAAATGTTAAAGACGGCGCAGAACTGGCAGTCGATGAAATAAATACAGCAGGTGGTATAAATGAGAAGCAGATTAAATTCACATGCGATGATAACAGAGGTGAAGCCGCTGATACGGTAAGTGCCTTCCATAAACTTGCGGACATGGATAAAGTCCCTGTCATAGTAGGCGCTGTGGTGAGTACTAATACCCTGGCAATAGCACCGTTGGCCCAGGAAAAAGAGGTTGTGTTAATCTCCATATCCACATCACCCAAACTATCTCAGTGGCAGGACGGCTATTTCTTCAGGGTCCTTGTATCTGATAGCTTTCAGGGAAAGGTCATGGCACAACTTGCCAGAGATTTGGGCTATACTGAAATGGGTGTCATGTATATCAATAATGAATATGGTGTTGGATTAAAGGATATCTTTGTAGATGAATTCGAAGCCCTGGGAGGCACAGTATTAATTCAGGTACCCCACGACGAAAGCAGGACAGATTTCAGATCAGAACTTACTAATCTGAAAGCAGAACATCCCCCTGCAGTGATGTTAGTGAGTTATGTGAAGGAAGCGTCCATAATTTTCAAACAGTCAACGGAACTTGGACTTGAAACACAGTGGTTGTGTTCGGAAACCCACAAATCCGATAAGTTTATTGAACTGGTGGGAGATGCTGCCGAAGGCATATTGATCACTTATCCTGCTACTGATCCTAAATATAGTAACTTTAAGGCAGATTATAGTGCTAAATATCATAAAGATCCAGGTATCTATGCCGCGGAGGGTTATGATATGATCAAAGCTATTGCGATGGCAATGGAACTGGCGAACAGTACAACCAACGCCACTGCCATAAAGTCTGCTATGAGGCAGATTGATTATAGTGGACCATCAGGACATAAGGTATTTGATGAATTAGGAGATGTTCCTGGAGTGTATGATGTCTGGACCATCACCAACGGCACTTTTGAACTATATGATGTCAATTTTTCTTAAAAATACTACGATTAAATTGTGCATATTTTTTTATGCACAATTATTTTTACCCCCTTCCTACGATTACATCTCTGCAAGCTCTCTAACACCTATACTATAACGTTTAGACACTCCAATTAATTCAAAAGTTAAATGGAGAGCACGAATAACCCGATTAAATATACTTTGTCCAGTGAATTGAGTGACTTTTTAATTTATTCTGGAAATACTATACTTAAATATATATAATACACGGAATACTTGAGTAGTGATCAGGAAATAATAAAAAGTCTCTTAAATCCATCTGGTTCAGATCCAACAAACATTCTGTTCACACATTCAAAATTAATATGAATGATAGCATATATATTGTGTGGTGTAACTTTTTTAACTGAAAAATGTTATTATACTTTATACCACATATAGCTATCTTCACATTAACAGGTGGTGTATCCGGAATATCATCAATACAGACTGAAAAAGAAAAAGTAACCATAATCATTTCTAACGAGGACCCTGCCAGCCAGAATATAAAGGACATGCTGAAGCAGATCCGGGACTGGAACCCAATAACAATTGATTGTGAAAAAGTCATTGCAGCCTTTGAATTTAAAAGGTTCAGGCTGGTGGAAATTGAAGGACTTCATATCTATCAGGACGGGCTGGACAGGGAACTAAAAGCATGTGGATTGGATTCGGATATTATAATCTTTGCTTCCAGGCACCGCAGTAAGGACGGGAGACAGATACTTACCGTACATCCCACTGGTAATACGAAAGAGGCAGGTTATGGAGGACATCCCATGGAACTGGCTGCAGCCGCCCCCCAGGCAATGCGCTCCATCTTCCTGAATCTAAAGACCCTTGCAAAGAATGAGGATTTCGAGGTTACACTTGAAAGCACCCACCACGGGCCCAGTGATCTGGGAACACCTTCCCTTTTTGTGGAAATAGGCAGTTCAGGGGAGGAATGGGTGGATCCTGTAGCGGGCCGTATTGTGGCTAATGCAATACTTATGCTTGACAATGAAAATGTACCCGTAGCTGTTGGGTTCGGAGGCAACCATTACGCACCCAGGCAGACCAGGTTGATCGAAGAGACCAGTGTGGCTTTCGGCCATATTTTTCCTACATATAAGCTGGACGACCTGGACGAAACACTCGTAAGACAGGCATTCGACAGGTCATGCGGGGATATTGCATTCCTGGACCGTAAATCCATGAATGCCAGGCAGCGTAACCGTCTTATTGAAATCATCGAGGGTTTAGGGTATGATGTATTGCGGGAGAGCGAGATCAGGGAAATGGACGGAGTACCGTGGCAGTTCTGCCTGGAGTTAAGGAAAAAGATGAAAGATATCTGTCCTCAAGGAAGGACAAAGATTACGGAAAGTATCAAATCCGACCTTAAGACGGCCTGTAAGAGCTGCGTTTGTCCAAAGGTGAAAGTGGCTACTATAAGCCCTGAACTGTTACATGAAACTGAGAAAGTTGATAAGACAAAGCTCAGGAATTTCCTTGATACATACAGTATTGCTTATCTGGAACACAGAAACGGATCTTTCTCCCATACTATTATTGGAATCGACGACGATTGCGCCCGTCTTGTTGCAGAAGACCTCACAAATGAATGCATTAATATACTAAAAGAACACTACGATATACGCTATGAAAAGGATATGGGGATACTCTTCCTCATCACAAGTAAATTCAGTCCGGCACTTGCCAGGGAACTTGGGATTACATCCGGACCTTTGTTTGGTGCATTGGCAAGGGGAGAGACAGTAACTGTTGATAACAGGACAGTAAAGCCGGAAATGGTATATGAAATTGTTGAAAAACCCATACATATTAAGAATATATATATTGATTAAATAAAATTGAGGGATGAAAGGATGGAGTCCATCATTAAAGAGGCAATCACGCGGGCGAATATGGAAGGAAGGACCGAGGCCATGAGACCAATGGTCGAACTTGGCCAGACTGATGCGGAACTGGAAGAGGTTCTTCAACAATTAAAGACGAATATCCGCGTGATCGGTTGTGGAGGCGGTGGTTCAAATACCATCCAGAGGATGACCGAAGAGGGTATAACCGGGGCAGAACTCTATGCATTGAATACAGATGCCCAGCATCTTTTACATGTTATGGTCGAACGCAAGATATTGATCGGCCAGAAGAAGACCCGGGGACTGGGTGCAGGCAGCCTGCCGCAGATCGGGGAAGATGCTGCAAAGGAAAGCGATAACGAAATACGAGCAGCTGTTGAAGGATCTGACATGGTTTTTATCACTTGTGGATTGGGCGGTGGTACCGGTACGGGTTCGGCGCCTGTTGTAGCAGAAGCTGCCAGGGCCGAGGGTGCACTGACAATAGCTGTGGTCACATTACCGTTTAGTGTAGAAGGGGCTATCAGGCGTAATAACGCCGAAGCAGGTCTTGAACGCCTTCGTGATGTGGCAGATACGGTCATTGTAGTTCCTAATGATAAGCTCCTTGAGGTTGTACCAAGGTTGCCTTTGCAGGCCGCATTCAAGGTATCGGATGAAGTGTTGATGCGTGCTGTAAAGGGCATTACCGAACTAATTACCAAACCCGGACTGGTCAATCTGGACTTTGCAGATGTGAGAACAGTAATGCAGAAGGGTGGAGTTGCTATGATTGGGCTGGGCGAGTCTGATAACGAAGATAAAGCGGCCGAATCAGTACAAAAAGCACTACGCAGTCCCCTGTTGGATGTTGACATATCAGGTGCAACATCGGCACTTGTCAATGTTGTTGGCGGACCCGATATGACCATAGCTGAAGCCGAGAGTGTGGTTGAGGAGGTTTATAGTAAGATAGACCCCGAAGCCAGGTTGATATGGGGCGCCCAGATAGATCCCGGACTTGAACATTCCATCCGTACTATGCTTGTTGTCACAGGCGTGAGATCTGCACAGATATATGGTAAGGGCAACGCCCGTAACATTACCAGTCGTTACGGCATTGACTTCGTGAAATAATCACATGTTTCGATTGGCAGGAAATTCCTGTCAATCGAAAGGTATTTTAATCTTTAATCATTCTTATGGCTTGTTTTATCTAAACGATACAGTAATTGTTCCATATATGGGATGTGAAATCTATTGGCAAAAGAACCTGTAAAGACACCGATGATACCGTTAAAATTCAGTGAATACTCCCGGATACTCAGGCTTACCCGCAAACCTACGAGAGAAGAGTTCCTTACAATTGCAAAAGTAGCAGGTGCAGGCATTTTAATCATCGGCGTTATGGGATTTATTATATATTTTTTCCTTACCGAGATCCCTAAAATGCTAAAATGATATGAGTCAACCAAAGTTTATTATATTAACTATACATTATGGGGCTAAGTGAACCTTTACATGAATGAGGATACAATCGGAGATACTGAAATATATGTGGTAAAGACCACCGCTAACCAGGAGCGTTCGGTAGCAAATCTCATCGCGATGATGGCAGAGAAAGAGCATCTTAATATCATGGCCATCCTCGCACCTGATGAGTTGAAGGGATATATTCTGGTAGAAGCAAAATCTCCTGACATAGTGGAAGTGGCCATCCAGACCCTGCCGCATGCCCGTAGTTTGATACGGGGAGCATCCACCCTTAAAGAGGTTGAACATTTCCTTACCCCGAAGACTGCTGTTGTAGGGATTACGGAAGGAAGTATAGTCGAACTGATCTCAGGTCCTTTCAAGGGTGAGAAAGCAAGGGTCAAGAGAGTGGACGAGACACATGAAGAAATAACATTGGAACTCTTTGAGGCGATGGTACCTATCCCTATCACTGTTCGCGGTGACAATGTGAGGGTACTTAAACGGGAAGAGCAAGAATAGAATTAACAAGATCATTTATTCAAATAATAACCAGAGGAATAAAAAATGGGAGATATAATAGAAGCATTAGTACCAGGTGGACAGGCAAATCCCGGTCCCCCATTGGGTCCCGCCCTGGGACCGCTTGGCGTGAATATCAAAGAAATTGTGGATAATATCAATGAGAAGACTGCTGACTTTAACGGAATGCAGGTTCCGGTGAAAATAATCTTTGATGATAAAAAGAACTACAATATTGAGATAGGGACACCTCCTACCTCTGCATTGATTTTGAAGGAATTAGGCCTGGAAAAGGGATCTGGTAATGCCGGAACCGAAAATGTAGGTAACCTGACTATTGAACAGGCAGCTAAGGTTGCCAGGATGAAACGTGATGACCTGCTGTCCAGGAATTTTGAATCGGCTGTCAATGAGGTTATCGGTTCCTGTGTACCAATGGGTGTGACTGTAGAGGACATGGACCCAAGGGAAGCACAAAAGGCGATAAAGGCAGGCAAGTACCGGGATAAGCTGGAAGCTTAATACCTGAGAACCGATAATTTAAAATACTTATCCCACAGTAGGAATAACTCCTTTACACAACCGTAGAAGATCAAGTGGTCGTTTGCATGAGGTAAATACTACGGGAGGAATATATGACATTTGAAGATATACTAGAATCAGTAAAACAGGCGCTTGAGCAGGCGCCAGAGCGCAAATTTTCAGAAAGCGTGGACATTGCTATTAACCTTAAAAATGTTGATATGAGCAAGCCTGAGAACCGTGTGGATGAAGAGATAATCCTTCCAAACGGTCTGGGTAAATCTATCAGGATTGCTGTTTTTGCTAAAGGTGATATTGCCCAAAGAGCGACAAGTGCTGGCGCTGAGATGATATTAGACCCGGAAGAGATTGAAAGTCTGGGGGATGATAAGACAAAGGCACGTGAACTTGCTAATAATGTTGATTTTTTCATATCAGAAGTTGCTTATATGCCATCCATTGCAAAGGCATTGGGACCGATCCTGGGACCGAGGGGCAAGATGCCAGAGCCGTTGACTCCTGATAAGAACATTGAGAATATAGTTAATAAAGCTAAGAATGCAATCAGGGTTCGCAGTAAGGATCGGCTTTCATTCCATCTTCCAATCGGACGCAGGGATATGGAACCTGAAGCACTGGCCCAGAATATCGAATCAGTCATATCCAGGGTCGAGCACAAGATGGCAAGTGGCAAGCAAAATATCAAATCGATCTATGTCAAGACCACAATGGGACCTGTAGTGAAGGTGATCTAAATGGATATAGAACACCACAGCATGCACATACCCAAGTGGAAGAAAGATGAGATAAGGGATATTAAATCCAACATAAGGGATTACCCGGTAGTTGGTCTGGTGGGTATCCACGGAATGCCGTCGAAGCAGTTCCAGCAGATGCGTTCAAGTATCAGGGATTCAGTGCTGATCAAGGTCAGCAAGAACTCACTGATAACAAGAGCATTGGATGAATGTTCCGGAGATATTAAATCCCTGGGAGATTATCTTGACCATGAAACGGGTTTAGTATTCTCAAACGATAACTCGTTCAAATTATTCAGGCTTCTCGAATCGAGCAAAACTCCAGCCCCTATCAAGGGTGGTATGAAGTCGCCAAAGGATATTACAGTTGAAAAAGGACCAACCAATTTCCCGCCCGGGCCCATTATAGGTGAACTGCAATCGGCAGGTATTCCCGCAGCTATTGAAGGCGGAAAAGTGGTCATACGTGAAACAAAAGTGGTCGCTAAGGAAGGTGAAGTTGTCTCACAGAATCTGGCAGCCATGCTGGCCCGTCTTGATATATATCCACTTGAACTGGGCCTGATCCTGAGAGGTACCTTTGAGGATGGTATGTTGTTCGATGCATCAGTCCTTGCCATCGATGAAGGTAAGATATCACTTGACTTCACAACAGCAGCCAGTCAGGCGTTCAACCTGGCAGTCAATTCGGCATACCCGACCAGTACCACTATTCAGGCACTGCTTGCAAAGGCAGCTTCTGAGTCAAGGAACCTGGCTGTGAATGCAGTGATATACGAACCTGGAGTGATGGATATATTGCTGTTAAAAGCCCATGGTCATGTAATGGCACTGGCAGGTCTGGTATCGGATGAAGCCCTGGACGATGACCTGAAAGCAAAGATGGATGCCGGGGCTGCGGTGATCCCAGTTGTGGTCGAGCCTGGAGAAGAGGAAACTGCCGGGGAGGCAGAAGAAGTAGAAGAAGAGGCTACTGAGGAAGAAACTGACGAATCAGTAGCAGAGGGGCTTGGTGCCCTGTTCGGATGATGAACAAAGAAGTAATTATAGTCAACAATTGATAAAAGGTGATAAGAAATGGAATATGTTTATGCAGCTCTTTTACTGCACAATGCAGGTAAGGATGTAACAGAAGACGCAATAACAGGTATCTTGCAGGCCGCAGATGTCGATGTGGATGCAACAAGAGTGAAGGCCCTGGTGGCATCGCTTGAAGGCGTTGACATCCAGGAAGCTATCGAGAAAGCCGCTTTTGCAGCCCCGGCAGCCGGAGCAGCATCAGGAGCACCTGCCGCAGTAGCCGAGGAAGCTCCGGCAGCAGCCGAAGAGGCCGCAGCTGAAGAAGAGGAAGAGGCTGAAGAAAGCGGAATGGAAGGACTGGGTGCACTGTTCGGTTAAGCAGATCTGGTATAACTTGCTTTACTACAGGCTGGATACCTATCCAGCCTCACTTTTCTTTTTTTTTGCAAACGATTAGTTTTGTTGAACTGGATATTTGAAAGTCCGATCGGTTCATATAACCCTATATTTAGTAAATAGTAACCCCTTTTACCCCAGGCACTTTCTTTAGTTCATCTATCAGGTTGCCAGGTATATTGTCATCCGTTATTATAGTAAGCAGCGGATTTTCTGTAAGGTATGGGTCTTCAGTAACTGCTTGCCTGATACTTAAACCGTATTCTGCCACTGCTGTGGCTACCCGGCCAAGTATACCTGTCCTGGAAGCATCGCCCGGTGTTATTACAATGACACCAAGACCTAATGCAGGTGCCACATCTTTTAAAAAGGGAATCGTATATACATTCTGGAATATGCTGGCCAGGGTCTCATCTGATAATATAACCTCGCATGTGGAATCCACTACTCTCCTGTCAACACCAATTTCCTTAGCTACCTGCGTATGGGCCAATTCGATATTGCCTGAAACCACACGCCCCTGCCCATTGACCTGAAAGCCCCGCTCCAGCAGGAGCTTGACGACCTTTTCCTGTGCTGGATGTTTTTTGAACTTGCTTAGTATCTTGCTCCACATGTGTTAATACCTACAATGTATACACTTGTAATTTTAATGATGTATAATGTATTGTTTAAAGTGTTTTTGTATGGATGATTAAAATAATTAGTGTGGTTCTATTATCACTTTCATAGATTCCCCTGCCCCAGCCACCAGTTTGAACCCTTCTCCGGCATCTGCCAGAGTGAACCTGTGAGTGATCATATCTGTCACCTCAACCCTGCCTGTATGTATCAGCTCAATGGCCTTCGTAATATCCAGTGGACTGGCGCCGTATGTGCTGACAATTCTGACCTCGTTCTTCCAAAGGTCAAATACAGGCAGTGGCACTGAAACTCCAGGTTCAGGCGAAGCAAAGAAAAGGATAGTACCTCCCCTGTCCACCGAAGCCAGCGCCTGGGTTATGGCAGGCACGGCACCGGTACAGATAATAACCACATCTGCCAGCCTGCCGTCATTAAGTTCTGTCAGGCGCTCAGGTACATTTTCCTGTGCATCAATGACCTGCGCCTTGCACTTAGAGGCCATATCCAGCCTGTACTGATTGATATCAGTGGAAAAAATGCTGCCTGCACCCAGTGCCGCAGCTAGTTTGACATGTAAAAGGCCAGTTATCCCACTGCCTATGACCAGTACACTCTGGCCTGGCCTAATCCCTGCCTGACGCTGCCCCCTGTACACGCAGGCCAGGGGTTCGATGAACACGCCCTGGTCAAATGACATCTCATCAGGCAGCAGGAATACGCCCCTGTCTAGATTAATTGCAGGCACCCTGAGATATTCTGCAAAGCCACCCGGGTCAAAGTTGGTACTGCGCAGGGTATTGCAGACCGTATGGTGACCGGCCAGGCAGTACCGGCAGGTATTACACGGTACATGGTGGGATACGAATATGCGCTCACCCACTTTATATCGACTGACGTCTTCTCCGACTTTAGCAACCGTGCCTGCTATCTCGTGACCCAACACCAGCGGTGCACGCATGATGCGGTACCATTCCATGACATCACTGCCGCAGATACCGCTGGCCTCCACTTTTACCAGCATTTCCTTAGGGCCAATGGCTGGCACAGGCATTTCTTCGAGACGCACGTCATTGTTATTGTAGTAGACCGCAGCTTGCATGTTAAATGCAATGGTCAGCAGGCTTAAAGGACTTTTCGGAATAGCCGGCCTGGCTGTGTTGCGTCAACCCTACAATGTTGCAAAGTGCATATCATATGTCCCCCCCATATACAACTTAAGGGGATTAAATATGAAGAAATACATCGTGACGCTGTATCCGCTTCAAATCTAAGGATAACTGACTCTCTCTTAAAATCAAAAGCCTGCTTAAGCACTTGATCTCGATCGTTATACCCTGTTGTGACAAGAAGTTACATCATAAATTGCCTTGTGCTGCCCATTCCATTTGGGGTAATCCTACT
>Ga0255420_10217_pt1 | contig 13116 bp, 29 predicted proteins | sample ANMaggSeSYBR02I3_FD_182630 | JGI IMG/M metagenome (GOLD analysis project Ga0255420, IMG submission 182630) | Sediment cell enrichment communities from methane seep in Santa Monica Basin, California, United Staets - ANME aggregate JGI... | ecosystem: Environmental > Aquatic > Marine > Cold seeps >...
AAACAAGGGCCGGACCATCAAGCGCAGCGTCGGAGAATGGGCTTGTAAAACTTGTTCGTGGTGATTGGAACAGTACTTTTTTGGATGAGCTTGAGGCATTCCCCGAAGGTGCGCATGATGATATTGTTGATGCATTTAGTGGCGCATTTAATGTGTTGGATATTAAACAAAGACAAATAAAATCAATCCCAACATCCGCCGGTGGTTCGGTCAATGGCCGATTAAGAGCATGAATTTATATATTTATATCTATATTATAAAGTGAGGCTAAACATGAATTTGAATCTAATTAAAAACCATTCCCCGATATTTGTTCCACCTGTAGAACTTCCTATGACAATGTGGATATCCGGTGGTATATTCGGTGTTGAACGGATAAGGGATGAGAGGACAGTACACACTTCAACAGGTGATTATTCGTATAATCCTTTACAAAATCACGTAGGCATAGACCTCAATGCACCCGAAGGAAGCCCTGTGTTTTCAGCCCGAAAAGGGCAGATAATGAATATATCATCTATAGCAGGTGATCAGGATAATCAATGGATTGCAATGAGGCATACTTATGAAGGTGGCATGGCGTTTACGACCAGATATTTACATTTGCGTGAAGTTGTCGTATCAGAACGTGACACGGTTGAACATGGGCACCTCTTAGGATTCACCGGATCTAAAAATCATTTACATTTTGAGATTCATATAATCATGAATACAAACAATTTGAAAAAAGATTGGTATAGAATTAATATTGAGCCTATAGACCCAACACCTTATTTATATCCATGGGAAAAAATATATTATGAAAGGATATTAAAAATAGTTCCGAGTACACAAACGCCTGCACCATTGCAAGAAGCTGGAATGTTGCGAATTAAAGGTATTTCAATGTTCAGGGTAAAACAGAAAAATAAAAATTATTATATTCCACTATATCATTTAGATTCCGGTGACATGTGTTTAGTGAAAATGTTATCTCGTGCTTTCATGAATGATATAGAAAAAGTTCGTCTGGCATCGAGGGGATCATTGTTTTTTGGTGATCGTAAAATAATAACGGCTGCAAGGGTCATTAAATAGATATGTTTATGTAGTATCATGATAATAAATATACTATTATGAATGACTTTAATACGTATATATGTACTCAGTGCGGTCATGAATGGATACCTCGTGTGAAAAAACCTATCGCGTGTCCTGGATGCCATTCTGTTAGGTGGAATAAGGAGCCGAAAGAATGACAATATCAATCTCTCCAAACTATGAACTGTTTTTAATGATGCTGTTCGTTTGGTGGATAATCAAAGGTTTTGTATTAATTATAGTTGGATTAACACATGCGAAAAAAGATAGGTCTACTACATACGGTTCTATTGAAGTTGTTTTCGGTTTCGTGTTTTTGCTGTTATCTGCGTGTGTGATGTTGTGATTGTTTTAAACAAACGAATTGCATACGTGGATAAACCGCATTGGATGGACAATCCGCCGTTGATGGGCAGCGGTTTAAATGAATTAATGGTCGAATCTGAAGCAGTTGGAAGATACATTCAAAAAATAACAATCGAAGTTGAAACATTAACACAAATAGAGTATATCATTATACCTAATAGGTGGATTAATAGATTGTATGATACTTGTTTTTTGAGGTATGGTACATTATGATTTCAAAATGTCAAATTCAGAAATATATATGTCAAATAGAACTTGAAATATCAGATGGTATTTGTTCTACATACACCGGAAGCAGAGTTGAGTATTATGGGATGCTGTATGGAATCAAGATAGCAGAGGGTATTAAAAAATATCCTATAAAGTCTGGTGCTATTAAGATAAACGATGAGTTTAAAAGAGGGCTGTTACGGGGGTTACGTATGGTATTGTTTTGTGATAAGAAAAGAAACGAAACAACAAAAGAACGCTATGAAAATGGCGAGGAAGCATTAATTGCGTCTTATTACGAAGATCAATGTGTATCAAATTATGTTGATGTGTTTAAACACAAATTGGAAGCACGGAGAATTAGTGAGATGAAAACAAAAGAAGAAGTTATGGATATTATAAAAAATATAACAAATGCTATAAATTTGGGTATTTATAGTCATGATGAAAGGCAGTTTGAGCGTGGTAGAATTAAAGGAATGTTGTCAGTATTTGATGATGATGGAGCTGATGTATACAATAAAGCCAATTTAAAAGTGAATATCAAATTTGAACTTGACAAAGCAGCTTATAAACAGTTCATCGCTGACATGACAGCTTATAAACAGTTCATCGCTGACATGAAAGAGATTGAAGCCGAGATGAAATTAGATAATAACATTAATATTGCAGGTGAATATTTGGAATATGGCGATGTTGTGCACAAAAAATCAGACGGAAAATTCTATAAATCAGATGTGTCGGAAAATACGATGACATCGGAACGAAGTGCAGAAATCACTGCAGAACTCGATGGGTTGATTCGTGTCGGTGCGCTTGATCCAAAGACCGTAGGACACATACCAGCTACATTAAAAGATGTATGTGAATGGTGGATTAAGACTTATCCAGAGCACAGCGCATATCATAAACTCAAAGGTAAGGATATGTTAATCGATTCACGTTTTGATATAGTGCGAACTCATATGGAAAAATTATTAAAAAGCATTAAATGATACAATGTCCCCAGAACGAAATGCAGATTACCGCAGAACTTGAAAGATTAATTCATATCGGTGCACTTGAGCATGTTGATAAAGAAGAAACAATTGATCACATACCGGCCACATTAAAAGATGTTTGTGAATGGTGGATAAAAACATATCCTGAAGATGTATTTCATACTGCACCTGTTCAAGTAGTTGAAATCAGAAATAACATGAAAGTAATATTAGACAATTTAAAATGACATACAACCGAGCTTTTATATTGAAATTTATATATTACTTTTTCTTTTTAGTCGTTGCTGTCTTTTTATTTTATATGGCTGTGCTGGTTTTTATTTATATATTATGTTTTATATTGAAATATATCGGTGTGGCATGTTGTATAATATCAATTTGTATTGTTTTGTTAATGTTCGGTTCATATATGTTATCATCATCCGATCAAACATGAATATAGGACATTGGTATTAAATGAGTAAAATTAAGAGCGTTTTTGATATAACCGCATCGTTTTTAAAATATTTTATTTGTATTGGTTTGTGTGTTTTGATTGTTTGCTTTTGTGTTGTAGTTCTTGTGGCATGTTTTGTGTCATTGTTGTGTGGAGCATGGTCGTGTATTGTTAGTATTTATGTATATTTGGTATTGTACGCAGTTGTTATTGGTATCAGATCTATTATATTGGTTATACGGGATAGACAATAGAACATAAATATATAAATCATTAAAGATAATTCTAAAGCATGGCATGTGCTGACACAACACCGTATTCTATTTCTGATTATCCTTTCACTATCAACCGATTAAGAACCACGGCCGGTGACACTACAAACCAGAGCACAGGGGAATGGACTGCACCCACTGAAACATCATTAGAAGTGGTGGGGTATTTAGGTATCGGTAAGCTTAAATTATCAATGAACTTTGAAAAAATGCAAATCTTATCAGGTGGGCAGTTTGAAGTAGGAGATCTCTTTTTTTCGTGTCATAGTGAGTGTGATGTTGCTATTAATGATGTGCTGGAAGTGTATGAAGATGCAGCAGGAACCGATAAAACGTATTGGCGTGTCATAGCAAAGAATACTGAAAAGAATACGTTGAATAAGTTGGTTCCATTTGGTCGATATGTGTTTTTGGTAAGAAAAGAGGCTAGAAAATGACAACACAAATAGAGCACGATGACAATGGATCAAGTATTGAAGATGACATAATGTTTGCTATAAGGGGACACATACCAAACCGATATGATGGGGCAATAGATTATGATGCTATGGTTTTAGATGTTGTTGAATTGATTGAAAGCAGATTAAAAATATCGTCCGTAGATTTAAATACGCGTGGTGGTATAAAAATCACATCTGACAATACTGCTAGAAATACACGAATTGAGCTGGTTGATAATGGGGTGTTACTTCATGTTAAATCTATCGGTTGGTTTTTAGAAGCTGGACAATTGGGACGATTAGTATTAACTATTGTGTGATTAAAAATGACAGTTAAAGGCACATCCATAAAAGTAGAAAATAACATACCGGATATCATAAAGGGACTGACTGGGAAACAAATTGATGCATTGGGAGATACCATTGGCGGTATGTTGAAAGTGGCTTTGTCTGATAGAATTCAAAGTGGTGATTCAAGTTGGATCCCTTTGTCTAAAGCATGGGCAGAAGAAAAAGGCCATGGTAGACCGTGGTATTTTACTGGTATTTTAGGAGGTTCAATTGATTGGGAGGTTAAAGACGGGAAAGTGAATGTTGGTATAATCGATGCTGGTAGTTATCGAGACGGTGAAAACGTCGCCACTGTTGCTGCAAAATTAGAATATGGAAGCGGTAAAATACCCGCCAGGCCATTATTTAGACCGGTGGCAGAAGACGAAATGCCAAAAGTAGAAAAGGAGGCTTTTTCATTTGTGAAAGATCTGATAAAAAAGGAAAAAATATGATAGACGAACCTAAATTAAAAGGCTTTTTCTGTGATTATGCTACTGGTGAGTGTTATCCTGTTGAAATGGAAGGGGATAATGAATAATGCTTACTGATGTACAACAAAACGCAATTTTTACCAATATCGAAACCGCTTATACGGTAGATGGAACTGCCTATACTGCATATAAAATATACCGTGATCAATGGTCAGGTGTTGTAGATGATCCTACCATATTGCTTCATTGCATGACTAGGACAATGTTAGAACAGGACAGCGTAGGAAGACGGACAGAATATGATAGTGATGTGTTGGTTTTAGAGGTTTTGGCGATGACCGATAACACTAATGGACACCACGGATTAGAAATATCAGAGTCTATCATGAGAGAATTGGAATCGTGGATCAAAGGTTCTTTCGATACTGATTTAAAAGATTATGGTGTTACCGCAACAGTCTATAGACCAATTACAGATTTGTCATTTCTGGAAGATAAAATTTATAGATTACATATGGAAGTTAAGATATTTTATCAATTAATATAACTATCTTTATAATATTACTCTGATACATTTATAAATGTATAAATTCATTTGTTCTTTATAGTAATGACGATTATAAACATGGTTTGATTGTAATGACATGTGACGATGATATAAAACGCATTAACAAGCAGCTTGATACTATTTATACTGAAATAGCAAAGACATCGAGAGAAGTTGGTGAAACTAAAATCATGTTAAAAACGATTGTTGATGGTATGGAATCTCTGAAAAAGTCAGTTGATGACAATGCTCTTTCGTGTAGAAGTTTGATTAATCAACTTGATGTTCGGGTTATTGCAGCAGAAAAAAAGATTGCACAGTTTAGGACCGGTGCCATTGTGGTAGGATCTGTTATAACGATTGTATGTGCGTTGTTTTTAGTAGGGATTGCATTTTTTACTTATTTTAAATGATTTTAAAAAAAACGAGATGTACGATATTATCGTACAATTAAATACTTGTTATTTTATAAGCTCATCGTTTTGTTTTGAACCACCTGTATTAATTAGTCTTGTAAATAAATCTAATGCCATTTTATGAGATATGCTGTCGGCAATGTCTTTTCTTTTTTCAATGTCTGGTAGTTCATTGAATGGTACTAAATCGGGATGTGTCTTTTTATCAAAGTCTTTAACATTACCATATATCCAGCCCTGCTTAATTTTCATTTCCATCCAGTTATTATGATTTTCTTCTGGTGTTATGTCTGGATTTTCGAGAGCAAAGTTAATACCATCAACATATGATTCATATTGGTCTTGGTTGATTTGTTCATTATATGGCTGTCCTGCTGCTATTTGGTACGTTACCCATCCTATGTGTCTAATGTTTACTATAAAATCTATTTTATTCATGTTTGCACCTTATTAATCAAATTGTCTTTTTTCACTCATTCTGTTTGAATTTTGGATATCAATTAATGTTTTATTATATAACTCTTCGTATAATTCACGAACCGAAAATTTATTGAAATCCTTGAATAACACTGAACATCCTTTACACATGTAATGTACAGGTTGTATAGATGAACCGAACATATCAAAAGGCGATGTGTCGTGTATAGTTTCATATTCATCATGGCCGCATACTCTGCATTTAAAGGTCATTCCGGTTTCCCCCAATTTTTACCGCCACAAATCGGACACTTGCCACCTTTACCAGCTCTCGACCAGAAATATATTAGTCCTGGTAATATAAACATCGGTGTCAATACCAAAAACCAAAACCAACTAAGACCTTTTGTTGGTGCTACGAATTGTCCACAATTTCTGCAGTATGCTTGTTGTGTCATGATTACTCATCTTCATTAAGTTTTTCTGTTAATGCTTTCTTAGTAACACGTTGTAAATCTGGCATGATTTTATAAAATTCATGGTTCACAGTGTTACGTACTGTTTCTTTTAATTTGTTAGTTAGAATCAATTGAATTTCTTTTTCAATCGCACCCTGAAAATCATAGGATTCTATTACTTTTCTTACTGCGATCTCGGTTTCTTTGTGTATATCTCTGAATGTTGGTTCAAGTATTTTAGCAATTCTTTGTTCAAACCCTTTCATTCTTACAGACGCTTCCACGTATTCAACTCCGCAATCAAATGTCATATTTTTTCATCTCTGTATGTTATATGATTATCATGATACTAAATGGTTACTATAGACATAGTTTTTATTGTGGATTATATACCCCTTCATTATAATCTAACGCATTCAATAATATTAATATTCTTTCGATTGTTTCACCTGCTGCCCAGTGCTCACCGTCGCCTTGTTTTAGTTCTGTGATGATTTCACGTAGCTGGCTATCACTGCCTTTTCTACATTCAATTATCAATTCCGTGGTATCAATATACGCTTTGAACTGTGAATGTATTTTATGTAATGTTGTAGTAGATTCATGATTGATGTTATCATGGTATATTATTGATACGAGTGAGTCGAGTTCTTCTTTTTTCATAAATGTCACGTCTGCTGTTTTTTATTTGTTTTTTTGTGCTTCTAATCTATCAAATTCAGCTACTATCCCTTTAACTTTATGTCTGTTCGAATAACAGAAATACCACCATTTTAGACGGCGTACTATATTTTTTGGATTGCATTCTTTAATAAGGTTCATTTTAGAACCTATTTTCGAGTCTCAGTGCTATATAATTAATAATATATACCATTGAAATACTATACAGTATGAAAGATAACATGGTTATAAATAAATAGAATATATTACTATAAATTATATCTATATGTTTTGTTTGAATTAGAGCTATTAAGATAATAGCACTAAGCATCATCTGTGCAATTTGTATTAGTACGTTGTCACTTGTATATACTACGAATTTTGTCATGACCATACCTCACATATTCCATGCTTCAATCTTTTTTATTGTATTATCCCAGTTATCAAAATGGATACACCGATCGTCAATGTATATGTATGCAAGTGGTTTTGTGTTTGTTATTTCAATATTAAATAGTGGTTCTTTGTTTTTCCAGAAATGTGTATTTATCCAATCATGAACCGCAACCAGATCAGATCTCGCAGTAAAAATTACTATATCATAACCCATCTTATATTTTAGAATCATAATTTTTTCAATTGCACAATCGACGATAGTATCATATATCGTTCCATCCTGCCAGCCATTTGAATATTTGTGTATAACACCATCAAAATCAATTGCAATCGTTCTTTTGTGTATAGTATTTATATTCATGATTATATATCCAAGTATTTTTTATTAAATGTTTTTAATGCCTTTTCTGCTTTTTGTAATGGTGTGCCATATATACTACCCAGTATGATAGAGCAATACATCAAATCGTTTGCGTCTTCATTTATTTCATTCATTTCATCAAATCTTCCAGTACTTTTCTTTGAATGTTTTTAATGTGTTCTCTGCTTCTTCGATGAATTCAGGTTCAAAATCTTTAGTGTAATCTCTTTCTTTTGGAATTCCTTTATAATAAGGAAGGAGCCTAGATCTACAATTGTGTGATATTACACCATTGGCAACATAGCTTTCATCATCAAGCACAGAAAAGTTATAAACAATATCTGATTTATATGGGGTGATGTTTGTGATGTATTCGAGTGAATACTTACCGTTTGAAACGGTGATGATATCATGAATGTATGGACGTAAAGTGCCTGCTTTGACCCATATATTATGTCCATTGAATTCAATATAAATTGGATGATCTACAGTGACGTTTATATCCCTATGCACTGTGCATATATTAAGTACATAATTTGATCTATTAATCATTCTTTCTGTGACTGGTTTATATCTCAATTTGTGTGTTAATACCAAGTCGTGTATTTGAATATCCTCAATGTTTTTTTCACCTTCTTTTGTGGTAATTTTTGTACCAGCAACCAAACAGTTAAAATGATTAGGGGGCGTTAGAATATTAGGATCATCAACAGCCCATATAGTCCTGTTCAACATCCTGCATATTTCAGATGTCCTTGCATCGATATGAGCAGCGTATCTAACGCCTGGCACAATCCCAGTGTCTTTGTATCGCTGCAAGTGTGCTTGATTATAGACGTAATTGGTAGCCGTCCTGGCGAACCGAGAAGCAGCAATAGTATCATAATCAAAAAATGTTAATAAATCGTCAACTATTTGATCATATGTGAACTGTTCAGTTTGATGTTGAACAAGTTTCTCGGTGATCTCTTCTTTGTGGTTTTCTGTGATTTTGTGTAGTCGATCTGTTAATTTTTGGACAATATAAAGTATAGTTGTACTTTTGTCAACCACGGCAGCCGATTTCATTCTGTTTTTTATCAGCGTGTTGGCGTCTTTGTATCCGGTATTATGAACAGTAGTAATAGCTCTTGTTATTGGTTGTTCTGTCAATGTATTGAAATAATATAATCCCTCATCGAAAGAATCATCAAAATTAGAATAATCAATTCGTGACATAAAGTCTTTTAGAATGTTTTTGATTTGTTTCTCGAAAGCAATTTCGAGTGTTCTTATTGTTGTCATTTTTGTCTTAACCTATCTAAAAACATTTCAAACTCTTCTGGCTTTCGTTTATGCCATTCTTTCAAATCATCAAAGTAATTATCATACGAATTCTTGATGTCACGCAATATCTTTTTTACGTTGCTCATTATATTCTTTTTGCTTATCTCGGATTTCTTGATAATCACCGACATGCCATATTTCAAACGTTGCCAACTCCTTTTCGGTCATTTCAATACCGTCTTTGAATTCAACTACGAATTTATTGATAAAATCAAAGAACACATTAGTATAATATGGGTCTTCTTTTGCTATAAAAATAACTATGTGCCTAATTTGGTGCATGAAATCTATTTTATATTCTGCATGACGGAAATGTTTTTCAATGTATTCATTCAAAAAATCATCTAATCGTTTGAGTCTTGGGTCATCATATACAAAGGCATCTTTATCGTATTTGTGGACAATCCATTTTTCAGACATGTATAGGGCTTTGCGAATCATCTGTTTGATGGGACCCTGAAAATATTTACCTTTTGTTGTGAAATAAGGCGAAAATTTAAACCCAGTGTCTCTGTTTTTGTTATCTCCGTCTTCATATTGGGCACCAATCATAATTTTACTTTTCTGCATGAATTCATTAATACTTTTCAGTTCTTGGAGTGTCCAGAATTCCGGATCAATGCCGCACTCATCTATAATTTTTGCAAGTTTTTCTGTTTTTATTTTACCAGATTTGTGTTTTTCAATTGCATCTTTAATTTTTCTGGCACATCGGCGACGGTCTTTTTCTGTTTTCATAATTTACTCACATCAACTTTATTCTTTTTAGTTTCGGATAAAAGTTTAATCGCCCTTCTGATTATTGAATTGTAAGTTTCGGTTGCTTTTCCATCTTCATCAAAAGTTAAGCTCTGCTCTTTTATTAGTTTTTTTGTTGCACATGTTATATGAATTGGGCACCGAGATGGATTAATCATTTGAAATTGTCCTCCGACGTTTTGAACATATAATTAATCCATGGTGCCGGTTCGGTTCTTGCAAATATAACCCATCCAATCACATCACCCCAATGTATCTGTGGTGGTAATTTAGCTCTAAATTGTTCCATTGATTGTCCTGTGGTTAGAACATCATCTACTATCAGAACGTTAAACGGTGCATCTGGAACAGCATACGGCTCAAGTGCTTCTGCTAGACGGATGCCACCTCTGACTATCCCGAGCGCAACACCAAACTCGCACTTTGAGGCTATGTGTTTGGCTATACAATCGATGTCATCATTTGTAAGTGAATCACAATTTATTTTAAAAGGCAATGTTGATCCAGAATGCGATACGAAATTACCGCTTTTGAGCAAAGTCATGATTTGAGCACCTCGCAGCAGGACACAACATTATCAATGGGTAGGCGGTATTCATCCCATTTGTTTATTGATGTCTCACTGATTGTTGTGCATTTTATATGGTTGAATTTGTCACCAGGTAAAAGCCACATATGAATTGGGTTTAAATCGTTTCTGTTATTGAAAGCCAAACACAAGAAATAATCTGCTATTGTGTTACGTTTTATGTTGAATGTGAAATGGTCCAATTGATTTTTACGATGTAAAATACAGGATGATTTGACATCTATTTTCATGCCTTTGTTGCAGATGAAATCATATCCTGGGTTTGTGGTAGGCATTCTTTTAACATTTTTGAATACTTTTGATAATACTCTTTCTGCTATGTGAACACCGAGATACATTGAACAGTTTTTGTTTTTGTCCATTGGTATTCTACCTTCTGCGAGATGTCCACGATCACGTATGATTTTATATACATCAGGATTTTTCTTTCTTATCGCTAAATTTTGTATTCGTTTACATTCCCTACAAATATAACTGTGATTTTTAATATCTGATAAAAGGCTGTTTTGTTCGGTTAATGGTTCGTTACATTTCCTACATGTATGCTTAATCATATACACCACTATGCTCTATATATGTAAATAGTTATCGGTCAATGTATTTTATGATATATACTGTTATAAATACTATGTTTTTTATAAATGTTATTAATGAATATAAATTTAAATGGTGAATGATTATGGATGGTGAAAACGCATGACAGCGACTCATTTCAGAGGCTCAGACGGCGAAATCAAGATAGATGGAAACATAGTAACAGTTGTAGAATTTAATGTTGATATTACTACAAGTGTTATTGCATCTCCTAGGGTAGGCAAAGTCGCGGATAAGAAATATGCAGGTAAACAAGATGTAGTGGGTGCAGTAACTCAAGTTCTTGTTACTTCTGATCTATTATCGAAAGTGATTGGGGACTCTGATTCGATGACAACCAGTACACTAGAAACCTTATTGACAGTAACTGATATATCAGCAAATGCATGGTCTGAAATCGCAATTGGGAGTGACCCAAGCAATCCAACAAGTGTGAAATGTACGCTTACAGCTGGGGATGCAAGCGCAAACGCGGGCAGTATCATAATCAGAGGTACAAATACATCTAATGCTATTGTTACAGAGGTAATTGATTTTATTGCCATGGATTACGGTGATCCGGCCCAAGTGCTATATGGTTCGCAGAATTTCAAAACCACAGATTATGTTGATATTTCCGAGAATTTGCAGCCAACTCCCTCATCTGTAAGTAACACTCTTAAGATAGAAGGTATAGCGGGCACAAAGACAATGAGTCCAGGTAATGCTACAATATTTGATATTAGCGGTAAAGTGGAAGACTCAAACAACAACCATGCAACAATAACATGTAACAATTGCTTCTTCACGGGCGGAAATTTCCCGATAGGTGATTCAAACACTTTGGTGTCATGTGATCTGCCGTTTGTTGTGCAGGATGCGGATGAAGATGTCACTTTGGTATGGACTTCAACTTAAGGTGAACAAATGACAACCAAAACAGGGAGCTCGATATCCCTCCCTTCTTTTAGAGGTGGAATTGAGTTTAATGTAAGCCCATTAAATCTTGGTGGAACCAGAGCAATGATGAAAGCCACTAATGGCGACAATGTCGATGTTATGATGGTCATGATTGCAGAAACACTGAAACGAGAGTTTCCAAATGTTACCTCTGGTGAAATTGATAAGATAGAACAGGAAGATTTTGTTAACTTAATTGATCTAATTTCAAAGGCAAACAAAGGACTTGACAAGATCGCTAAGAATGCCGAAGAAGACGAAGAACAAGAAAAACCCGCTGAGGATTTTACAATACCAGCCGATTAGATGATGTACGTGTTGCAATAGCGTATCATTATCATTATCGGTTGGATTATATTGACTCGTTGGATATGGAAGACGTTAGTCTTCTTTTGAAATATATATCATCCGAAGAAACGACTGAAACCAAGACTAACCCAGAAATCGATCAAACAAAACTAGAAATAGCACTTGCTAAATTCAAAGCAGCCAAGGAGGCACAATGACAGACGTCGCCAAAATGCAGATTGTAGTTGATTTGAAAGATAAAGCTTCAAAACAACTTGATGGAGTTAATAAAAAGTTTGGTTCTGTTTCTAAGGGTGCGGCTGGCTTAGTTGTTGGTCTTGGTGCTGTTGCTGGTGCGGCTGCACTTGGTGGTATTGCTGTTGCTGCTACTGCATCAATAAACGCATTCCGTGGTTTTGAGGAGGCGATGGCTGGTGTTGCTAAAACAACTGGTTTGTCTGGCAAAGCACTTGAAGAAATAGCAGATGGAGTAAAGGATTTATCAAAAGTTATACCAATGGCACATGAAGGATTGGCTGATATTGCTGCTATCGCTGGTCAATTGGGTATAGAGGGCAAAGAAGATATATTGGGTTTCACAAAAACAGTTGCTGAAGTTGCCACTGCATTCGATATGACTGCGGAAGAATCAGCTATCGCAATGGGAAAATTGGCGAATATTTATGAAATACCAATCACGGAAACATCTAATTTTGCATCTGCGATTAATGTATTGGGCAACACGACCGCAGCATTTGAACGTGAAATTGTTAATTTCACGATGAATTTGGGTGCAT
>Ga0255420_10220_pt1 | contig 13081 bp, 4 predicted proteins | sample ANMaggSeSYBR02I3_FD_182630 | JGI IMG/M metagenome (GOLD analysis project Ga0255420, IMG submission 182630) | Sediment cell enrichment communities from methane seep in Santa Monica Basin, California, United Staets - ANME aggregate JGI... | ecosystem: Environmental > Aquatic > Marine > Cold seeps >...
TAATTATGAAAGTATTAAAAAAAAGATCATATAGATCAAAATGGAAATATATTATTTGTATAATTACGATATTGATTGTTCCAGGCCAGATAGCAATAGCGTCAAATCTATCTGAAGATAACAATATCAATGTAAATACAGAGTGGGCTAATAGTCCTGTTGTTGAGGAATTCTATGTGGCCGTAAAGGAAATGCCCGCATCTTCAGATGTTGTTGACTTTAATCTCACATCAATGAAATGTCCGGACCTGTTGTTCTATGATCTTACAACAGACAGTAGGTTTGAGTCACTCAATTTCAGTATTGACAACGAATGTCAAATTCCAGCCACATCCTTCGAATATACCACTTCAATGTATACCGGTAATGATAATATATCAAGGATTTCCTGGCTCGGAGAGCCGTATTGTGTTATTGACAACAATAAAGAAAATATGCATATCGCCAAAATATTGATTGATGAAGATATGGATAGTTATTATTTATTTACTGATGGAAGAATTCTTACTCTGCCTGAAGGATTTGCCATTACTGCATTTAATTTTGATTGTGGTGATTTTGATTATTGTGAAGTAGATTTTTTATTAACCCAAAATGGGAAAGAAAAGGATAGGAGGACTTTAAAACAAGATGAACTGTATAAATATAATCTAGATATAAACAACAGCAATCAAATTGAAAATTACATCCTGAGATTCTATTTAGATACAATTCTTATAGGTATGGGTTCACATCATGCTAAGATAAATTCAACCCGAATGATATCTTCAAATGTACAAGTGATTAACAATAATGAATCATTTTCTTTTATGTTGGATGGATCTAAGTTATCCTGGCTTGAACAGCCATATTATGTTATTGGTAACGATTCGACTGGTTTGACTGCCGCAAGATTACTTATTGATGATAGTATAGACCATTCTCACAGATTGAAAAAGGGAGATACTCTTTTCTTGCCAGATGGATATGCTATAACTATACTGGAAATTCATCTACATAATAGAGCATGTCTACCGACAAATAAAAGATTCAATTATGGATATTTCTCATTTTTATTAACACAATACGGTAAAGAAATAGATAGCAGGACTGTTAATGGCTCTGAGTGTTATGAATATAGACTGGACCTTAATGGAAATGGTAAGAATGATAACTGGGTTTTGAAGTTCAATGCAGGAGATATTTATCCACGTGAAATTTTTTCAGATGATTTTATTGAGATAAATTCACTTAAATTAATCTCTCCAGACCTACTCAGGATTGAAAATGTTAATGAAATGAATATTGTCCAGGAAGGTTATAAAACCAATATTGAAAATGATGGAATGACATTAACAGTTGTACGGATTAATGATACGGAAAATATTCCTTTTTCCAGGGATGGAACTGTATCTTTTATGGATAACTGGTTTACCGTCAGGGTTAATAGTGCTTCAGATGCAGTAGCAGTATCATCTGCAGTAATAATATCTGATACTTATGAGCTGGTCGGAGCAGTTGAATATCTAAATTTAGGTTATGCTGATGTTAATCTTACCTCTAAAGATAATCCTGCTATTTTGTACTATGATCTGGAAAATGCACAGGGTCATGAAACACTTAATTTTAGTATAGACAATAACTATGATCCTCCTTCTACAGATGATCCATATAGGATCCCGGCAGATTCATTTGTCTATACCACCAGGATATATCCTACTCGTGATCATGATGATCTTAAGATCGCATGGCTGGGAGAACCCTATATGCTAATTGACCATAATAGTTCAACCGTTGTAATAAACAAATTCCTGATCGATGAACGCTCAGATGACTGTTATCAGTTGAGTATGGATAATCCCCTGGATCTGCCTTACGGGTTTAACCTCACAGCAAGTATTAATGATAGCAATATTGCATGTTTTTCATTGATCAAAGACGGTCTTGAGGTGTACAATACTACTGCAGGAGAAGGGGATATATTCCAGTATAAAGAAGATTTGAACAGTAACGGTATTAATGACAATCTGGTACTAAGTTTCAATGTAAAGAGTGTTAATAAACCAATAGGCAGTGTTGTGATCAATACTCTTGGGATGATCTCGCCGGAATCTCTTAGGATCAATGATGGAGATGTAGATATGCTGGTGAATTATACGATTAATATTAAAAATGCCGGAAGTACGATTGAGGTCAGGTTAAACGAGGATTATATTTTCGATGATATAATCCAAAAAGAAGATAAGTTCGCCGGAATCTTAAATAATACATTTTTCATTAGAATAAATGGTGCTGTGGAAGTGGTAAAATTATTAAATACAACAGATACTCAGCAGTATGAACATGAATTGATAAAACGTCGTGTGAATTTTATTACGACAAAAATGCCGGACATCATGAAAAATGATACAAATAGAACTGATGAAATAAATAGAACCAATGAAACTACACCTGATGTTCCTGTTCCGGGTTTTGGTTTATTCATGTGTATGATGATACTGCTTATTGTTAGACAAAAAGTACAAAAAAATTAATAAAATATTGGTAAAAAACTGTATATGTAACTAAATAAATGAAATGTAAGGATAAAACATCAAAGTAATTTAAAGTTTTAGTGATAGTTATGAAAGTATTACAAAATAGATTATATAGATCAAAATGGAAATTTGTTCTTTGTATAATTACCATATTGCTTGTTCCAGGCCAGATAGCAACAGCGTCAAACCTATCTGAGGATAACAATACCAATGTAAATACTAAGTGGACCAATAATCCTGTTGTAGAGGAATTCTATGTGGCCATAAAGGAAATGCCTGCCTCTGTAGATGTTCTTAACTTTAATCTTACATCAACGAAATGTCCTGACCTTTTGTTCTATGATCCTACAACAGACAGCAGGCTCGAGTCACTTAATTTCAGTATAAATAATGAATGTCAAATTCCAGCCTCATCCTTCGAATATACAACTTCAATGTATATCGGTAATGATAATATATCAAGGATTTCCTGGCTCGGACAGCCGTATTGTGTTGTTGACAATAATAAAGAAAATATGCATATCGCCAGATTATTGATTGATGAAGATATGGATAGTTATTATTTAATTTTTGATGGAAGAATTCTTACTCTACCTGAAGGATTTGCCATCACTCCGTATAATTTCTTTGAAAATGATGATTGTCAGGTAGATTTTTTATTAACCCAAAATGGGAAAGAAAAGGATAGAAGAACTATAAAAGAAGATGAGCTGTATAAATATAATCTGGATATAAACAGCAGCAATCAAATTAAAAATTACATGCTGAGATTCTATTTAGAAGCAATTTTCTCAGGGGGTATGTGTACAAATCCTGTTAAAATAAATTCAACCCGAATGATATCTTCAAATGTACAGGTGATCAACAACAATGAATCATTTTCGTTTATATTGGATGGATCTAAGATATCCTTGTTTGGACAGCCATATTATGTTATTGATCACGATTCTACTGGTTTGACTGCCGTTAGATTACTTATTGATGATGGTATAAATCATTATCACAAATTTAAAAAGGGAGATACTCTATTCTTACCAGATGGATTTGCTATAACTATTCTGGAAACTCATCCATATATTACCTTATGCAAATCTACAAATAAAAAATTCAATTATGGAAATTTCTCATTTTTATTAACACAATACGGTAACGAAATAGATAGCAGGACTATTAATGGCTCTGAGTGTTATGAATATGAACTGGATCTTAATGGAAATGGTAAGAATGATAACTGGGTTTTGAAATTCAATGTAGGTGATATTATTTCAGGAGATTCTCATCCAGATGATTATATTGAGATAAATTCACTTAAATTAATCTCTACAAACGTACTCCATATTGAAAATGTTACTGAAATGAATATTGTCCAGCAAGGTTATAAAACCAGTATTGAAAATGATGGAATGACATTAACAGTTGTACGGGATAATATTACCAAAAATATTCATTTTTCCGGGGATGGAACTATATCTTTTATGGATAACTGGCTTACCGTCAGGGTTAATAGTGCTTCAGATGCAGTAGCAGTATCATCTGCAGTAATAGTATCTGATACATATGAGTTAGTCGGAGCAGTTGAATATCTAAAATCAGGTTACGCTGATGTTAATCTTACCTCCAAAGATAATCCTGCTATTTTGTACTATGATCTGGAAAATGCACAGGGTCATGAAACACTTAATCTTAGTATAGACAATAACTATTATTCTCCTTATAAAAATGTTCCATATAGGATCTCGCCGTATTCATTTGTATATACTACCAGGATATATCCTACTCGTGATCATAATGATATTAAGATCGCGTGGCTGGGAGAACCCTATATGGTAATTGAACATGATAGTTCAACAGTTGTAATTAACAAATTCCTGATCGATGAACGCTCGGATGACTGTTATCAGTTGAGTATGGATGATCCCTTGAATTTGCCTTACGGGTTTAACCTCATCGCAAGTATTAATGATAGCGATATTGCATGGTTTTCAGTGATCAAAGACGGTCTTGAAGTGTACAATGATACTGCAGGAGAAGGGGACATATTCCAGTATAAAGAAGATTTGAACAGTAATGGCATTAATGATAACCTGGTACTAAGTTTCAATGTAAAGAGTCTTAATAAATCAAAAGGCAGTGTTATGATCAATAGTCTTGGGATGATCTCACCGGAATCTCTTATGATCAATGATGGAGATGTAAGTATGCTGTCGACTTATACGATCAATATTAAAGATGCCGGAAGTACGATCGAAGTCAGGTTAAAAGAGGATTATATTCATAGTGATGTAATCCTAAAAAAAAACAAGCTCACCGGAATCTTAAATAATACTTTTTTCATTAGAGTAAATGGTGCTGTGGAAGTTGTAAAATTATTAAATACAACAGATACTCAGCAGTATGAACATGAATTGATAAAACGTCGTGTGAATTCTATTAAGACAAAAATGCCGGATATCATGAAGAATGATACAAATAGAACTGATAAAACAACACCTGATGTTACACCTGATGTTCCGGTTCCGGATTTTGGTTTATTCATGTGTATAATGATACTGCTTATTGTTAGAAAAAAAATACGAAAAAAATAATGGAATACAATAAAAAAACTGCATATATTATTAATTAAAGGAAATGTAAGGATAGACCATCAAAGTAATTTAAAGTTTTATTGATAATTATGAAACTATTACAAAATAGATCATATAGATCAAAATGGAAATTTATTCTTTGTATAATTACGATATTAATTGTTCCAGTCCAGATAGCAATAGCATCAAATCAATCTGAGGATAACAATACCAATGTAAATACAGAGTGGGCCAATAATCCTGTTGTGGAGGAATTCTATGTGGCCGTAGAGGAAATGCCTGCCTCTTCAGATGTTATTAACTTTAATCTTACATCAATGAAATGTCCAAACCTGCTGTCCTATGATCTTACAACAGACAGTAGGCTCGAGTCACTTAATTTCAGTATAAATAATGAATGTCAAATTCCAGCCACATCCTTTGAATATACAACTTCGATGTATACCGGTAATGATAATATATCAAGGATTTCCTGGCTTGGGCAGCCGTACTATGTTATAGATCATAATAATAAAAGCATGAACATTACCGGTTTTCTTGTTGATGAGGGGGAGGATGACACCCGTTTATTGAGGGAAAAAGAAACTCTTGCATTACCAGAAGGATTTGCCATTACTGTATCTGATATTTTTATTGATGATGGTGATAATGTAGAGATAATTTTAACACAATATGGTGAAGAAAAGGATAAACAGATTGTAAATGAAAGTGAGTGGTATGAATACAGATCGAATATGAACAGGAGCGGTCAAACTGATAACTTGATCTTGCGATTTAGTGTTGAAACATTATTCTGTGGTTGGACTTATAATTTTGTTAAGATAAATTCACTCAGGTTGATCTCTTCTGATGTACTCAGAATCAATAATGAAGATATACTTCGCTTTTCATTGGAGGATTCCAGGATTTCATGGTATGAACAGCCTTATTGTGTTATTGATGACAATACTACACATTTAACCATTGCCAGATTGCTGGTTGATAAAGATACGTATCATACATATCGATTAAAAAAAGGTGATATCCTGATGTTGCCTGATGGATATGCTATTACTATACTTGATATTGATCCTTATATTCCTTTAGATAAATATAGAGTAAATGATTTTGGGTACGGGCAGTTTCTTTTTTCATTAACCCGATATGGTAAAGAAATAGATAAAAAGGTAGTCAGAGAAATTGATTCGTATGAATATACAGTTGATTTAAACGGGAATGGTCAAAATGATAACCAGGTCTTGAGGTTCAATATAGGAGAGATATTCTCAGGTAGACGATTTGATTGGGTTGAAATAAATTCAATTGGGTTGATCTCCTCAGATGTATTTAGAATTGAAAATAGTGATGAAATAAATATTATCTTGGAAGGTTACAAAACCAATATTGAAAATAATGGAACTACAGTAACAGTAGTACGAGATGATCTTACAAAAAATATTAATCTTGCCAAAGATGGTAGTACTACTTTTATGGATAACTGGTTTACCGTCAAGGTTAATAGTGCTTCAGATGCAGTAATAATATCTGATACATATGAGCATCCAATCTTTATTCTACAAACTGCCGATACTTATATATCATCGGCAGAAATAAAACCTACTACATATGAGCTAGTCGGAGCAGTTGAATATCTATATTCAGGTTACGCTGATGTTAATCTTACCTCTAAAGATAATCCTGCTATTTTGTACTATGATCTGGAAAATGCACAGGGTCATGAAACACTTAATTTTAGTATAGACAATAACTATGATCCTCCTTATATAGATGATCCATATAGGATCCCGGCAGATTCATTTATGTATACCACCGAGATATATCCTACCCGTGATCATAATGATTTTAAGATCGCATGGCTGGGAGAACCCTATATGGTAATTGACCATAATAGTTCAACCGTTGTCATAAACAAATTCCTGATAGATGAACGCTCAGATGACTGTTATCAGTTGAGTATAGACAATCCCCTGGATCTGCCTTACGGGTTTAACCTCACAGCTAGTATTAATGATAGCAATATTGCATGTTTTTCATTGATCAAAGACGGTCTTGAGGTGTACAATACTACTGCAAGAGCAGGTGATATGTTCCAGTATAAAGAAGATTTGAACAGTAATGGCATTAATGACAACCTGATACTAAGTTTTACTGTAGAAAGTGCTAATAAACCAATAGGCAGTGTCATGATTAATAGTCTCTGGATGATCTCACCGGAATCTCTTATGATCAATGATGGAGATGTAGATATGCTGGCGACTTATAAGATTAATATTAAAAATGCCGGAAGTACGATCGAAGTCAGGATAAAAGAGAATTATTATGAATATATTCATAATGATATAATCCTAAAAGAAGACAAGCTCACCGGAATCTTAAATAATACATTTTTCATTAGAGTAAATGGTGCTGTGGAGGTGGTAAAATTATTAAATACAACAGATACTCAGCAATATGAACATGAATTGATAAAACGTCGTGTGAACTCTGATAAGAAAAAAATGCCGGATATCATGAAGAATGATACAAATAGAACTGATGAAATAACACCCGATAAAACAACACCTGATGTTCCGGTTCCGGGTTTTGGTTTATTTATGTGTATAATGATACTGCTTTTTGTTAGAACAAAATTAATGGAATTATAGTATGAATTTTAATATACTGACAATATCCACAAAACCCAGAACATTACTATATGCAGTCCTGCTGGCATTGCTAATATTTGAAATTACCGGACATGCGTGTGGAACATCTTCAAAAGAAGAATGGAATATGACCCATAAAGGGATTAATATGGATATAATTGACAGTACCCTGCAGACTTCTGACGGCGGCTATTTAATTGCAGGGAGCACACGTTCATGTGATAACAATAGAAGAGATATTTTACTGGTCAAAACCAATCCGGATGGCAATAAACAGTGGATCAGGACCTTTGGAGAAAATAAGCTGGACGATACAATTAAGTTTGTGCAGCTAACCAGTGATGGCGGCTATATAGTTGCAGGAAGCACAAGTCTGTGTGAGGGATGTTTTGTCATGGATACCTGGTTGATAAAAACCGACTCAAATGGAATCAAGCAGTGGAACAGAACCTTTAAAAGTTCTGATAATAAGAAGGTCTGCTCTATACAACCAACTTCTGATAATGGATTCATCATAACAGGGTGGAATCTTATGGATTCTACCATATGGCTTTCAAAAACTGATCCAAACGGATATGAGCAATGGAACAAACATTTTATAGGTACACCATTTTGCAGATCAATGATCCGGCAAACATCTGATAATGGTTTTATTATTATCGGGTGGAATAGCACTGATCCTTCAATACAGCTTTTAAAAACTGATTCATTAGGAAATAACCAGTGGAGCAGCATTTTGAAAGGAACTAAAGGACATAGTCCTGTGACTATGCAGCAAACTTCCGATGGAGGTTATATCATAGGAGAAACAGGGGATTCATATAAATTATCCCGCCCGTTTTATTCACTTATTAAAATAGATTCGACAGGAAATATGCAATGGAACAAGACTTTTGGTGAGGAATACTACTTCAATAGGAAGCAATCTTATATCCGGCAGACCCCTGGTGGTGGTTACATCCTCGGAGGTGGATTATATCATACAAATTTTAGGGTTATAAAAATCGATCCAGGCGGTAATATACGATGGAATACGATCTTTGAAGGAACTGACTCATTGCAGCCGACTTCTGATGGTGGTTTTTTATTGTTTGGAAATCAGATAATTAAGGCGGGTTCAAAAGGGAATGAGCAATGGAACAGAACATGTAAATCCGGTCTTATACAGTCAGTACTACAGATTTCTGATGGAAGCTATATACTGTCAGGAGAAAATGACTCTGATCTAATTGTGATGAAATTGGGGAAAGCAGGACCTACTCCCATTGCTTCTTTTACTTACAGCCCTGATTATCCTTGTATAGATCAACAAATAATATTTGACGCATCCATAAGCTATGACCCGGATGGAAATATCACAAATTATGTGTGGAATTTCCAGGATGGTAACACAGCAAATACTACTGAAGAAATAATTATCCATTCATATGCCTCTGAAGGTCAATACCATGTAAATTTAACAGTAATAGATAATGATAAATTAATAAAATCAGCAAGTAGAGAAATAATAATTAAAAAAGAACCTCAGCCCGTTGAGATCTGGAATAAAACATTTGCAGGGCCAGGTATTGATAAAGCATATTCTGTGCAGCAAACCCGTGATGGCGGTTATATCGTAGCAGGAGAAACTGAATATCTTACCTCACATTATGGCTTGCCAGAAACAGGTGTCTGGCTGGTCAAAACCGATTCCACTGGAAATATGCAATGGAACAGGACTTTTACAGAAACTGATAATCTGGGGGGATACTGTGTGCGTCAAACCAGTGATGATGGATATATAATTTCTGTAACCTCTACAAATTCTGATATTGATATGTCAGACTTCTGGTTAATAAAAGTTGATTCATCAGGAAATAAGCAGTGGAGCAGGATATTCGGAGGAAAAAGTTCTGATAAGGCATATTGTATACAGCAAACCTCCGATGATGGTTTTATAATAACAGGAAAGACATATGCATATGATGTTTTCTATGATATCTGGTTAATAAAGACTGATATGACAGGAAATGAACTGTGGAATAAAACATTCGGAGGAACTGACATTGATAGTGCACATTCTGTTTGGCAGACTCATGATGACGGTTATATTACAGCAGGAACTACTTCTTCGTTCGGTGATGATCGCTGTAATGTCTGGCTGGTTAAAACCGATCCTAACGGAAACGAACAGTGGAACAAAACATACTGGGAAACTTGCATGGACTGTGCAACTCTTATCCAGCAGACCCATGATGGCGGATACATAATTGCAGGAGTTGTAAATTCTAATTTAACTGATAAATATGATATATGTATAGCCAAAACAGATTCAAGTGGAAATATGCAGTGGAATAAGACATTTGCTAAAAATACATTCAATCAGGCATACTGTGTCAAGCAGACAAGTGACGGTGGATATATAATTGCAGGAGAGACCCGGTTTCAATTCAATACAGATGCATGGCTGATCAAGACCGATCAAAGTGGAAACATACAGTGGGAGGAGGACTTCGGAGGATCGGGGGAAGAAACAGCAAGGTGTATTTCACAGACCATTGATGGTGGATATATAATTGCTGGAAATAAAGACTCAATAGATTTCTGGCTGATAAAGCTGGGAGATAGTCCGCTGGAACTTGATAAAGAACAAGAACAATCTGACAATCAAAGCCAGATAGCAAATGTGGGAGATCCAATAGTCAATAACAATAACAACACAGATCAACAATGGATCAGCAGTCCAATTTCAGAGAATTTCTATGTCGCTATAGATGAAATGACTACTTCTTCCGGTGTTCTCAACTTCAATCTGACATCAAGAAACATCCCGGACGGGTTGTTCGATAATCCTACACCAATCGGTAGTTTCGAGACACTTAATTTCAGTATAAACACTGAATATCAGATGCCAGCCACCTCTTTTGTTTATACAACTTCAATGTATGCCAGTGATGATAATATATCAAGAATTTCCTGGCTTGGGCAGCCGTACTATGTTATAGATCATAATAATAAAAGCATGAACATTACCGGTTTTCTGGTTGATGAAGGGGAGGATGACACCCGTTTATTGAGGGAAAAAGAAACTCTTGCATTACCAGAAGGATTTGCCATTACTGTATCTGATATTTTTATTGATGATGGTGATAATGTAGAGATAATTTTAACACAATATGGTGAAGAAAAGGATAAACAGATTGTAAATGAAAGTGAGTGGTATGAATACAGATCGAATATAAACAGGGCCGGTCAAACTGATAACTTGATCTTGCGATTTAGTGTTGAAACATTATTCTATGGTATGGTTTATGATTTGGTTAAGATAAATTCACTTAAGTTAATCTCTTGTGACGTACTCAGGATCAATAATGAAGATATACTTCACTTTTCATTGAAGGATTCCAGGATTTCATGGCACGAACAGCCTTATTATGTTATTGATGACAATACTACACATTTAACCATTGCCAGATTGCTGGTTGATGAAGATACGCATGATACATATCGATTAAAAAAAGGTAATACCCTGATGTTGCCTGATGGATATGCTATTACTATACTTGATATTGATCCTTATATTCCTTTAGATAAATATAGAAACAACGATTTTGGGTATGGGCAGTTTCTTTTTTCATTAACCCGATATGGTAAAGAAATAGATAAAACGGTAGTAAGAGCAACTGATTCGTATGAATATACAGTTGATTCAAACGGGAATGGTCAAAATGATAACCGGGTCATGAGGTTCAATGCAGGAGAGATATTCTCAGGTGGACGATTTGATTTGGTTGATATAAATTCAATTAGGTTGATCTCCTCTGATGTACTTATAATTGAAAATGATGATGAAATAAATATTATCCTGGAAGGTTACAAAACCAATATTGAGAATAATGGAACTATAGTAACAGTTGTACGAGATGATCTTACAAAAAGTATTAATCTTACCAAAAACGGTAGTACCACTTTTATGGATAACTGGTTTAATGTCAGGATTAATAGCGCTTCAGATGCAGTAGCAGTATCATCTGCAGTGATAATATCTGATACATATGAGCTTGTTGGAGCTGTCGAATATCCATATTCAGGTTACGGCAAATTTAATTTAACATCAAAAGATAATCCTGCCATATTATATTATGACCTGGAGAATGCTGCTGGTTATGAAGCACTTAATTTAAGTATTGACAATAACTTTGAACCCACTGATCATGGACAATCATATAGGATTCCCGCAGCTTCGTTAATCTATACTACTACCATATATCCTACCCGTGATCATAATGATCTTAAGATCGCATGGCTTGGTGAGCCTTATTATGTAATTAAAAATGATAGTTCAACAGTTGTAATAAACAAATACCTGATCGATGAACGCTCAGATGACTGTTATCAGTTGAGTATGGGTGATCCCCTGGATCTGCCTTGCGGGTTTAATCTCACAGCAAGTATTAATAATAGCAATATTGTATGGTTTTCATTGATCAAAGACGGTCTTGAAGTGTACAATACTACTGCAGGAGAAGGGGATATATTCCAGTATAAAGAAGATTTGAACAGTAATGGCATTAATGATAACCTGGTACTAAGTTTCAATGTGAAGAGTCTTAATAAATTAAAAGGCAGTGTTACGATCAATAGTCTCCAGATGATCTCACCGGAATCTCTCATGATCAATGATGGAGATGTACATATGCTGGCGACTTACAAGATTAATATTAAAAATGCCGGAAGTACGATCGAAGTCAGGATAAAAGAGAATTATTATGAATATATTCATAATGATTTAATCCTAAAAGAAGACAAGCTCACCGGAATCTTAAATAATACATTTTTCATTAGAGTAAATGGTGCTGTGGAGGTGGTAAAATTATTAAATACAACAGATACTCAGCAGTATGAACATGAATTGATAAAACGTCGTGTGAATTCTGATATGAAAATAATGCCGGATATCATGAAGGTTGGTATAAATAGAACTGATGAAACAACACCTGATGTTCCAGTTCCGGGTTTTGGTTTATTCATGTGTATAATGATACTGCTTATTCTTAGAAAAAAATTACGAAATAATTAATGAAATTATAGTATGAATTTTAATATACTGACAATATTCACAAAACCCGGAAAATTACTATATGCAGTCCTGCTGGCATTGCTAATATTTGAAATTACCGGACATGCGTGTAGAACATCTCTAAAAGATGAATGGAATATGACCTATAAAGAGATTAACATGGATATAATTGACACCATCCATCAGACGGCGGCTATATAATTGTAGGAGAAAAAGACTCTGATTTATATGTGATAATATTAGAAAAAGCAGGACCATTCCCGGTTGCTTCTTTTA
>Ga0255420_10223_pt1 | contig 13056 bp, 14 predicted proteins | sample ANMaggSeSYBR02I3_FD_182630 | JGI IMG/M metagenome (GOLD analysis project Ga0255420, IMG submission 182630) | Sediment cell enrichment communities from methane seep in Santa Monica Basin, California, United Staets - ANME aggregate JGI... | ecosystem: Environmental > Aquatic > Marine > Cold seeps >...
CTCCAGAGAAATTATTAATTTGGGCGGTAGAAATATTGAAGCCATCCATGTCCCGGGGCACTCTCCTGGATCGGTGGTTTATTTGACCGAGTCTGAAGGGAAAAAAGTCCTCTTTGCACAGGATGTGCACGGCCCTCTTGATTCAAGCTTCCTGTCGAATAAGAAAGACTACTTAAAATCCCTCAAACTGCTTCTGTCACTTGAAGCTGACATACTGTGCGAAGGACATTTTGGTATATACAAGGGTAAAAAAGAAGTGGCAAAGTTTATTGAATCATTTTTGACAGCTTTATAAAAATACCAACTTTAAGGGTATTATGAGGCTTTGTAAAAAATACGATTTTAAGGGAATCAAAGGATTTAAACTGGGCTGGTCCCTGTTTGGTCCGCCTTTGCTAACGGTTTATTGCTATATATTCGGTGACCTTATGATGGATACCGGGCAATCCCATATGCAAAAAGAAGTGCTTGAAATTGCCGGGGATCACAACATAAAGAGGATTTTTTTAACCCATCACCATGAAGACCACAGTGGCAATGCAGCAGCAATTAAGCGGGGCTATGATACAACGGTATTTGGACATCCGTTGACAAAAGAAAAGATGAAAGTCTCGTTTCCTATCCTGCCGTATCAAAAATATGTCTGGGGAAAAGCAGCGCCTTTAAAAATAGAGCCTGTTCCAAAAAAAATAGACACAGCTTTGGGAGACATGGTTCCTGTTCATACACCAGGACATTCAAAAGATCATACGGCTTTTTTTTTGAAAGATGCAGGTGTTCTGTTTTCAGGTGATCTTTACCTTGCAGATAAAATCAAGTTTTTCCGTTCAGATGAAGATGTGGGAACCCAGATTATGTCTTTAAAGAAAATATTAAAACTGGATTTTGATACCCTGCTTTGCAATCACTATCCAAAGCTCGAACACGGAAAAAAGCGGATAGAAAAAAAACTTGCGTTTTTAGAGGAGCTGCATGGCAACATCATCAGGTTTTGGGAAAAAGGATACTCTGAAAAACAGATATTTAGCGCCCTAAAACTAAAGGAGGATTATTTTACTAAATATTTTTGCTTTGGAAATGTCAGCATGATAAATGGTGTGAGATCGGTTGTCCGGCACTATTCAACGAAAAATGGGTAGACTTATCTGGAGAGATCGTTTTTTTCCTTATTTCACTCTTGAAAAGGGAAGCTATTTTGAATATGCAGGTCCATCTGGATTTAACGGATATCACGGATTTGAGATAGGTTCTATAAAAATGAAAGGTACTGTATTGTGAGTATATCAGGAAGTGACTCAGAAGATTTACGGTATGCCAAGTCATTGCTCGAAAACCCGGGTTTGGCTGCAAAGATTACAAATGTACTGGGCAAATCAATTGAAAAAGGGTTTGGACTTCTTCCTGAGAATTTCAATGCTGTTGTGAATGCTGCCTCTAAGAAGGCGTTAGAAGTAGCATTGGATGCTGCAATGGCAACTATAGATAAAAAGCCGGAACGGATTTCATGGAACATATCGCATAAAATTGCGGTTGCAATGTCAGGAGGTGTAGGCGGTTTTATGGGGTTGCCGGGCCTGGCAATAGAGCTGCCTATTTCGACAACAATCATGTTGCGATCTATAATCGATATCGCCAGAAGTGAAGGGGAAGTTGTCACAGATCCCCATACCAAAACAGCCTGTATTGAAGTATTTGCTTTAGGTGGATCATCGCAGAGCGATGATTCCAGCGAAACAGGTTATTTTGCAATTCGTGCCGTACTTTCTCGTTCAGTAGCAGAAGCAGCTGAATATATAGCAGAGAAAGGTATAGTAGAAGAAGGTGCTCCCATTATTCTCAGACTCATTGCAAAAGTTGCAGCTCGATTTGGAGTTCAGGTATCTGAGAAAATTGCAGCCCAGGCAATACCAATAGTAGGCGCTGTGGGAGGTGCTGTTATAAATACATTGTTTATTGATCATTTCCAGGACATGGCACGTGGACATTTCATTGTGCGTCGATTAGAAAGAATATACGGTAGTGATGAAGTAAAGAAGGAATACGATAGATTATAAATTGAGACCTTTGAAAAATGGTAATTTTTGTTCGAGTTCAAGTCGAAGATCCCGGACTTTGAGCGGGGGAAGGCGAAAATTTCAACCACCCCAGTACGATCTGCCAGACCTGCGGGGCAGGCAGGAATATATAAAATATTTCGAAGATTGAAATTTGAGCCTGACGCAGAAATCGGGCAAAAAGTGCCGCTTTGCAAAGGTCTCAAAACTGTTGCCGACAAAAAGATTAAGTCGATGCTCCAAAACTGCAATTTTAAATCGTGGAATTTTTGAGAGTTTAAAATGAAAATGTGATAGCATAACAGGAGAGTCATAATGAATAAAAAATGGAAGAGAAGATTATTACTGTTTTATCGAGGGTGGGGATTTTCTCTTATTATTGCAATTTTGATTGCAACATCTTTTAAATCCGCAATTGCTGATTGGAATGATATTCCCAGCGGTTCAATGAAACCGACCATTTTGATAGGAGATCGTATCTTTGTTAATAAACTGGCATATGATCTTAAGCTGCCTTATACCACCTGGCATTTAGCCCAATGGGCTGATCCCGAACGTGGAGATATAGTTGTATTTTACTCACCAAATGATGGTAAAAGACTAGTCAAACGTGTCGTCGGTCTTCCCGGTGATACCATAGCGATGCATAAAAACCAGCTCTTCATTGATGGAATCGGTATTAAATATGAGCCGCTTGATAATGAAGTAATTAATCAAATTGCACCTGCCCGACAGTCACATCACTTATTTTTTAGTGAAAATATCGCAGGGAAAAAACATCCTGTGATGTTTGCATCGTCACGCCCATCTTTGCACTCATTCGGCCCGGTAACCGTCCCTAAGGGAAAATATTTTATGTTAGGTGATAATCGTGACAATAGTGCGGATTCTCGGTTTTTTGGATTCGTAGATCGTAAGCTTATTGTCGGTAAGGCATCAGCCGTGGTGATTTCCCGAGACGAGTCTTTTTTTCATCCCCGCTGGAATCGCTTTTTTCAAACATTGATGTAAAGCAGAGACCTTTCTATAATAAAAGGCTTGCGCTGAGTTTTTAATAGCGCAAGAAAAGGGAGAATACCTTGACACTTTATTCAATTATTGGACTTTCGGTGGCTATGTTGGTTCTGGCGGCAAGCCCTGGACCTGGAGTATTTGCTACAGTTGCCAGGGCACTTGCTTCAGGCTTTCGACCGGCTCTTGCTGTAATCTGCGGGATTGTTCTTGGCGACATCATTTTTTTACTGTTCGCCTTTTTCGGGCTGTCAATGATAGCTCAGGCTCTGGGTGATTTGTTTTTTATCGTAAAAATATGTGGCGGCGCCTATTTAATATTTTTAGGTATTAAAATCTGGATTAGAGAACCTTCACTTGCTTCAAATGAGAACGGCAAGCGCAGCGGCCTTGGGTTGGGAAATTTTGGGAGTGGACTGATTATTACACTGTCCAACCCGAAGGTGATTCTTTTCTATTGCGGCTTTTTGCCAACTTTTCTTGATCTGTCAGCTTTGGCACTTTCTGACTTAGCATTAGTAGTGGGTATCGTGACTATAGTCCTGGCATGTGTATTGTCGACCTATGCGTTTATTGCAAGTCGTGCTCGTCAGATGTTGACGAATAGGAAAGCTGCTCGAAGACTCAATAGGGCTGCCGGAGGCGTAATGGTAGCAACCGGTGTAGCAATTGTAACCCGAACATGAATTATGATGGAGAAAGCAGAAAAAAATTAATTTTATCCTGCCTGCGCAATAAGTCCCACACCCTTTAAAAATGGAGAAACACCCATATATATTCCGAACAGGATCATAAATATTCCGCACAACACAAGAATTCCATAATACACCTTCTTATTCAGGTGGCGCAGGCCCAAAAAAGCAAGTGTTGATACAAGCAGGTACCATATCAAATCTCCGGCTTCGTGTCCCAGGAAAAAGGCGATAAGTTTCGGCCACTGTCTGAAAGATATGTCAAACTGGAGGATAAAAGCAAACCCGATGGTAGCCCACCAGACCCACCAGTAAGGGTTGGTCATGGAGACCACGATTCCGCCGATTACCGGATTTCCTATCCCCTTTTGTTTGGGAATAGTCGATTCTTCTTCGCTGCTTTGAGTGGGATCAAGAAAACTTGTCGAAACACTGCCGCGATACACGTCGCGGATTATGGAAGCTCCGAAACCGATTAGTATCAGTCCTCCTATAACGCCTATGGAGCGCACGACAATGATATTTTGTAAAACAAAAGAAAATCCCAGCAGTAAAAAGATGATAATCACCATTTCAAGAAGGGCATGACCGATGATGATCCACAGCCCCATCAGGTACCCTCGCTTTTTTGCCTGTACTGACTTGATAATGGTGTAAGTTAGAAGTGGCCCCGGTGACATTGCGCCGGTCAGGGCCACTAGAAAGGAAAAAGAGAATATCATTCCTAATGTGGAAAAAAGGTTAAAATCCATCATAATGTGTAAACTCACCAATCTCTTTTCGTTTTGGCGCTGAAGATTTTTTAGCAGGATACCCCATGGGAATAATGGATACCAATTCATATCCTTCAGGTACTTTGAGAACTTCTCCTGCCTTGTTATGGTCAAACAGCCCTGTGATTACTGTGCCCAGCCCCAGGTTATGGGCAGCAAGGCAGAGGGTCTGTGTGGCAAGTCCAAGGTCAAACATGAACCAGTCGCCAAATTTTGTTGTAACCAGATCTTTATAATAGCCTGAACTTTTAAGTTTTGCGCACAGGGCAAGAACAACCGGCGCAGCAACAACAGCCTTAGTTGCTGGATTTCCTTTTGGTGGAAAGGCAGCCTGGATTTTTTCTTTTACAGACATGTCTTTTATAACAACAATCTCCCAGCACTGAGTGTTGGCCCACGAGGGCGCCCATCTGACAGCTTCAAGGACCTGGTTAAGGATATCTTCCGGAATATCCTTTTCCTCATATTTTCTTACGCTTCTTCTCTCCCTTATGATTTCAAATAAATCTGACATGGTTTACCTCCTGTTTTATTTTTCCTTAAATTGGATTATCTTGCATTCTTTTTCTTTGATTTCATCAATTTTCATCTTTACTCCCTGGCACCTGCACTGAACCCATCTTCTGTTACATTTGGGACATATTTCCATACTGCATCCAACGTGATGATATCCTCCGGGTTTAATATTGCAATCAGGACATCGCTTTTGATTTTGTTCTTTTGTAAAAATACTTCCGGCTTTTTTATAGGGTATTGGTCCGTATTTCTTTTCATCGATTATAATATAACTTTCGATACAAGACGATGCTCCGGTCTTTTCCTTTCCGCAGAATTTGCAAACAGCCAATTTAAAAATTCTCCTAAAACCTGATAAATTTGTAAAAAGTCTTTGAATAAGCACCGGATGGCTAAGCGCTCTAATTCGTTAATTCAATAACATATTTTATATAGATCTCTTTCACCGCCCGCTTTGCTCAAGACGCAGAGCACGCAGAGTTTAAAATTTTTTCCTTTGCCGTTGAGAGGACGGCAAAGGAAAATCAATCAGCACCCATATTGTTACAACTATATGTTTTTATATCAAATTGTTTTTCCTGTAGGGATGAATTCTTTGTTGCTTTCCGCCCTCTCAGCGGAAAGCAATAAAAAATGATTCTTTGCGTGCTTTGCGGCTCAGCGGTGAAAATAAAACATTATACGTAATTGTATTTAAGAATATATGTACTTAGCAAAAAGGCTCATCTAAGACGCCATCAAATATTAAACTTGCCGGATTCGATATATGGTACATCCTCAACATCCAGGGCATGAATAATATCTTTATTGAGTCTTTCTTTTAGCTCCTTTATTACAGCCCTTTTTTTGTTCAAGGTTTTGGCAAACGCAAGCGTTTCATCCATAAGCTCGTTTATATGGCATGCTTTTGTTATAATATGGTGTTCTTCACATTCCTCGGCAGTAAGGCGCTTTCCTGTGTATTCCATCTCCTCTAATTTATACAAGGGTATTGCCTTTTTTAACATGGCGTTCATGCCGGGTAGAAAGGGAATACCCAGATCGACTTCAGGAAAACAAAAGTATCCCCTGTCTGATCGCATGAATCTGAAATCAAAGGCACAGCACAATATCGCACCCCCTGCAAAAGCATGGCCTGTAATCGCAGCAATGGTAATCATCGGGTATGTAACAATCCGTTTAAAAAGAGCGTTCATTTGATAAAAATAATCTTTTGCAGTATTTATATCGCCCTTTTGTATAACCGGGGCAAGCCACTCAAGATCAATACCGTTTGAAAATATCTTTTCATGGGAAGATTTTACGACAAGTGTGGAAGCATCTGTTTCATTTTCCACCTCATCCAGCACATCAAGACAAGCCTCTAAAAAGTCAGGGTTAAACCTGTTCTCGTCTCTGTTTAGGGTTACCACTGCTACATTTTCATCCAAAGTATATTCAACAAATGACATCTGCTTCTCCTTTATATCTTATCATATAAAAAATGGCTTCGATCATCGCACCCCACTGGATTAAGACTGATACCCAGGCAAGAGTGTCCGCATTTATTGCAGAAATAAAACCTGTTTTTATCAAAAGTCCGATTAAGAGAATACTGCCAACATAACCGGCAAAAAAATACCAACCCGCCTTATCTCGCTTCTGTAAAAGCTGTCCAGAACCCGGACACAACCACCCTGCTGCAAAAAGGCCAATACCGTACGGTGCAGATGGCTTTATCCATTTGTCATCAGAATGTAGAGAACCATGCATTAAACCTGAGATTGTACCTGCTATGGCAAAGTACCTGACTGTCTCCTGAATGAGATTGCCGAAACTATAATCTAATAGTATCAGATGTTCCCTGATGATATTTATTAATGCGTACGGGTTTGATGCTGATAACTGTTCATTTTTAACCAGCAGGGAAATGCTCGTAAATAACTGCGTATATGCAGGAATAATTAATAGTATTCCCAGAAGGTTTCCGGCAAACAGAATATAGCCGAATTGTCGATAACCGGTGTACATTTGACCTGACCCCGGGCAAAACCAGGACATTGCCACACCCCATGGTACACTTGCCTGTGGCGAACTTTCGTTTTTCTGACGATGCTTTACCGCCACATCGACTGATGAAATCATGGCCCATAACCAGATATAATACATTCCTAAAAAGGAGATTCCAAGCGAAAAGATGGGTAGATCGGACAACACAGAATCCCTGGACTGGTTAAGTCTGTGAAAAAGCAGATCCATGATACGCACCATAATATCTATTACCATCCAGTTAAACCACACCAGAAAAAAAATGAACAATCCTGCTGTAATAAAACCACGAGTACGGGAGCCTGCATAGATTTCACCAAGGCCGGGGGCACTGGCGCCATAAATAAAGGCGCGATGTACACTTACAGAATTTTTATTTTCAGGTTTTTTCCAGGTTTTATGTGTGTCGTTTGATGCGATCAATTGGAATAAATTACTCCCAGGCTTCGCCTCTTGTCATGGCATAGCCGAAGGCGAAGCATGATCGACTACGCCGGGCAAGCCGTAATTTATTAGCTCGTAGCTCACAGCTGATCCGGCGTCGCCTCCGGCTATGCCGTGACAAGTAGCTCATAGGCTGAAGGATTCAATCCTACTTCGCGTGTGGCTTCAGTCTACGCTTTACAGCTACGCCCTGACAAGACGCAGGACAGGCCCTTTTACTATGAGTTATTTCCTCTCTGCCTTTCCCTGCCTCGGCGTAGCCGAAGGCGAAGACGGGTGCTTTTTGCCTTTATAGTGGTTGTCAAAAAAACGTTCTGCTATTAAAACGTTTTTTTCAATAACAACTTATACCGCAATTCCGTATTCCGGAATATATTTATGGAAAGCGGTATAAATAGTGCGTTGAACTCTTGACATAATCAACTTGATAACTTAAGGGTATTGAATATCTTTAGATCATACAAAAAGGAAATTTGTATCTTTCTCGCTTCTGTAACAATTGAGATTTTTCCCGAAGAACTTTGTATCACATTATATGACACTACCTTAAAAATAAAGAAAGAATTTTCTAAGAGGCAGTTTCAAAATTGAGTGTTTTAAAATTGCGTCTTAAGACAGTTTTTAAAATTCAAGGAGGTCCCTTATGAAAACATTAATTGGAGGAGCAATTGCAGTTGCAATCGGTATCATTGGTGTGCTGGTTTGGTGGAAATCCTTTTTTACAATTTTAGCCGGTTTCATTCCTGTAATGCTTTTGCTTGGTGGCGGTCTGGCTCTTTACCTGGGTTTTGACGAGCTTAAAGACACCTGGGGAAAAAGTGATGATAACAAAGATGACGATCAATACAAAAGCCCAGTTGAAACACCAATAAAAGAAGTTGTAGCGGAACCAAAGAAAGAAAAAGAGACGAAAAAAGAAAAAGAGATGACCGCAGGCGATACTATTTTGAATATTATCGAAAAAAACAGGGAAGGTGTTGATGTAGCCTCATTACAAAAAGAAACAGGCTTTACAACAAAAAAAATTCATAACCTTGTTTACAAACTCAGAAAACAGGGCAAAATCATAAGTGAGCGCAAGGGCTTTTATAAAAAAGCATGAACCCAAAGTAAAGAATCCATGCCCAAATGACGTGGTTTTAAAAATTGAATAAAGCTGCATAGCGGCACGGCTTTGCCCAGTCCCTCTCAGCTTGTTATGAGGTGTTGCTATTATAGCTACCATGCCATAATCAACACGGCTTTGTCCACCAGCCTTCCCAAGTCCGCTGTAAACGCCTGGTTAAGCCCTCGGTTTTGATGCAATTACTGCCTACGATGAAACATCGCTAATCCACTTTAACATGACATCAAGCGCAAGACCTATGTTGCCGATCTGACAATGATTTTGAGCCTGCTTTTCCTTTGTGAAAACCCTGGCAGTTACAGATCTGGCATTGGTTAACGCTCTTACCTGCATATTATGCATCTTGAAAGGGATAAAATGATCTTCCCTTCCCGTAAGAATCAGAACGTCTTGTTTCACCAAATCAGAATGAAGGTTTTTCTCATTAAGCTGGAGCATCATATCGGTTGTTTCTATTGGTTCCTTTACATCTGCGATGTACATCAAGTTGCTGATAGTCCACGCTGCCATTCCACCGCTCTCGAGCATTTTCTTCATCTTGTAGTTGGATATCTTTCTAAGATGCGTAAAAAAGAATTTCCCCAGTTTTTCAGCTACAATATTATGGAATTTGGAATAATCAAATGCGACACTTGAAGCTATTACCCTTGCTATTCGTGGTTCAAAGGCTGCAGTTCTAAAACATAGGTATCCCCCCATTGATATTCCAAGCCATGTAACATCATTTAGATTGAAATAGTCCAGGACAGCTTTTGCGGGTTTTTCCCATTTATAATCAAAAGCTATTCCATGCTTTCTACGAACAGCACCTTGACCAGGGCCTTCAAAACCGATTACTTCATAGCCACTCTCTGAAAAAAACAGCATCATAGAGTAGAATTCCTCAATGAACGAATCGAATCCTCCGTGAACAACGATGGTGCCATGATTCATTCGACTCTTTGCTGGTATCCGCATTGCCGGCAGGAATGACTTTCCGTACGGAACATTCAATCTTTCAATCTCATCCTTTTCAAAGGCCCTATCGAAATACTCCCTGAACTTATCATACAGAGAATTCTTTTCAGCACTATCTGCCAAAATATAGAATTCAGCCGCTCTGAAATAAAAGGCGGCGCTGACAAACCTTTCTTCAGCCACTGCCTTTTTTGCAAGCCTTAGCATCTCTGTTTTCCAATCCTTAAAGGATTTAACTCTTTGACCAGCTTCTATCATATCTTCAAATCTGGTGTAACCGAGGGAATACCACCTGTTTAGCTGGAAATTGAAGATTTGGTCTTTATGAAATTTGTGGTATTGGACTGGGAACTCAAACTTGCTTTTTCTTTCATAGTTCATGTTGTTACCTTCATATTTTGATGGCACAACGCCTAAATAAGCCGTGCGCTTTTCAGCTTAATTTTTTTGTTAGCTTCTTTTTCAAGAAAGACTCAAGTTTTTGCATCTCAGCTGAAAAACCATTTTGAATATTACCTGGTATTTCTATTTTTAAAAGTATCAAACTACGTAAAGCTTCTAACCTTAGTCCTTTGCAACCTGTTTGTATTATCTTAAGTAAAAATGACTTCGCCCATTCATCGTGAATACCACTCAAGCATCGAGTTATTTTAAATTTCAGAAAATCATTCTTCGGATGCTTTTCGTATAATTCCTGTAGGGGTGAAGATGAACACTTTATCTTGTTTGAATAGACTATATGCCCATAAGCATCAATTGCTTGAGCTAACGCATTCATATCTTTTGAGGATTTAATAAAATTCTCAAGTGGCAAAATAGCTACAATTCCAAGCCGAGAAATTGTCCTGGCAGCAATATCACGCGGAAGCGGATACGATACTTTATAGAAGCCGGTTTCCGGTATTTTTATTTCCTGGTTTTTACCAATTCGACCAAGTAACCTTATTAATGGCTCAATCGACTCTGCACACTTCGCCAATGTTTCACACAATGCAATCTTGGTGTATAACTTTTTCTCAATAGCCAATTGATGGCATAACTTATCTACCACAGCAAGATTTTGGTATTTACGTAGATGAATAGCTGCGCAAGATCTTTCAACTGGTGTTTTTGAGTGAAGAAGGAATAGAAGTTCTGGTTCATCAAATGACGCAAAGTGTGCAATATCCGCTTCATTTACTTCGCCACGTTCTCTTCGTTTTATTGCTGAAGTATTCATACTCATTTTGAAGCTCGTACAGAATCAGCGGCACAAAAAGCCGCCGAAAGCTTTTCAATTTGTTATAAAATTCCACCGGCTTTTTCTGTCATCCTGAATTCTGTTGTTCAAGCTTTTTTTGTCAATCATTTTTCGCATTGGAATAAACCGCATACCATTTTCGTTCGTTTCTTCTCCAATAATTTCAAATCCAATATTTTGATAAAAGGACAAAGAGTTCGGAGAGGAACTAACTGTAATCTCTTTCATATCTGGATGATCTTCTAAGCATTTATTAATACCGAATTGAATAAGACTATTTCCAATTCCGTTACCTTGCATTTCAGAATTCACAAACAGCAAAGCAATATGGCTCATGTTGATCATAGACAATGTACCTGTAAGTTGGTCTTTTTGTATAGCAACAATCGTGAATTTTTCTGAACTCCTTTCCTTTAGAAATTCAGGTGAAAGCATGCTAAGAAAAGTTTCTATTCCTTTTGGGGAATAGGTTGGTGCGACATATTTATGAAATACCCGCAGTATCAAGTCATATAAATATTCTTCTTCACCTGTTTTTATTAAGCGGTATGTGTATTTACTATCAGCATTCATGATTATTTTACCAGCTAACGCCGTTCTACGTTGTACTCAAAAATATTATAAGTCGAGAGTAAAATTCGTCAGGATTATCATTCATCATAAAATGACCGCTCTTGCCAATCATGACTTTTTCAATGGTATTAAGTCGATGCAATACATCCAAGTCGGAATTTCTTTCACCATAAAAATAAGCTTTTCTGCAACGCAAATTTATAAAGCGCGAAAGCAGATCTCCGCTGTCCGACCAACGCACAAGCGATTCCGCACTCTTATAAAACCCTAAAGGTAAAGCTGAATCGAGGAAAAAACGTCCTTCACCAAGAGACTTGGACAGGGCTCTGAGATCTGGTAGCAATTCATTCTCAAACTTTTGGAACGAAACACTTATCGTTTTTCGACTAACGATACCGCAATCTTTACTGATGAGATTACCTTCCAGATTTGCAAACGTCAGTGCCGAGTTTAGTAGTGCAGATGGTAGGAGTAAACCGATCGCACCCCCCATGCTATGTGCGACTATATGAACCTTCTTTGAGGAGATTTCCTTCATAACCTCAGCACAAACAGAAGCCTGATCTTCCATTCGATATGAGAACTTGTCTGGTTTCGAAGAATCACCAAAACCAAGAAAATCTAATGACATTATTGAATAATCAATTAATTCATCGCGAAACCAAATATCTCGAAAAGACTCTTTAGAGCATCCGAGCCCGTGGAGCAAAAGTAACAACTCCCTGCCCCGTTTCCTAAATGCTGTGGAAACCTCGTAGTGACTACCACCGTGGGCTATCAGAAAAATTCGCTTCTCCATTTTTTCTCAAAGCAATACTTGCTGATTAGTGTAAAACCCCTAAAATAAGCCGTGCGCTTTTTAGCGTCGGCTGATTTTTTTTGTTAGACCGAGTTCAATAATGAATTTGATCAAATGCTATGACTCGCCCCTCCATCAACAAGTAAATTTACACCTGTAATATAGCTTGCTCGTTCTGAGCATAAAAATACCACTGCATCCGCCAATTCCTTTGGATCTCAGAACCTATGAAGGGGGATTCTACTAAGAGCCTCATCTTTTTCTACTCGTGAAAAGTAACGATCATTTTGTGGAGAATCAATCAGCCCTGGAGATACGCAATTAACTATAATATTGTCTGAAGCTAATTCCCTTGACAGCGTTTTTGAAAAACTAATGAGACCGGATTTTACGACATTTGAAGCAATTAAGTCCTCGCCAGGTTCTTTCCCCGATAAAGCTGAAATATTAATGATTCTTCCCCATTTTTGCATTTTCATAACAGGAACAACCTGGCTGGTACAATGAACTGCACTTAATAAATTAGCTTCAAATGTTTGTTGCCAATAACGCTGGCATAAAGATTCAAGGCGACCACGAGTCGCTTGCCCAACATTGTTCACAAGTATGTGAATCGTATTCCACTCATTTACAACTTGATTGACAAATGCAGTTACATTTTCAATTTGTGTCATATCGCCGACGAATGTCAATACGTTGGCCTGGGTTTCTCTTTTAAGCTCCATTGCCGTTTCCTCAAGAACTTCTTGCCGTCGTCCGGAAATAGCTACCTTAGTTCCCTCTCTAGCAAGGCCTAATGCAATAGCCCTTCCCAAACCAGCGCTTGCACCCGTTACAACTGCG
>Ga0255420_10075_pt1 | contig 13049 bp, 6 predicted proteins | sample ANMaggSeSYBR02I3_FD_182630 | JGI IMG/M metagenome (GOLD analysis project Ga0255420, IMG submission 182630) | Sediment cell enrichment communities from methane seep in Santa Monica Basin, California, United Staets - ANME aggregate JGI... | ecosystem: Environmental > Aquatic > Marine > Cold seeps >...
GTAACCCGGCTCTCTGTATTCGTAAAATTGATCTCTGGTTGCACGATATCTCCGGAAAGATCAGCAACTGTCAGAAAATTATTCCAGGCGAGCGCAACATACTTGTTTTGATTAATATCGACTTTTCTATAGTTATTTGAAGTATCAGCCATTCCCAGAGCGATAATACTTTTTTTACCGCTGGCAATATCTATTTTTGTTATTAGATGCTTGCTTGAATAGGGTTCATAGCCATAGCCGATAACAATTAAATCATTGTCAAACGCTGCAACTTTATTGGTAGCTTGGCTTAAAGTATTAAAGGTTTCTTTTGTTAGGTCGTCCCTTAATAAAGAAAAATCCATAACTCCATTATTAGATTTATTAAAACAACTAATGAATGTTGAGCTGAAGGACTCGAATTTTAAAGGGTTGAAGTAGTTGCTCTCATCATCATAGATCAATTCTTTAACAGTTAGGTCTTGATTTAATGTATAAATATCTCCTCTGGTTGATGTGAGATAATTACCAGATAGATAAATGCGAGTTCCAAGATAGTTATTTGAAAAATTTGTAATGCTACCAAGACTTGGGTAAATCTGTATAAACTTGTTCTTGCGTAGAACATCGTCATTCAAAATATTTTCTTGATAATTCCATGTACCATCGAAAGGATGACCGTATGACCACATTGCATACAGATTATTATCTTGTTTGAAAAATTTGATGTCATTGACCTGGTTTGTTTTTTCCCAAAGGTTATCCACTGTAAGTTTATACGATTCACTACGATAGTTTCCACTGTTCTGAGCGATCGCAAAAATATTACCACAGTCATTAACAAGAGAAACATAGTCTTTAGCCTTGAAAGGCATTATACCAAGAAAAACAATGTCCCCTGTTTCCAAATCCAACATATTAAGATAAGAACAATATCTGTGAAGACTACTAGAATAAGACACATCCTGAGCTAAGACTATTAATGCTTTATTGTTGCCAATATATTCAACATCGGATCTACATAGATAGCTAATATTGGCGGTTCGGGCGATACTTTTAATAAAGGTATTACTGTTTGCATCCCATTCGAGCATCTCATGGTTTGTCCATGTTGGTTTTGCTTCCACCAAAGCATCATCCAATACCAGAAAAATTTTACTTTCAGTTACTATGGCCTTTGAGCACCCGATGTCGTTCCATTTTCCAGAATAATCAACAGTACTACCGTCAAACGTATATGCAACGTGCGCCCGTTCAACAACATTTCCACCTGCAAGCTCATAGACTCTTCCATTCCCAAAAATGAATACCCTGCCGTCCTTGGCGGCAAGAGATGTCTTAACAGCATCGGCTCTATCTGAACTGACAGTAAATGGTAGTTGGTAAGACGTGGCAATAAGACTTTCTGTATCAATTTTAACAAGCTTTGAATCACGGTAACTAATGAAATATATAATATTCCCGTCTGAAACAGGTTTAATGTAATAGCTTTCAACAGTGCCGGCATTGTTTTGGATAGCTATTTTCTCGTGTTCACCAATTTGGCCATCAGAAAAACTATATCGCCAAATTACATTCGTAAAAATATCCAGATCCCATAAGTAACCATTTAAAAGGATACTACTCGCTGGATTGCTTAATGAAAGATCCTGTACGTCATCAATTTTAGAAATAGTTGACACTGTAGGAACATTTCCGTTCTCTATTGCTATTGGATTCACAAAATACGAACCGCTTTTATAGGAATAATAATATTTTTCCTTTCTATCCCTGCTTTTAAGAATCACATATGGAACATCGAGATGTATTTCAAAATCGACTACTTCGTAATTTTTGTCGCATACTTTTACCTTAGATGAAGTTGAATTGGTTGATTTATCATAAGTTAAATAGAATGTATTATTCTCATACACAAATGTATCCTCATACCTATCGGTTGCGGTGTCCTGATAGTAGCTGTACCTATGTTCAACAAGAGCGTGCACTAAATTATTACTATCTAATTTCACAAATTTTATAATCTGGTGTTGTTCCTTGTATAGAGCATCGGTAGGAAAACTGAACTCTTCATCATACAAGATAATGGATTCGTTAAATGGTGAGGGCAGCTCTGTATTCGCATTGATTTGAAACTTGTCAGAACGTACTGTTTTCCTATTCCCCCGAATGTCTGTCAGGCTGAGTTCAAGGTAACAATTTTGTGAATAATAATAGTTGTTATCCGGGATAGTCCAAGTGTAGGGGTTGGCAATTACTATACCATTAACATTATATTCGGAATTAATTGTTTTACCGCCTGCGAATAGTAAGCTCACCTCAAGGTTACTGATAGTATTATCCGAATCATTCTCAATGTTATATGTCAAATCTTGTCCAACCTTATAAGTAAGAAGCGTCGGTTCGATAGAAGCCTCGATCCTATTCGAATATATTGAAAACATTTCTGAAGTTCGAATTGTTTCGTTATTCGCATCATCATAAAGCAGCACTCGGATCTGTGCCTCATCTGTCGGTGCGAAATCAGTTGGAATTACCCATTTATAATAAAAGGAAAAGTCAGGGGACTCGTTCAATTGAGTAGATAATGCTGTCCAGGGATCATCTGCGTGTAACTTATACTGGACAATTCCCTTACTAACCATGATGTCATCTTCGGCTTGAACAATAATCTGCAACTCCTCACCCATTCTGGCCCAAAAATCGCAACCCCATGCCCCATACATACTGCAATGTTCTCTGAGATCAAAGTAGTCGATAACAGGTCCACCAGCATCGACGTAATTAATTGTATAGAGGATGCTGTTATTTTGATCGTTTATATCCTGAACATCTTCAGAGGCAAATTCAAACTTTATCTGGCTTTCTCCCGAGACTAAAACATTATCGTATTCCTGGCCGCTTTGAGATATCCAGATTTCGTCTCTGAATTGGACTGTTACATCAACAATAGCCTGCTCTTCGGGAGCTAAATCCCGATCTACCCGCCCATAGCCTGTCCAAAATTCACTCTCTTGACCATTTTTGATATAAAAACATTTGATGCTGCGAGCTGCTGCAACCTCGGTTCCCTGGTTTTTCACCGTGACTTTAAACAATGCATCCGAATCAGGCTTAATTTCACCTTCCTGGGTAACGCCACTCATTGCCAAGTCAGAGCCTATGCCTATTGTGGTAAAATTCCAAACAGGTGACTTTATATATTCTCCGCCATAATAATCTTTATCTCGTCCATCCTCACGCACCCATATTTGCCAAAAGTATTTTGTATTGGGCTTGAGAGGTTCGTGATATTCAGCAGCAAAATCAAACCAATCCTGTCCCTCATAGCCTGGTTTTCTAAATGCCCTTTTCGTACAGAGATTATCTGCGCTGGTTCCGTATGTGACATAGTAGTCCAATTCATCACCATCATCGTCAGAAGCCCTCCATTCAAGGATGGGAGTTTTGCTGATATTCATCGCTCTGTTCGCAGGCATTTGATAATCTTCATCAAAGTAAGGATTGTCCTGAATATTAATGTGGATAGACTCCCAGGCACCCCAATTGCTTGTACCAAGATTATTCGTAGAGCGCACCCTAAAATAGTAGGTTTTATTATCCTGGAGTCCTGTGACAATATAGCTGATAGATTCATAGGTATTGTTTCCGGCAGTGGTATTGCCTACATTTTCTAAGGTTGCGTTGTCAAAGCTTCTATTGTCCGCATATTGAACTTCATAATAGGTTACATTATCCTTATAATGCGAATCAATGACCTTCTTCCAGCGCAAGGTTACATGATCTCTTGATGTCTCGGTTCCCAATCCATACAGAACAGGAATATCGGGAAACTCTGTTCCTTTTTCTATATAAGGCGGCTTGGGTTCATAATTCTGAGTAACTACATCACTAACAAAAACTTCGCCTGTTGAGCTATTTGTCGCTTCGATCTTGAACCAAACAACATTATAATTTTCTGCGTCGTCTATAGTTTCCGGCTGATTGCCTTTTTTAACTATTGAAACATTGAGTTGAAATATTATACTCCAATTTACATTATCAAAAGAGTAATAAATCTTTATTTCATCAGTATTTTCATTTACCGAATAATTCAGATAAAATTTATCTTCTTCTTTATCATACAAAGTGCTAAGTTGCGCTGATGGATATGTGGGGCTTGTATTGAGATCATTAGTATCCGGGCTCGCAGGCGGCTCAATACCCTCAGGATAGACCGTCGTGCCATAGGTTTTTTCAGCTATTCCTCCATTGCCATCAGATACACCTATCGTGAAGGTTATGTATATAGCCGAAGAGACATCCGGCGCAGTCCAGGAAATACTTCCGCCTGATTGCTGTGAAAATACACCTCCTGTAGATAAAAACTGATAGGTTAATGTATCTTGCTCTAAATCGGTTGCTGTAGCTGTAAGATTAAACACTTCGCCTGAATGTACCGTGTCTGTTATGCCATTTACAGTAAGCTCTGTGGGAGCATGGTTTGATGGCGGGTTTTCCGCTAAAGTTTCAACAAATTTTTTTACCAGATACAACATGTTTGCTCGCTTCAAGGGTTTGTCCAGCCCGAAATCTTCGTCAGCTTCTAAAAACACGCCATGATCTTTTAAGGATTTAACCGCTTGATAGATAACTTCCCAAATATCCGCATATTTTGAGCCTGATGGTGGTGAAGCAGGAACATCGTTATAAAGACCTCCAGACACAACTGTGGAGTTGCCCCAACCGCTAGCCACATGCAAAAGTATGGCCATCTGGTAATGAAGCAATGGGTCTTCAGGACCGAAAGTTCCGTTTCCATATCCTTTCGTCCATCCTAAATTCTTTGCGGTCTGAACAAACGTAAAAAGAGAGTGTGATGAAGGAACATCTGTGAATGTTATACCAGTTGTATCAAAAGGCACACCAAGAGAATTTATTAATATTTTGAGAAATTCAGCTCTGGTAATATCGTTGAATGGATTGAAGCGCCAGTGATTTTGATTTGAAGGAGGGTTAATAATACCTTTTGCCACACCATAATCATATACAACCGATGCGAAATCAGCCGATGATGGAACATCAATAAACTTGGTAGTATCTTCCGGCGGTCCTTCGGTTAAAAGGTCCAGCCAAAACTCAGAATTGGTCTCGACGCCCACTTGCACAGGCACCCCATTCTCGGTATGAAGTCTCCAGTACTGAAAATGTCGCTCTGTTCCGTGAGCCACATTGTTTGGCACAGTGAAAATACAGGAGATATCACGGGTTTCACCAGCGCTCAAACTTGGAATTGATATCGTAGTCGGCAGAACGCCTAATTTGTGATTGCCGTAAGTTTGTACTGATTCAAGCCCGGTTAGAGCGCTTGTGCCAACGTTTTTGATCCACCACTTTTTTGTGTATGTCTTACCTGCTTCAAGCATAGTATGATCAAATAAATTCTGGTCACCCATCAAAACCTTTAAAGCTCTAACCGGAAGACTTCTTTTTGTTTCAGTATTTTTACTGGCATCAACGGCAAAAAAGTTAACTGTTGTTTCTCTATCAAGGGTTATTACAATCGGTTTTGGGCTACATCCATGGTAATCATTACAGGTCAGAAATTCATTGTTGAAACTATAATAAATAACAGGTGCATTGTCATGATGGTCTGTTGCTGTGATAGTAACTTTTCGGGGCCAGGCTGTCGTAGAATTGATTAAGGATGTTTGCACGCTTGATACAGGGGGACATGTGTCAAATGTTTGTTCTCCGCCAGTAGAAGGAACAGTAGAGGGAGTGATAGGCTTTGGACTGATTGTAAAAGGACTTGTGTTTTCCGGGGGGGATGTCGTGCCTGGTGTTGGCGCTTCATAATCTCCAGTAGCGTTCAGGGTTACATCGAGTCCTTTCAACTGAGCTGAAAGATCTATCTTGGCCAACGCTGGTTTTGATACGTTTTGTTCAGGGAAATAGCTGTTATAAGAAAAACCTATTATGTTTATGTCCACAAAGGCGGCGATACCCACAGTTACTGACGGTTTAACATCAAAATTGTATGTGCGTTTGTTAATGTGAAGCGTTTGACCGGTAAATCCTGAAACATCTACGCCAGAGCTTGCATGTGTTTGAGATCCCAATTTCACCACGTGGTTGGAATCCTGATAATAATCTATAGAATCTAAACCAAACTCCACTTTACCTTTGAATCCACGGGCAAAACCAATATTTCCTTTAGCAATTTTTTTAATTCATGGAATTTTTGCAAACAACTTGACAACATCAAGTTCCGTGCGCTTTGAATAATCATTTGCGTAAATTCCATTATTCCCAAAAGGAATGGAAAGCAGCGGTTTATTATCATCCAAAAACGGCAGTGTAGATTGAATTGATGGTATTTCAAATTCTTCATCAAGAAGAGTGTTTGACATTCCAATTACATCCAGCACATTAATATCAAATGGATCAGCGCCCAAAAGATCAATCCACACACCAGGGCCTTCTGCTTTTATCCATGCCTTTGCACCCAGTCCAGCGTCCGCCCTTGTGATTAATTGAGGATTATTGGACCCTGTGATATCAACACCCTCACCAAAATTGTAATAAACGTATGCATCGTAACCAGCATCCCATCCACCGTGGAGCTTAAGTTCAAAAAGCCGAACTTTTTTGAAAAAAAGCCGTACATCCCAGAACCATGGCTGTTCACCATAGTTTCCAAGATCAAACTCGGAATGATTTGACCATTCATTGCTCTTCGTGATGGCATTAGCGCCGGCTGTCCATGCTGCCAAGGATGGGGATGCATTGATAAGAATGAAACATAATAAGATAGATAGAAGTCCCTTAATCAAAAAATTATTTCCCAGTATAACCTTAAAATTTATAAGTTTCATTCATTTACCTCCCAGAACCGATTTTTGCAAAATCAACTAATATAATAGGGTCTTCACTATATTCAAAAGTTGTGCGACAAAAAAATTCACTTTTCTTTGCCTTGATAGAATAGCTCATTTTCTTATTATTGGGCATGGTAACCTTTCCATCTATTATAATACGCCCTTTATCGCTCTTTTGAATCGTTATGAGTGAATTTCCTCCTTTTTTCTCCAGACACATATAGAGGATTCCATTTTGATGCGATATATACCATAGAGATTTCGATGATATGAAATTGTAAACCTGTCCAGGGCTTGTAAATCCTTCAATCAAACCAGACCTGGGCTCCCCGTTTTTCTGGACAGGCATCATGGCATCAAGCTGTTCCACAAATTTAACGGTAAAACTATAAGTAGAACTGATATCAGGTGGATTTACAAATCGTTCGAAATGAATGCCATGTGCTTTTTCTTCCACAGCAAATTTGGCCAAAGTTTTGATTTTTTTTAAGGTGCTTATATCTTTATGTACACGGAGCAGTTTGGGGTTGAACTTCGCCGAATGGTCTTTGCTTTTTTCATCAAACACGGTCGATTTATCCAACAATTGTTTAAAGTTGTTCGCTGAAACGCCCTTCGGCAACAGAAAGATTTCTTTCCATTTGGGTTTATAAATTATCGCACAACAATTTGAAAATTGCCTTTTTAAATAATTCAACCAAGTGCTTTGATTTGTGTATTTTTCAAAATCAACCGAGTATGTTTCAACCTCTGAAATGTCCCGCCAATCAATAAGTTTTATTTTGTGTTTTGCAAGTATCGGTATTAACTCCGCCATTGTAAGCTTGGCCTTTGCAGGATTGTCTGATTTGATAATTTTACCATGACCGACAATAGGAAATAACACAGTTATAATGATAATGGCTAATATTAATCGATTAAAATTCATGATCATCATTTCTCACTCCGTTGATTTACTATCATTTCAAAAAATTGGTATAACAATGATTTCAATTAGTTACATAATATTAAAAGATGAACGTCCAACATCAAACATCGAATGATGAAATTGCTTCGCTCCGCCAGTTTATAAATTGGCAGAATACATTATTCAAAATTCGATGTTGGACGTTCGATGTTTGATGTTTATTCCTTTCGGCAAACCTGCACTGCTTTGTAGGGACTATCTGACGTCGCTACCTTCTGAACTTCCTTCCAAACTGTTAACGGGCCCTGCCTTCCCTCACTACGACAATTCAATTGTCGATAAATCTTTCAAGCAAATGTAAATAATATGCTTCACAATAGATGGCCACGAACAGATTATACTCCACTATTGAGCCTTGGTTTTGGCCAATCAGAGAGATGGTGAGGGACCTTGCTGACCTTTAATCCCCATAGTTTATTATTATTATTATCATACAAGTTAAATAAATACAAAACCGGATTTCACACCAGTACGGGTTCCTACCTACCCTGACTACCATCTGCGGGAGCTACTGGACAGGGGGTTAAGAATGAATAGTTAATATTTAAGCTCCTACCCCATTGACCAGGCTTAAATCTTTCTAAAACATACTCTTTCAAACCCCAGAGCCACTACCACAAATTTCTGTAATCTCAGATTTCCATGTCTTTGTTCAAGCTTTTTTCCATACTCTTTTACCTGTTTTTCACCATCTTTTATCTGCTTTGCAATCTCAGGAATCTGACAAAGCTCATCATCAGTCAATCCCGTTACCTGGTCAGCGCTCATTCCGGCATTCTTGAGTTTTACAAATTTAAACTCAATCAAAACATCAAATATTTTGCCATATCTCTTATCCGGCCTGATTATCATGGTTAGATCGGCATATCGGCGGTCAATCTCAGTTTCAGAATCCATGATATAAATAATATCATTGTAAAGCAGGGTCAGGAATGCGGTCTTTAATGTCAGTTCATTTGCCCATCTGTAATCGCGGTTATGAAAAACCTTAAAATATCTCTCCTCCATGAACCTGCACAGAGGCGCCATCTCTCCTTTTTGATAAACCAGTTTCGCGGCTTCCCTGCCGTCGTCCCTGTCTTCCGGTTCCGGCAGAAGCATCTTCTGAATACGCTCCACATAAAGACTTTTCATAACGAGGTTAGGAACTTTTAAAATCACCTGCAGTTCTTCTGTCTCACCTGCAATGGTCAATACCCCAAAATAGTAGAGAAAAGAAACCAGGAATGTGTAGTCTCTGGATTTGTCTGACAGCATCTCTCTGATGCCAAAGCGCTTGCTGATTCCGGATGCGACAACCTGCTGATCTTTTTCCATCAGGCTCATTAAAAGATCTCTTCCCCTGGGAATCTGAGCAATATACTCAAGTTTTGATTCATCAGTTGCAAGATTATCATCAAGCATTTCTCTTGGATAGCTGCACATTTCCTGGAACTGCTCAAAAAAATAAAGACATAATGTGGGATTATAAATATATTCATCCGAACCAAATGCAAAAAGATATCCATCGTAATATGTTTTCATTAAATTAAGAGCTTCATCTGTTTTTTCTGCGCCAAATTTGCATTCAGCCACAATCTGTTCAATTACTCTGCGTACCTCATTTTCTTTAAAACCACATAAGTTGTTGAATTTTGGCTGAAAATAAATGTTTTTAGCAATATTATAGCCACTTGTAATATCGCTCATAACAACAGGTGAAACCCCTGTTATAAACACACGATCAAACATGGAACCTGAAGTTGAGGATTTTACAGCCTTGAAAAAAGTTCTTAAGGGCCCTTCGTCATGCACAAGAGCTTCATATCTCTTTTCGGTACTTTGCACACCCATCATCACTGTATTGGCAAAATTATCATATTCATCTATGAGCAGATAAACAGGGTAGGGGGTCATGCGAACTGAACTGACCAGTGATTTAATAGAACTTATGGCATTATTTCTGTTTACTTCAATATCAGGAAGATTATACTCCCCATAATAGAGAATAAATTCTTTGATGCAGTCATTAATATGATCAAACAGAGCCTTCTTCACTTCTTCAGCGCTGCCTGTTGGATCAACGCAGGAAAAATCAAATTTTAAAATAAAATATGAATTGCGCAAATCTGTAGGATTTTCCCCGATTTTTAAATTGCCAAAAATTGACTCAAACTCGTCCTTTTTTGCCACATCATAATAATTTTCCAGCATTGAAAGAACAAGGCTCTTGCCAAAACGTCTGGGGCGGATGAATAGTTGAGACTTTGTATTCTCAAGCAAGGGGATTTTTTCTGTCCTGTCACAATAAAAATACTCTTCAGTGACAATACTTTTAAAATCAGATATTCCATATGGAAATTTCATTATTACCATTCCTCCCATATCCTTTCATAATCATTATAATTACCATTCTCATTAGAATGGAAAATCTTTTCTTCTCCAGGCACACCATCGTCTTCTCCCAATTCATGCATCCACGTTTTCCTCGCCTGTTGAGCCATTTGAACAGAAAACGTTGAATCTCATAGGCAAAACGACTTATGCCTTTTGAGTTGTCCGTCACTCCATAATAGGCAAAGTGGCCTCGTAATTTTGAGACTACTTTCTCCATTAGCTCGCGCGTCGGCAGGGTTCGATTGGCTTTCAGCCAATCACGAAACATCCAGATTTTGGCGGAGAACTTCTTTCGCGAAGTTATCCGCTTCATCCTGAATTGCCTGCCGTTTCTTGACCGGCTGCAGTAATGCGTAAATCCGAGAAAATCGAAGGTTTCCGGCTTGCCGCCATGTTTCTTCCTTGCTTTGGATTCCGCAAACGGTCCAAATTCGATAACCTTGGTCTTTTCAGGGCATATCTTAAGCCCAAACCTGGCCAGTCGCTCATCAAGCTCGTGACGAAACCGGGTTGCGTCGACTTTATGTTGGAAACACACAACAAAGTCATCGGCGTACCGGATGATATGACTTTGGCCGTAACAGCTCTTCTGGTATATCCGTGTAAACCACAGATCAAGACTGTAATGGAGATAGATGTTGGCGAGAATCGGCGACGCTAATCCACCTTGCGGTGTTCCTTTATCACTGGCGCTCACTGCTCCATCTTCCATTATACCTGCTATGAGAAACCGCTTTATATAACGCAGTACTCGCTTGTCTGCTATTCGGTATTCGAGAAATTGGGTAGTCCCTACAAAGCGATGCAGGTTTAGAAATACCGCCCTGTCTTGCTTTGCAAATACCTGATTTTCGCCATGTGCTGTCAGAAGCTATGATATGTAACTTGTTGAAATTATTGACCCGCACTGTTTTGTAGGGACTACCTGATTTTTTCCTCAGGTGTTTTTAGCCCTTAAACTGATTTTATCTCTTCACCCATTGGGTATACATTGCTCTTTTTTTTCTTGATCCTTTGGCTCCTCTACCTCAAAGATCTCCCAGAGTGGGATCTCTATTTTTTTGAGAGAAACTAAGGGCAAAACCTCTTTTGGCCCAAATATTCCGCCCTTTCCATAAAGACCGCCTTCCTCAAGCAGGAAACGTTCAACATATTGGGCGGCAGGATCAACTATAATATACTCTTTTACCCCATATTTTTCATAAAGATTTTTCTTTTCTCTTTTGTCCTTCAGAGCTGTGGCGGGTGACAGTACCTCAACAGTTAAATCAGGGGCGCCCTGGATATTGGCCTCTGTGATTTTCTTTTCATCGCATACAACAAAAACATCGGGCTGAACCACATCATATTCGGACAAGACAACATCGGTAGGAGCCACAAAGGGCCTGCAAGACTTATTCAGAAGCTTTGACTTTAATATAAAGCTTACGTTGTAAACAATATTCTGGTGTCTCGTGGTCGGCGCCGGCGTCATGTTATACGCATCGCCGTTAATCAGTTCCCACCGTTCATCATCCGGCCAGGTGAGGTAATCAGCATAAGTAAATCCCTTTTTTGTTTTTTGAGCTAAAGCCATAATCTTCCTTCCTGAATAGACTTTTAAATATGCATAATGGGCACCACTATGCGATTGGTAACGTTGTTACCCTTTCAAACCCCAGGGACACCACTACGAATTTCTGTAATCTCAGATTGCCATACCTTTGTTCAAGCTTTTCCCCATACTCTTGCACTTGTTTTTCACCATCTTCTATCTGTTTTACAATCTCAGGAATCAGACAAAGCTCATCATCAGTCAATCCCGTTACCTGGTCAGCGCTCATTCCGGCATCCTTGAGTTTTACAAATTTAAACTCAATCAAAACATCAAATATTTTGCCATATCTCTTATCCGGCCTGATTATCATGGTTAGATCGGCATATCGGCGGTCAATCTCAGTTTCAGAATCCATGATATAAATAATATCATTGTAAAGCAGGGTCAGGAATGCGGTCTTTAATGTCAGTTCATTTGCCCATCTGTAATCGCGGTTATGAAAAACCTTAAAATATCTCTCCTCCATGAACCTGCACAGAGGCGCCATCTCTCCTTTTTGATAAACCAGTTTCGCGGCTTCCCTGCCGTCGTCCCTGTCTTCCGGTTCCGGCAGAAGCATCTTCTGAATACGCTCCACATAAAGACTTTTCATAACGAGGTTAGGAACTTTTAAAATCACCTGCAGTTCTTCTGTCTCACCTGCAATGGTCAATACCCCAAAATAGTAGAGAAAAGAAACCAGGAATGTGTAGTCTCTGGATTTGTCTGACAGCATCTCTCTGATGCCAAAGCGCTTGCTGATTCCGGATGCGACAACCTGCTGATCTTTTTCCATCAGGCTCATTAAAAGATCTCTTCCCCTGGGAATCTGAGCAATATACTCAAGTTTTGATTCATCAGTTGCAAGATTATCATCAAGCATTTCTCTTGGATAGCTGCACATTTCCTGGAACTGCTCAAAAAAATAAAGACATAATGTGGGATTATAAATATATTCATCCGAACCAAATGCAAAAAGATATCCATCGTAATATGTTTTCATTAAATTAAGAGCTTCATCTGTTTTTTCTGCGCCAAATTTGCATTCAGCCACAATCTGTTCAATTACTCTGCGTACCTCATTTTCTTTAAAACCACATAAGTTGTTGAATTTTGGCTGAAAATAAATGTTTTTAGCAATATTATAGCCACTTGTAATATCGCTCATAACAACAGGTGAAACCCCTGTTATAAACACACGATCAAACATGGAACCTGAAGTTGAGGATTTTACAGCCTTGAAAAAAGTTCTTAAGGGCCCTTCGTCATGCACAAGAGCTTCATATCTCTTTTC
>Ga0255420_10226_pt1 | contig 12985 bp, 9 predicted proteins | sample ANMaggSeSYBR02I3_FD_182630 | JGI IMG/M metagenome (GOLD analysis project Ga0255420, IMG submission 182630) | Sediment cell enrichment communities from methane seep in Santa Monica Basin, California, United Staets - ANME aggregate JGI... | ecosystem: Environmental > Aquatic > Marine > Cold seeps >...
GTTAATTTAAACGCTGCAACTTCTTTCCTGTTTTTTAATAAAGGCGGTAATGTGCAGGAACTTATCCATGCGCTGAAGTATAAAAACAAAAAAGAAGCTGGCGTATTATTAGGCGAATTGTTTGGTTATGAATTAAATCAAAGTCCTTTATTTAAAAATATTGACCTTGTTATTCCTGTTCCGCTTCACCCCAGAAAATACCGAAAACGAGGTTTTAACCAAAGTGAAACCATTGCAACAGGAATTAGCAGGGCAATTAAAGCCGCAGTTGATTTTAATAATTTCATTCGTCTTGTCAATACCGACTCGCAAACCAGGAAATCAAGGTACAATAGATGGGAGAATGTAAAAGGTGTATTTGGGATCAGGGATGAAGAAACTTTGCAAAACAAACACATCCTTCTGGTTGATGATGTGTTAACAACAGGTGCTACTTTAGAGGCGTGTGCTGCAACTTTACTGGAGCTTGAAAACACAAAAGTTAGCGTGGCAACACTTGCATATGCTCAGGTATAGGCGGAATGGTGTCCATATGCCTGTTTAGTTTTCGCATCATTTCGTTGTATTCTTTTCGGTTTTTTATCAATTGTCGCTGCAAACGGGCATCACGATTCATATAATCATATAAAATTTGAACCGGGCCCTTAAATCCAGTTGGAACAGCCTGTTTGTATAAGAGTTCGGTTCCTTCCCAATCAGGATAAAACTGATCGAGGTTCAGTGGTTCCATGTTTATGATGAGGTGTTTAAATGTTTCATAATCATAATACGCCCTGATTATTACTTCGTTTATCAGTACTGTATCCTTGCTCAATAATATCTGGTATCCTTGTCCGGTTTGATTAATTACCGAATCATCAACAAATAATATCAGCGAACCATATCCAACAGAAGTAAACAAAACCGAATCATATTTACTCACATACATTATAAACCTTCCCTCATTGTTACTTATTGATCCCCAATGGTTAAATTTGCTGATGATGTGCGTATTATGCAATGGGAGCAAACTATCGGAACTCAATACACGGCCCTCCAGTACAATCATGTTATCAGGTAAATCCTGTGCTTTGACGGGCAATACCGGAATAATGTAAACCAGGAGTGCAAAAAGTCCTGAAATAAGTAAAATTCTGTTCTTTTTATCAGTCAAGATGATTAAAGGATAAATAAAAATCGAATTTAAATTTTAAATTAGCAACCAAAAGATAAAAATGCATATTTGTTTACCACTTAAACGTTAAAAAAATGAAAAAATCCATATTCATACTTTCCATACTGTTTTTATCCCTTGCCTCCTTCGCTCAAACTATACCGAACAGCGATTTTGAATCGTGGGAATCAAACACCCTGCCTCCATATGAACAACCCGACCCGTGGAATACTCCAAATCCTTATACTTCAATTTTAGGACAAGCGAGTGTGTCGAAAAGTAATGATGCATTTAGCGGCAGTTATTCTGCTCAATTGAAAACAATTGAAATTGAATACGCTTCAAATAAGATATATGCTCCCGGCCTGCTGACCTATGCCGATTTCAAGATAGATTTTATAAGCCTTGATTATACATTTGGTGGTGGAGTTTTTTTGCAGCAAAAAGTATCGAAACTAAAAGGTAAATACAAATATCAGGGAGCCGAGGGAGATTCTGCATCGGTTTTAATTTATTGCTACAGGCATCCCGAAGGACAAGGCATTGACACAATTGGCGCTGGTTTGACTTTTTTGCATAATGCTGAAGCCTGGACTGATTTTTCGGTTGATATGCAATTTTTTAATAGCCGTACACCCGATACTTTTAATGTTTTAATCATGTCGACAGGAACTTTTGAAGTTGGTTATATGCCTCCCGGCTCGGTCCTTTATGTTGATGATATCACTATTGATACCACCCTCAGCGCCATTCCCACCAATCAATCGCAGCAAGCAAAACATTATCCCAACCCGACTTCCAATAAACTCGTTATCGAACTGGAAAAGGATGGTAATGAAAGAACATTAAGTATCATTGACATCAATGGAAGATTGGTAAAAGAGATAACTTTTGATGGTAATACAGTAATTGCAGATGTGAGTTCATTATCTGAGGGAATTTATACATACCGTATTAGCGATAATAAAAATATACCTGTAACCGGCGCATTTATAAAACAGTAACCATAATAATTTAAACCCTGATTAATGAGAAATATTTATCCAAAAAAAGCAATTTTAGTGTTGCTTGCTGTTGTATTGTCGATCGGAATGATTGGGCAGGATGAAGAGGAAAAGAAAAACGATAAGAAAAAGGGGAAAACCGAGAAAAAGGAAAAGATTAAAAAAGGCTGGAATTTTGGCGGGTTACCTGTTGTGTCGTACGATTCGGACCTCGGCCTTCAGCTTGGTGCACTGGTAAATGCCTACAATTATGGCGATGGTAGCCGTTATCCTGTTTACGACCATTCGTTGTATGTAGAAGGATCATGGTTTTTAAAAGGCAGTGGTATTTTTCGGTTTTATTACGATTCCGACCGCTTGATCAAAGGCATCAGAACTTCGCTTGATGTAAGTTATTTTCCCGACCGTACGTTTAAATTTTTTGGATTCAACGGCTACGAAGCAGTATATAACCAGGGATGGGAAGATGAAAGTAAGCCCGAATATAAAACACGGGTTTTTTATCGCTTACACCGTCAGTTTTTCAGGACCAAACTGGACTTCCAGGGAAACATCATCGAAAAAAAATTAAGGTGGCTGGCCGGTGCTGATTTTTACAATATTGATATCGGATCAGTAGATATTGATCATTTAAATAAGGGTAGATCGGAGGGTGATCTATTGCCCGACACTTCTACATTGTATGACCAATATGTTGACTGGCAAGTAATTGACCCAAAAGAAGCCGAAGGAGGTATGTTTACTGCTATCAAACTAGGTATTGTTTTCGACAGCCGCGACAATGAGCCAAACCCAAACAGGGGAATATGGACCGAGTTACTGCTTGTTGCCGCACCCAAGTTCACCTCTTCAATGGAACAGGGTTTCTCAAAAATTGCATTGACGCATCGGCAATATTTCACCTTTGTCAAAGACCACTTGACATTTGCTTATCGTTTGGGACTCCAGTCAACACTTGCCGGGCACACTCCCTATTACGCCCAGGGCATAATGTATTATTCAAAAATGGCCGGCGCATACAACGAGGGGCTTGGTGGCGCAAAAACCATCAGGGGTATCCAGCGAAACAGGGTTATAGGTGATGCCTTCTTTTTCGGAAATCTTGAATTGCGATGGAAAGTGGTGAAGTTTTTCTGGCTAAACCAGAATTTCTATATCGCGTTAAGCGGATTTTTCGACACAGGAAGGGTGTTGAAATTTATTGATGTGGAAGACAATGCCAATAAAATTAATGAGGGCTTAAATCCAGGTGATCCGGGCTACATTAATCTTGATGACTACTTTAATTTTGGAGCCGAAAATTTTCACAATGCTGTTGGAGCAGGATTGCACATTGCCATGAACCAGAATTTTATTATTGCAATTGATTACGGTAGAGCCTTAGATAAGCAGGATGGTGAATCCGGGTTGTACATCGGTTTGAATTTCCTTTTTTAATTTTTTTTGACGCTGATAACGCTGATTTGTTATGATTAATATCTGCGTTTTTCCGCGTTAATCTGCGTCTGATAGCATTAGTTTACTAAAGAATAAAATCAGAAAAAAGATAGTACCTGCGCCATAATTATCCCCATGTAATTTCCGATGGCATAACCGATGATGCCCACGGTAAGACCTGAAATGATGATTTCTTTGTTATGTAACGCACCGGCAACTACAGGAACAAAAGGGGGCGAACAGGTTAATGCAGTGGAAACAATGATCACATTATCAGCATCAATTTTAAACAGCGCTGCTAGGGCCACATGTATTATTAATGAGCCTGCATACACAAGGAAAACCCAGTAAAATATCTGAATGTGTGATGTGGAAAATAATCGGAGATCGGCCATGGAAGACACAACAACACTAAAGATCAGGATAAAATACATTCCGTAATCGAAGGTCTTTTCAATTCGGTTAATTTTTCTTATCAATGAAGCCAATATGCTGAATGTTGTTATTCCTAAAATTGTGATCAGCATCTGATACTGCCGGTCAAATAATTCTCCCAGCCCCGCACTTATTCCAACGATTACAAGAGCCACTCCAATTGCTGCCAGATTTGGTAGTAAATATCTTTTTTTCACCGGATCGAAAAAGGGTTTTTTCCGGTTTAAATCCGTATCAAACTCAAGCTCTTTTAATGCAATTCCTGATTTTTTATACGCAGGCAAAAACCGCAACAAAACCTTCTGGCCTATCGTCATTACAAACAACAAAAACAATACGCCAATCATGAGGTCGTAAGTATGTGTTAAGATATAGGTTAAGGTGTTCACATCCAAAGCTTTTTGGATGGCGGCCAGGTTGGGGGTGCCGCCTGAATAAACGCCGGTCATCATTCCTGCTACTTTCCACGATTCGTCAATCTGATCCCTAAAAAGTAAGAAGCCAACTAAAATGGGAACGATAACAGATACAAGACCTAAAAATAAGGAAAGGAAGGTTTTTCCGGCAACTTTAAACCAGCTTCGTACATCTAATGAAAATAAAAGCAATGGCAAAGCAAGAGCTATGGAAAGCGTAGTTAGCAGATCCTGGAGATGAAAAATCTTAAAGTACTGAACATCGTTATCAGTAATTACACCATTCGCAAACAACTCCTGAATATACTTATTGGTAAGAGTAATATTCTTGTTGGTGATGAGTTCGAGCATTGTTTGGCTCGATTCCGCGATTAATCCAATATTTCCCAATAATAAGCCAAATCCGTAGGCAATAACTACTGCTCCTACTTTCTTTAAAAAATTGGATTTATAACATAAGAAATTGATGAGTAACGGAACAAGGAGATAAAAGAGGATAAGGACAATAGTTGAAAACATGCATTATTAAATGATCAATCAAAAATAACCAATTAATTGAATGTTAAAGTTTACTAGCCAATACCCCGGTCTTTTTATACTTTTTCACGTTCCCGTTCAAATCGTAAACCTGGATATAAAAAATATAAATCCCGATAGGTGCTTTTGAATTGTCATCCTGGATTCCATCCCAGTTTACTGCTCCTTCTACTCCCAAATACTGGTTGTTAACCAGCTTTCGGATAAGATGTCCACCCGAATTAAAAACATGCACAGTCATCATGTATCCCGGCTGGGCAAACAAATATTTAATGCTGATCACATCATTGTAGCCATCATTATCCGGTGAAAATATTTCAGGTTCGATAATAATTTGATCCGCCTGATCGCCGGGAGGTACAAATTGAGAGTTGCGAAAAGCAGGCGTGCCAAACCCCGAACTTTCAGCTGCTGAATGCCAGTTATTTTTATCCTGTGTGGGATTGTCAAAACTGATACGTTCCAACGAAACTCCATCAACATAATTTAAAAGCGGATAGTGCATTTCCTCTGAATAATCAAACGCATCAATCATTTCTCCTGAATAGGTAAACAGCAAACAGGAACCGTCACCATTGTTATAGGCAGGAAAGGGATCAACTTTAATAAAGCCATTGGGGTTATCGGTATGATACTGGGATTTCACAATTTCAGGAGATATTGTCAGGCAAATATATGTTCCCGGAACAAAAAGTGTTTGTTGGTTAGTGATGCTGTAAAATAAGGTATCCGGTGGGTTTGGCGGACTGACCTTTACCGTACCAATCTGCAATTGACTCAGGTCGATTACTTTTTCAGAACGGTTAAAAACCTCAACATAATCAACCCCGTTTGTCCAGGGGTTAAACAGAATCTCATTAACGATCACATCATGTTCAGCCGCCTTTTCACCCAGACCAAAGGGTATAATGGTGTCATTTTCAGGATGAACACCCAAACAATTTGTTAACGCTTTACTTACTGTCAAATTAAAGATAATTCCCTGACTAAAGGCCTGATCAAAATACAGTTCCGCTACATTGGTTTCACCTTCAATCAGGAAAACAACGGATGGATTTCCAATTTCCTGATCCACAGAATAATTGTTTACATCCTGAAGGCTCAATGGTTCCATAGCCTGGTTGAAAAACAATCTTAATATATTATTGGCTACAACCTCCAGGTGATCCACGCCGGGTAGTAAAACCTGATCAGAAAAAACAGAATTAACTTCACCCGGAGTACCTCCACTCGCATTTTCCGAAGCTCTCCAGTTATCACCTGCCGAACAAATATTCTGCGGATTAATTTGTTCAAGCGACCAGCCTCCATCCTCTTTGTCGGGATCTTTATACCAATTGTCAGAATATGTAATTCCGGATACCTTGTTTCCATTCTTATCAATCAGCGTTAAAGTTTGCCCGCTGTTGGTTAACGTAAAACTGCTGAAACCATAAAAAGGCCCGTAAACTGATAATTCCGCTTCTGCTTCTTCATCTGATAAAATCAGGTATCCCGAAGCATCAATGCTTACATTACTGAATGTTTTATTGCTTGACCCAATAGTCAGTATCCATTGGTCAAGATCGATTGTTTTATCGGTTTGGTTAAATAATTCCAGGTACTCAAAATTGGGTAAGCCTACCTGTGGTGACGGATCAGCCATGATTTCGTTAACTACGATATCAAAGGGCTGAGCCTGATAATACGAAAAACCAAATTGTTGCGGCAACATTTCATTGTCCGACAAATCTTTAACTCCCGATACATCCAAAGTATATTGTTTACCGTTTTCAAAATGATTATCAAACATTAGTTGTATTTCTGCTCCATTGGTTTCGTTTTGGATTGCCGTAAGCGGGATACCAATTCCCTGATCAACACCATAATTTGAAACCGTTTCTGCGCTTTCCTTTTCAACCGGTTCATTGAAGATCAATTTAAGTGTTGAATCGGATGTTGCTGAAACTGACAACAAAACAGGTGGTTCGTTATCAACAATTACAGGGCCCAGATAAACATCATCAAAATACATTTTGGTGCTGTTGCTGACGGTATATAAGCAGTAAAATCCAAAATAAGATGTTGAGGTAAAAGTATTGTCAAAGCCTTCGCCCTGCGCCTGGAAATTTTCGCCCCCTGTCGGATCAGCAAAAACCTTCCACAGACCTTCCAGGCTTCGTGTAACCTTTATCCTGATTGAAAATGATGTTGCGATTAAGCCTTCTGTTCCCCCGCAAATTGATGAAACCGTTTCGCCTTCCTGCCTGAACAATTCAATGGCATCACTGCTTCCTGATTCTCCCAATTGTAAAAAATAACCGTTTAATGCTTGTGTCAAATCACTTTGATCACTTACCAGGTAAATTCTTGCATTGTTATTGGCCGAAGGGCTGAACGACAACTTTACCCAGCATCGCCACTCACAATCGGTTGCTAACGAATTGGCAGTAACCAGATAAGAGATATTTGCGGCGGTATCATTCAGTTGCAGCTGGCTGGACGTATTTACAATAAAATTTGTTTCTGTGCCGGACCAGCCTGGGTTTTGGGTAAAGTCCCCGTCTTCAAAGTCATCTGTAACCTGGGCTAAAATAAGCGTTGGAAGCAGAAAAAAAATCAGGAAAAACGTCTTCATTTTTTATAAATTTGCTGACAGCAATATTTGGTCAGGTAAATATAACAAAAATGAAGATTGCCGTTGTTGGAGCTACCGGATTGGTAGGAAGAGAAATATTAAAAGTCCTTGAAGAAAGAAACTTTCCGGTTACCGAATTCATTCCCGTCGCATCTGAACAGTCCGTTGGAAAAAAAATCACTTTCAATCAAAATGAGTTGACTGTTGTTTCGGCAGATGCTGCAATTGAACTAAAACCGGAGATCGTAATTTTTTCGGCTGGCGCCACCACCTCGCTCGAATTAGCCCCAAAGTTTACCGGGGTTGGTACCACTGTGATTGACAATTCTTCAGCATGGCGGATGAACGATGATGTACCACTTATTGTACCGGAGATTAACGGCACTGTTTTAAAAAAAGACAATAAGATCATTGCCAATCCCAATTGCTCAACAATTCAACTGCTCATGGCGCTTTCGCCACTGCATAATAGATTCAAAATCAAGCGGGTTGTTGTTTCAACATACCAGTCGGTAAGCGGGAGTGGTGCAAAAGCAGTTGACCAATTAATGAAAGAACGTAAAAGTGAACCGGTTGAAAAATTTTATCCGCATCAAATTGATTTGAATGTGATTCCGCAGGGTGGCGATTTTACCGAAGACGGTTATACTACAGAGGAAATAAAACTGCTTAACGAAACCCATAAAATACTTGACCCGGATATCAGGCTAACTGCTACAGTGGTGAGGGTTCCTGTTGTAAACGGCCATTCAGAAGCTGTGAATATCGAATTCGAGGATAAATTTGAATTATATGATATAAAAAGGTTGCTGGGATTTATGCCCGGCATAGTGGTTTTTGATATCCCAGAGGGAAACATTTATCCAATGCCTGTTTTTTGTCAGGGCAAAGATGAGGTGTTTGTAGGACGTATCAGGCGTGATCATTCTCAACCAAATTCATTAAACCTGTGGATCGTTTCCGATAATTTACGAAAAGGGGCTGCTACCAATGCTGTTCAAATTGCAGAGTATTTGCTAAAAAATAACCTGATTGACAATTCTATTCACTAAACCTGAAATTTCAAATATTGAAAATCTATAACTGCATAAAAGACTTCCTGCCCGTTGATAATGCCATTGTAACTATTGGCACCTTCGACGGTGTGCATCATGGCCACCAGGCCATTTTCAATAAAATGAGAGAAGATGCAAAAAAAATAAAAGGTTATACCGTTGTTATTACCTTTTATCCGCACCCGCGAATCGTTCTTGGCCTGGACAGTACAAATCTCAGGTTTATCAATACCCAGGAGAAAAAGATCAATCGAATTGAAGAATCCGGAATTGATTTTCTGGTTATTGTTCCATTTACTAAAGATTTTGCCTCACTTTCATCTGAGGAGTTCATCACTGATTTTGTTGTAGAAAAAGTGAATCCAATTAAGATCATTACCGGTTATGATCATCATTTCGGGAAAGACAGGGAAGGTGGCTTTGAGTTATTGAGCAAGATGGGAGAAAAACATGGGTTTGAAGTTGAAAAGGTAGAAGCCCAAATAGTAAACGATTTAAAAGTAAGTTCAACCCGCGTACGGAAATTATTGGAAGCAGGAAAAGTAAAAGCCGCTAATTCGTTTCTTGGATACGAATACTCAATTACGGGTAAAGTTGTGAAGGGCCAGTCAATTGGACGGGACATGGGTTTTCCAACCGCCAATATCGAAGTATCGGATGAATATAAATTGATTGCCGCCGTTGGTGTTTATGCATGCAGGGTCGAATACATGGGGAAATTCTATAAAGGCATGAGCAATATTGGGTTCAGGCCAACCATCGACCATGGAGATTTAACGATAGAAGTAAACATTTTTGAATTTGATCAGCAGATTTACGGCGAAGAGATCACCATTTATTTTGTTGATCGCATGCGCGATGAACACAAATTCAAGAACATTAAAGCCTTGCAAAAGCAGCTGGTAAAGGACAGGGAACAGGCTTTGAAGATCCTATAACACCCGTTCAACTCTGAGCGACGAAGGAGTGCGGGAGTCCCCTGAACTGAAACATGAAACAACCCAACGGGTAGATTCATTCCCGGCGGGTTAAAAAAAACGCCTCTTAATCAGCTCAACCCGCTAAGACCAGGTCGACTTAGCGGGTTTTTGATTTGGAACGCAAACTGTACAAGGGGATTGCCGCGCTACATTGATAAATAAAAAAATAGTTTAATTCCGAGGGAGGTACGACAGAAGGCCCGCCTGCCGGACGGGCAGGAATCCCCTGAACTGAAACACGAAATAATCCGACGGGTAGATTCATTCCCGGCGGGTTAAAAAAAACGTCCCTTAATTAGCTCAACCCGCTAAGACCAGGTCGACTTAGCGGGTTTATTACTTCCTCCCATAATCTGCCGGAATTTCACCCCATTGTTTGGTATCCCATTTCAAAATCCGGTTATTATACTCATTGGTTTTTAACCACTTAACTGCCTTATCCAGCGCATGAAACACTTTGACATTTTTGGCTGTTCTTTCAAGCTTGGTATTAACGCGCTTGTTCCTTACCCATGCCAGTGCTGTTCTTGAATCGGTATAAATGGGATAATCAAGATTATTCTTTTTCAAGAAAGCAAGCCCGAGTACGATAGCAAGGAACTCACCGATGTTGACGGTTCCCATTTCGTATGGGCCGCGTTTGAAAATAGGAGTTTCGGTAGCGGTAAAAACACCCCTGTATTCGAGTGTGCCCGGATTTCCTGCACAGGCTGCATCAACCGAAATACTTTTCAAAATGGGTTTCTCTTTGGTTGTTAGTTTATCCAGGTCTTTTTTGCCTTTCCGGTCTTTAACGGTTTCGTAGGATTGTTCAAATGCCTCTTCGGCTTCCTGCTTTGAAGTGAATGACTTGTACTTGGCTCCTTCATAGCCTATAACTTGCTTTTTGCATTCATCCCAGCTTTCGTATATGCCGGGTTTCAAACCCTGCCAGACAACGTAGTATTTTTGCTTTGCACCTTTTTTCGACATGAAACAAAAGTATTAATTGTTACCGACAATAAGAACATTCGTTTAATTCAGAGGGAGGAACGACCGAAAGAATCCCCTGAACTGGAACAAGAGCCACACCTCCCCTTGGCTAAGGGGAGGTGTCCGCCAGCTGGCGGACGGAGGGGTTTGTTTTCAACCACCCCTGATCTCGCAAAGCGAGCCCATCCCCCTCCTTTCCAAGGAGGGGAGTTGCCCCACTAGGAACACTGATTGCGTAACTATGAGTAGATTACTTTCATGATTAAAATAATCTAATGAATCATTATTTTTGCAATCTCAAATCATTTATTATGAAAAGGCTTATCCTGCTAACAATAATTTTCATGTTTTTATTGAGCTCCTGTGGCGACAATGTTGTTTTCCGCCAATACAACAAAATGGAAAATGTAAGCTGGAACCGGTTTGATTTTCAAACATTTGAAGTCCCCGTTGAGCAAAATGACATGCTGGATTTTTATCTGGCACTGAGGCACCACACCGATTTCCCTTATAAAAAATTGTGGGTCAATATTACTTTTTACTTACCGGACGGATCCATGCGCTCACGCGATTACGATTTTATGCTGAAAGACGAAGAGGGCAACTGGATTGCCGAAGGCCTGGGTGAATTGTGGGACATAGAACTATCCATCCGCAAAGAAATGCTTTTTAATAAGGCTGGTATTTGTAAAGTAAGAATCGAAAACAAACATTCGAAATACGAAATGCCCGGTGTGATTGAAGTTGGGCTTGTCGTGAAAAAAAGTCAGAAGCAGTAAATACCCACAATCTAAGAAAGTGAATATAAATTTCACCCAACGAGTGCTTTTAATATTAAACGAAAGAATTGGAATGGTGCCCGCCTGACCGGACGGGCAGGGAAGAAAGGAATAAATCTATTACTCCAATATTGAGTCCACTCCGAAAACAATTAAAATAATAAAATGCCATTAAGACACCAATACACAAAGATTCGCAAAGCAATGAAAAAGAGGATACTAACCTTGGTGCTTCTTCGTGCCTTTGAGCCTTTGTGGCAAGAAAGTTACTTTTCGGAGTGGACTCAATATTCCATTTTTCCATTATTCCAGGTATTACTATCATGTATAACAAACAAGGAACATATCCATCCTCTAAGAATGTGGTTTTATAGATGAAATAAAACCCTTTTTCCCTCTCTTTTCCCGTTAACATTTAAGCGTTGACAACTATACGAAACGGCTATTGTTTCCTGTTTTTAAATAATATTACTTTGAAATACCAGGATATGAGTTCTATTTTCGGCTGGTTTAAGAGGCTGTTTAGAATTTATCTTTCAGTTTTCTTATGTGTCTTTTTTGCCATCTTGTCGTTATTATAAGAAACATCAAACTGGGTTAAACTTTCATGATTTAAGGGGCTGGTTTATCAAAAACGGCCTCTTTTTTTTGAAATCATTCCCATTGTTAATAAGCCCGTAATATTGTTAATAACCCCCCAATAATGTTAATAATAACATAGCTTTCAGGTAAACGCTGATAAAAATCATAGACTATTTTTGAACTTATGTAAAACCTTCATCGAAAAATAATTAATACTCAATAAATAAACTTGTTATGAAAAAAATTACTTTTTTATTAATGCTTTTCTTTAGCCTAATCACATTTGTTTTTTCTCAGACTAGAGATATTACTGAAACATTTGATGGTTTATCAGAAAGTTCTTATGGAAACTATGACTACAATGGTTTTCACATTGAAAATGGTTTATGTAATTCCACAAATGCTAGAAGTGGAAATGCTGTGCGTCTCAGAAACTCTACTTCACCGAGTACACCTTATTTAGAATATAATGATGATGGTGATGGAAAAGATGGAGGTGTAGGTGTAATATCTTTTTGGTATAGAAGTTGGGATAGCAGTCCTGCTGCTGTTTATGATGTCAAAGTTAATGTAGATGGAGGAGGTTGGACAAATATAGGTTCACAAATAAATACTACAAGTACAACTTATTCTGAATGGACGCATACACTTAATGATGATTCTGATAATATATTAATAAGAGTCGAGCACGTCTCTGGCGAGAGATTACATATTGATGATTTTTCAATTACTGATTATGCTGCTGGTGGCGTCGACAACCCAACCGGCTTTTCAGCGACAACAAATGGGACTGATCAAATTGACCTGAGCTGGACTCAAAACGGGGACAGCGATGATGTAATGGTCGCCTGGTCTTCTGATGGTGTTTTTGGAACACCTTCCGGTACTTACATTGTTGGAAACCCGATTACAGGCGGCGGAACTGTAATTTATAATGGTTCCGGGACTTCACACAACCATACCAGCCTTACGGCTGACACACGATATTATTACAAAGCCTGGTCAGTAGATGCAGTAC
>Ga0255420_10235_pt1 | contig 12831 bp, 5 predicted proteins | sample ANMaggSeSYBR02I3_FD_182630 | JGI IMG/M metagenome (GOLD analysis project Ga0255420, IMG submission 182630) | Sediment cell enrichment communities from methane seep in Santa Monica Basin, California, United Staets - ANME aggregate JGI... | ecosystem: Environmental > Aquatic > Marine > Cold seeps >...
TCTTGCCGTCAAGCTCGGCCGTGACCTTGTTCGCAATCCCGGCCGTGGTGAGCGCGCTGTTCAGCGCAGTGTTGAAAAGCGCAAGGAGACCATTGCGCCCAGTAGTATTATTGTCGAGATCGGCCTTGGCGACAGTGACATCGACCTCGTGCAGAGTGCCGTTGCCGGTGTCCACCAGTAATTTGAGCTTCGCATCGGTCAGGAGACTTTCTGTTTGCGTGCCCCCCTTCCCCTTATCGTCCAGCTTGAACTCGGCGGTAACTATTGCCCAGGCATCATTTTCGGTGTTGATGACCCACGGATCCGTCTTTTCGACACCGGTCTCGCCTGTATCCGACTGCCCGGGGCCAAACCCCAGCATCGGGATCCGGACTGAACCGCTTGATATTGTTGTCCATTTCAAGGCGTCCTGCCGGGTCTCGAACGGGAAAGAATCTAACGCCGTACTGAACTCACCGGAGACCAGCCGCCCGTCACTCAGCACGTGAGTCATACCGGTAGTATTGCCGGTCACACTGGAAAAGTCCAGCGTGTTGCCTGTGATGTCCTCGTGCCGCCCGTGGATGGACGGCAGAGTGATCTTGTTCTTTTCCTCGATTACAACGTCATGGCCCCAGCCCGCATCAAAGACATACTTGTCATTTGCCGAGCCGCCCGTCAGGAAATCATTGTCCGCACCACCTGTCAAGACGTCGCGGCCAGCGCCGCCATTCAGGATATCTGTCCCGGCGCCACCGTCCAGCCGGTCCTCACCTGGTCCGGCGTCAAGGGTGTCGTTTCCACCCCTGCCCTCCAACGTGTCGTGGCCGGCACCGCCCTCCAACGCGTCGTTGCCTGTCTGGTTGGGTAGGTCGCCAAACAGCCTGTCGTGACCGTCGAGGCCCTTCAGTGTGTCGTTGCCGGCATTGCCGGTCAGCCTGTCATTGCCGGCGCCACCGGTCAGAGTATCGCCGTTAGAATGGTCTATGACAAGCGTAGCGCCGAGCGCACCCCCTGTATCAATCGTATCCACGTCGCCGTAAACAAAGGCGGCGCTGACGACCGTATGAACATTCGGAACGGCCCCGGCCGCTACCATGCCGCCCCGGATTCCGCTTGCAAACTTGGCCGGAACACTGGTAGTAGCAGTCAAAAGACCGCTGTATGTAATGCCGGGCACCCGAGACCACCGGGTACCACCGTCATCCCCGGTCGTCAGCCACGAAACGTAAACATCACCCGTTGTGACGGTCGCGTCTGTCGAGTTGAAGTCCACCTTCCAATGACCGGGGACCAGGTTTACGGCAGCCACCCAGGTTACGGTCTTGACCTCAAGCTTACGTTCCGTGAGGCTTTTGAGCTCATTCAGTTTTGTCTTGATCAAGGCCGCGACAGTGGTATGGTCATTATCTGTGAGCGTTATCTTTCCAGTCTTCTGCCCTTCAAACGCGAGCTTGAACTTTCCCTCAAGAGGCTCGGGATAGGGAATAATCTTCTGGGTGCCGTTGATCAGGTTGACATTGCCTACCTGGCGATTCGCATTTTCATACTTGAAGAAGCCTCCGGCAACCCGAAGATTCGCGTCGTCCGACGTGATATTGGTGACCTCGTGGTAGGGGTCGTTGAACGTGATCTTCCACGGCCGGTCCGGCGTGCCTTCGCCCTCGACCTCCACCTTATTAATCCCGACGATGTTCTTCAAAATGCTCTTGACAGAACTTGCCCCAAAGCTGGCGTTGGCATTGTGCTTGATCTCACCGGTCGTTTTCGTCTGATTATTAAGAGTAAGCACGAGCTTGAACGTACCGCCCTTGGCGTCGTTGTAGACCGTATAGACTGCTCTTTCTGGGACCGTTCCGGAGGTTTGCTTGCTGGTGATGATCGAGTCCTTCTTCAGCTTGTTGACGTTAAGAGTCGTATCAACGATCAGCGCTGGCTGGTTGTTCTTGGAAACGTTGAAGTGAACCCTCCACGGATCAAGCCTTGTGCCGCTCCCCGTCACATCCTCGATCTTATCGTCGTGCGCTGCGACGTCTTTGAGCTTCTTCTCAATGTCCGCCGCATCAGCGTTGAACAAGATATTCCCTACGGCCGTGCCCCCCAGCTTCAGCCCGAATGTTCCGCTATCGCCATCATGCCAGATGTGCTTGTCGCCGTATGGATCCTCAGCAATAGATGCATCGGTGGCAACCCCGGGCGGAGTCGGCAGCAACTTAGACCCCTCGGCACGGAGCTGCGGTGGAAGCTTGGGGTTTTCCAGCGTAACCTTAAACGTGACGTCAAATGTAGGTTGAGCCCCGGCTACAGATGCTACGGTTACGAGGTCAGTCCCATAAATTTTCTCAAGTTTCAGTTTGATATCGTTTACTGCCGCGTTGTGGTTGATCGGGTCCGTCGTCTTGTTACCGAGGCTGAGGGTGTACGTGCCGCCCGTCAGGTTGGCAGGCAGCGTAAATCTCTGCTGTTCGTCAACCGCCTGAACACCGGCCTTCACCTTTTTGATCGTGGTCGTTCCCTGGTCGGTCTTAGCAACATCGGTCAGGTTTACGGTCGCCATCCGATCATACTTGGAATAGTCAAGTATGTTCTGCCCTGGACCGTCGTCCAGTTGCCCGGCCAGAACTCCGCCGTCCCAAAATCTGTAGGTGTTCTCGCCCTGGCCCCCTTTAATGTCGTACACGTGGTAGGCGTACAGCCAATTTGTTCCGTCAGTGACAATTACCTTGTTGGCCGCCTGGCTGTGGTTCTTGTCCGCTGGGTAAATGTTGAATGCAAGGTTGCTCTCTGTAGGCAGGTTGGAGAAGTCGAGGTTTGTCTTGCTTGTTCCGGTCAACGGCGTGTCAATCAGGAACCTCACGCCCCAGTCGGGGAAAAATTTGAACGTGTTCTTTTGTTGCCCACCGACAACCTGCTCGATGTTCTGGACGCCGGGCTTGTTCGCCTCCCGCTGCAGTTCCCCGTAGGTCGTGGTGGTCAGTTTGATGCCGCCATCATTCGTGGCGTCGATCTTGCGAATTTCAAAGTTGAGGTCTGCCGCTATTTTCGAGAAATCAAGCGTGTCCGTGCCCTCGTTCGCGTTCTCCTTGATAGTGTCGACGCCCCAGTTGCCGGCAAACTTGTACGTATCATTGCCCTTGCCGCCCTCAAGCGTATCGTTATCCGCGCCACCGGTCAGGGTGTCATTACCGTCCTCGCCCAAGAGGATGTCCATTGCACGGCCGCCGGAGAGCGTATCGTCACCCTTGCCGCCGGTGAATGTTTCATTCTTGAATTTAGCTTCGGTGCCGCCGGCGTACCCGGTAATCGTATCGTTCTTCTTGCCGCCAATGATTTCCTGGATGTTGTAGATCCCGTTCCCCTCCTGCGATTTATTGAAGCCCGTAGCTTTGATATCGCCATCAACGTCCAAGTTCACTGTAACGGGCGCGGAATAGGAAGTCCCTCCGATAAACGCGTCCGGCTTCGTGCCCGCGTAGTCAAGCGTGTTTACTCCCCAGCCGCCGTCCAGAGAGCCGGCAAGCGTTGCTCCCCGCTCCAGGATGAAGTGATCGTCCCGAACCTGATCGCCACCGATAATGTTGGCAACATTGTTGACCTTAATAATCTCCGTGTTAAGGTCAGTAGTTTTGGTCACGATCACGTCATTGTTCTTCTTGATCGTGACTGTCAGACCATCGTTGAGTGCAGACAGGTCAAGCGTATTCGTGCCCTTGCCTGCCTTGACGTACTCGATGTTGGCGCCCCCCGCCCCAACTTTAACCACGACATCCTCGCCGAGTTTGACTGTTACCTTCTTTGGAGCTGTGATCTCAAAAACGAGATTATGGTTTAATGTAGAGAAGTCAAGGGTATGGTCACCGGCAGCAGTAATAGTTTTTTCGTTCCAATCAGCCAGATCAACTTGAAAGTAGTATGTGTGAGGACCACCGTCGGGGTTCAGGGCTTGGTCAGTAATGTCTTTTGTAACATGGATATCCTTCAGAACATACCGATATTCTTGCACCCCGGGTGTTCCCGGAATAGACTCTCCCTGAATCTTGCCGGTCGCAAATTCCAAATCCCAGTCCCCGCCAAGCGCGGACTTTCCGGTCATATCATCCGAAGCCGCTATGTCCGCGCCGGTGATCTCGCTCAGATTCCGCACAAACTCAATGCCGGCAGCGCCTTTTGCCACATTACAACCATAGAGGAGGATATCCGCATCTTCACCAAGGGCATCACTCCAGGCAGTAAGTTGCGAGGTATAGCTGCCGATGGTGTCAGAGGTCAGGGAAGTATTGCCAAGGGTCAGGCTGCCGCTTGATCCATGGGAAAGGATATGGAGGCTCTCAACGTCATCATAGAACTCAAGAGCTTCGGTGATCTGCTGCATGCCGTCAAGATCCGAATCAAGGAGCGTCACTTGGGTGTCAGAACCGTTTCCAGGCATAAATCCCTCAATCAGGGACTCATGGTCCGGCACTGCCGGGTCCACAAAGATGATCTGCGCGACACCCTCTGCCTGTTCGCCTGTAATCTGTCCAGATTCGTTTTTTAAGGCCTCGTCATTTATGTCCCCGTGCATATCAATAAAGCTGCGCTGTGATTGGTCTGTCAAACCAGCCTGCAAGCTTTCAGTTCGGAGGTCCAGGGCATCAAGCATATCCGGTATCATTTCCCCGGCCCCCTGGTTGAGATCAGCCGACAACAGCAATCGCGGCTCCAGCGGTTCCAGTCGAACCTTACAGCTACGCTTTTCCGCAGCTATCTCTCTTTGTTTCATTTGACGGTTCATCTGCCGGCGAAAACTTCTTATAAAACCCATGGCTGACCTCCTTCTCTGACAATTCCTTACAAAAAAAAGCCGGGATGCCTTATTTCATGGCAACCCGGCTTTCCGCATCATAAAAAAATCGGACCCGTAGTTTTCCGTCCCTATTTTACAATAGGTTTGGCTTTGTCAAAAACTTAAAAACTGTAACTGTAAAAAGACTACATTGCTAAATTTCCAATTTACGCAAAAATCATACCCAATTTTACCATCCATCCAGCCACTACTTATTAATTCAGATAGTTAGCAATTATGGTCTATTGACCATATAGATAATTGTGTAAAATAGTTCCTAATTTATGGATAAAACATTTCACATTGTATAATTTTTTACATAATCAGACTGTCGATCTTCAGAGTCTACCGAGCCCTTAACAATGGAAATTCTTATCCTGTTGAATTACTAACTTTTCTTAAAAAACGCTGCTCCACTAAAGTTGTACCTGTACGGTTAATTCTTCTATATCCTCCATAAACGATTTTGCGTTTTTTGTGACTTTTTGCGGCTAAATCGAAAAAAGATTCAAAAAAAAGTTTGACGTCAGTACTGTTTTGTATTTACAAGTCAGATTGATTAGGAACGGGGAGCTTTCGATTGTTGAAAACGCTTTAAGCAAAATGTCGAGAAAGGCTTCATAATGACAGAAAGTCAACAACAATTATATATTGACAGAGATTCTGCCAGACAATTTTTATTCTATAAAACAGATTCTAAAATCCCTGATATTAAAGGTGGTATTAAATATGACACTAAATTTTCTACAAATCAGACTGATCTTTCAGATGAATTTAGGATTCGCCCAAAAATAAATTTACATTTTCAGGTGTCGAGGCACTCGCATGACAAGACGCGAGGAGGGCGAATAGCGAGCTATTTAACCGACGAGCAACGCAGTCATGCGGGATGGATCGGCTCATCAAAATGTGAAGTTATTTTTGGGCGAGTCCTTAGTATCAGGTTATTTTCACACAGTTCCCGAGTTCTGAAAATAGCCCAAAACATATTATTCGTACTCCTTTTAATCTTGTTTTGCTCCACTGCTGAAGCAATGAAGGGTCCCATCATAGTCAATATCGATGTGCTCTCAGGAAGCTGGAAGGCGATCCGGTTAAAGAATCTCCCGAAAGATGCGGTCGTGGCTTTGGAAATTAAAAGCGATGGTGAAATCAAGGTAGCGCTGGTTGACTACAGTGATTATCAGCGCTTTCCAAATACCCACCGCCCTCTGTTTCTGGGACGGGTAGAAAAAAAATTGTCATTTTCAGTATCAATTCCCGAAAGCGGTCACTACTATGTCATTCTCGACAATCGTACCGGACCACGGAAACGAGCGATAACAGTAACGGCGGCGGCGGCTCGTGGTGAAATTGACCAGATAAACGCAGCTAACACAATCCTTCGCGTATTCGAACGACAGCTTCATCAGATATTTATTTTCGATTCATTCCCTGTTGGTGTTGAGCGCTGTGATACGTCAAAAGCATTTGCCGACAGACTGGGCATTATCCTTTGTGCCGGATATGTGCAGCAACTATACAATCATCTTCATGACAAGCAAAAGGCCCAGAATGCGTTAGGTTTTTCCATATTCCATGAGTTGGGCCGTATCCTGCTTGCTCAATGGAATCACCCGGCCACAGCCCGAAAAGCCACAGCAGATGAATTCGCCACTGTACTGATGATCATGCTCAAGCAGACAGAAAAATTATCTGCCAATGCTGAAAATTTTGCCCAAAACCCCTTGATTTCAGAAACGCTAAGGCAAGTCCTCAAAGATAATCGCCACCCGCTGACCGTGCGGCGCGCCAAAAGGATAAGCGCCTGGCTGAAGGACCCCGGGATTGTTTTAAAATGGCAAAAGTTTCTGGTGCCTCACATGCAGACGGCACTACTGAAAAGATTGCAACAGTATCCCACCGCGTGGACAGATCTTCCAATTGTCGAAAAGGAACTTGCACTGCGTGCCCAAAAATTTACCCGCAAGGATCTTCAAAAAAGCTCCATCCAAAGCACCAGTGAAATTTAGAGCAGTTCTGAGGAATAGCGAGCATTTTAAGGATGTTGTAAAGAGAAATCAATTATACTATTTCGACTTCTGCGGGAGCAATTACACCAGGCTCCTGGCTGCCCGACAGAGTTGGGATTTCTAATCTTTTAGCCTTCCAGCCTCTGTGGCGAACTATGCCTTTAAAAGGCGGCTCACCCGTTACATTGCCTGTTAACTTTATAGTAGTTGAATCAAAATCATGCTGAATTGTTATCTGATCGCCTTCCTTTTCGCTGATTACACTTTCCGGAGATATGGCTCTATCAACAACTTTCTTACAGCTTTCGTGAATATTTCGAACAGCAGCGCCTATCTGTGAATCTTCATAATGATTAAGATCTTCGGAGAAAAAATCCATTAGACGCCCTTCTCGTTGAAACACAGAAAGCAAATGTAAAAATAAGCGCCTGTCATTATTTTTCTTTTCTTTCTTGTCCAAAGAACCTTTAACTTTTGTATCATCTTTTTTATCTACGATTGCCTTATCAGATGTTTTTAACAAATTTACAAATAAAAACCTCATGCAAACCCAGAGCAGGATACCAATCAAACCGAATATCCCTGCCGATATCGGCACATAATATAATCTAAATTTTTCTTCCAGCATAACAACCAGATCAATTAAATTTTTATGCCCGGATAAAACTACTTCAGCATTTGTTAATATAACATAAAAGGTCGAATCGACCAGCAGGCACATAAAAGCCATAAAAAACATTATTATTACAAATGAACGAAAAGAATACGCTTTTATTATATCCATTTTTTTTATCTCCTTAATTGTTTTGGCTGCATATACCCTCCTCTCCCAAACGAATCATATTTTTAGACAGGATAACAGGATAAACAAGATTTTTTATTTCCTGTTAATCAACAGAGCCCAAATCCTGTAAAAACATATAATTACATGCCGATTCGATCAGGCTTTAGAAAAGCGCTTCATCAAAATTATTTTTTGGATCTAAAAGTAATGAAAAGCCATTTTCAGGATACGAATTTATGATATACAGGATGTGCTTTAACTCTTTTTTTTAAAATCAAGTCAATCCTGTAATCCTGTCTGAAATATTTATCATTTCTATTTAGCTGCGTTTTATTTATGGCTTTACCTTTTTATAGTTAAAATGTTATGATATACATATTTTATAATATTGCAACTTTACCTCCGGCCGAAACATGCTCAGGAATTAAGATTTGGAAATTAGATACACATGGCTAATAAAACTGTTTACATATACAAGTTCGACTTTGAAGTAGGTTATTTAAAAAAAAGCCCATGTAAAGAGTGTGATAAAAGGAAAAATTTCCCTAAATGTATTAATGATTGCCCTGCCCTGGATAAAATACAAACAATTTTATCTGGAGTAAGATCTTGCACAAAAAGCATTTGATAATCATTATCAGCATCATGCCGTTAAGAGACATTTAAAGACATTATGAAATTTTCATTAAGCCAGACACCTCAAAATCTAAACAGCATTCCCGCATGGAAGAGTCTGAAGCAACATACTGAAAACTTTAGCCTGCCTGACAGGCATTTAAAATGTCTGATCAAAGAAAAAGACAGGCTCGAAAAATTCTCTTTAAAATGCAATGGTTTTTTCTACGATTTTTCGCGTCAGAGAGTAGATGAAAAAGCCATGTCTCTACTTTTTGAACTGGCAGAAGCAAGAAAACTAAAAGAGCAGTTTATTTCAATGATGAATGGTGAAAAGATAAATATTTCTGAAAACAGAGCCGCTCTTCACACTGCTTCAAGAAATTTCTCAGGCAATTCTATTTTTATGGATGAAAAGGATATAATGCCCGAGATAATCAAAACAAGAGAGAATATCAGGGAGTTTGCTTCAAAAGTTCATAATGGAAAAATAACCGGATCAACCGGAAAACTTTTTAAACATCTTGTTGTAATCGGAATCGGGGGGTCTTATCTGGGTACAAAGTTTGTTTCTTGTGCTTTGGAAGCCTTTGCAGATAAAGGTATTGAAATACATTTTCTATCAAATGTAGATATCCACAATTTTGGAAATATAGTATCCAGAATAGAGCCTGAATCTACCTTGTGGATAGTTGTTTCAAAAAGCTATACAACCGCCGAAACTATTGCCAATGCAAATCTCGCCATTTCATTTATGAAAGAAAAAGGTCTTGATCCTTCTAAGCACCTTGTAACGGTTACAAGCAAAGGAAGCCCTGGAGATGATCCAAAAAATCCTGTTCTGGCTTCATTTCACATGTTTGATTTTATAGGAGGAAGATACAGTGTTACCTCTGCGGTTGGCGGTGTACCACTCAGTCTTTACTTAGGTTATGATAAGTTTGAGCGATTTTTAAAAGGCGCAGAAGAGATGGATATTCACGCAAAGGATTCTCCATGCGAAAAGAATATCCCTCTAATTGCTGCTCTTATTTCAATATGGAACAACAATTTTCTGGGATATCAAACTCAGGCAATAATTCCCTATGCATCTCCGCTGCAAAAGCTGGCGCCTCATATTCAACAGCTAAACATGGAAAGTAACGGCAAATCAGTAACACAGGAAGGACATCCACTGGGTGAACCAGCGGGTACTATTATTTTCGGAGAGCCCGGCACAAATGCACAGCATTCTTTTTTTCAATTAGCGCATCAGGGACGTCCCTTTCCCATTGAGTTTATAGGAGTAATCAGGCCTCAATACGAACAGTATGCTCAAAAATCAAAAGGTGTTACAAATCATCAGGAATTATGGGCAAATCTGATCTCACAGCCAACAGCACTTGCCTTGGGAAAAAAAGACAAGAATAAAGCAAAATACTTTCCGGGCAACAGACCCTCTTCCACCATACTTATAAAAGATCTTTCACCTGAAAGTGTTGGCCGCCTTTTGTCGTTTTATGAGGCAAAAACTGTTTTTGAGGCTTTTATATGGGGCACAAATCCCTTTGACCAGTTTGGTGTGGAACTAGGCAAAGCAATAGCTTCCGGCATCAGAAACGAAATATCATTAAAAAATGAACAAAAAGATCACTCGTTTGAAAATATGGATAAGATTACAAAATTCTACCTTGATACAATGTTTTCAGGGAAGTTATGAGGAACAGACATGGCCGACACACTGTACAACGTCATCTACCGAGGAAAAGTCCTTCAAGATTTCGACTTCGAGACTGCTAAACGGAATCTCATCAAAATGTTTTCGCTTAGCGAAGAGAAGGCTGAGAAAATTCTGAAAAGTCGCCATGTAGTGCTGAAAAAAAACGTGGACGAGTCCACAGCCAAAAAGTACGGTATAGCCCTGAAAAAGGCGGGGCTGGATGTAGCTATGGAAAAGATCCCAACAAAAGTAGTGTCCCGGGAGGCGACGATTGTCCCTGCTTTAAAAAAGGTGGCGACCCCTAAAGAAGAACGGAAAGATGCCCCACCGCAGTCCAGGATTCCATTTGAATTCCATGGCACCGGATCAGAGTACTTCAAAATCTGGCTTGTGAATATCATCGTATCTATCGTTACCCTGGGTATTTACTCTCCTTGGGCCAAGGTTCGGCGAAAACAGTACTTCTACGGCAACACCCACGTGCAAGGAGCCAGTTTCGAATATCTCGCTGATCCTGTAAAGATTCTTAAGGGCCGCGCCATAGTTGTCGTCCTTCTTATAGTTCAGTCCATTGTATCCAACCTGGTCCCAATTATCGGGGCCATTTTAGGCGTGGCAATCCTGGTTATCTTACCCTGGCTGGTGGTACGCTCCCTGGCTTTCAATGCCGGTAACAGCGCCATAAGAAACATCCGGTTCGGTTTTGACGGGACGGTAGGCGAAGCCGCTAAAGTGTTTGTCTTGTGGCCGATATTGGCTGCGCTCACCCTGGGGATTCTCTCTCCGTATGCCTATTTCCGCCAAAAAAAGTTTATTATCAAAAACAGCAGCTACGGTACGACGGGATTTACATTTACCGCTACGGCAGGGGAATACTACGGGCTCGTTTTCAGCGCCCTCATCCCGATTGTCATGGGCATCGTCGTCATTGCAGCATCCGGCTTCTTTTTTCCGCCTGCCGCCGTCTTGGTAGGACTGGTACTGTACCTGTATTTCTTCGCCTTTTTCTCGGTAAAAACTACTAACCTCCTCTACAACTCCAGCCGGCTCGCCCTTCACCGGATGGAATCGACCCTGAAGATCAAGGAATACCTTCTCCTCGTTGTAACCAATTCGGTTGCCACAGCATTAACGCTGGGTCTGTTTCATCCCTGGGCAAAGGTACGGACGCTGCGCTACAAACTGGAACATCTCACTATGGTCGCATCGGGCGATCTGGACAGCTTCATCGCAAAAGAGCAGAAACAGGTCAGCGCTGTGGGTGAAGAGATGGGTGACTTTCTCGATTTCGATTTCGGCCTATGATCTCTATAACGGGTAAGTGGTACGACAGCAGAACTTCAGCCCAGGTTGACGCCATATGCCGCATCTACGACAATGGCGCTGTTCGGGTCGAGCGGCTGGAGAATGGCGAATCCCTTGTGTTGCTGCCCCGGTACGACATCAAAGCTTCCCCCCGATTGGCAGACACTCCCCGCCGCCTCTACTTTCTCGCCGGAGAAAAATTCGAAACCAAAGACAACGACGCTGTGGACAAGGTGATGAACAGGTTTAAGCGTCGTTCCTGGCTGAAAATTGTCTACCAGATGGAGAGCCGTAAACGCTACGTCGTGCTCGCTCTGGCAAGCCTGCTCCTTTTCATATGGGGAAGTATGAAATACGGGGTGCCGGCCGCCGCCAAGCTGATCGCCTTTCGGCTTCCCCCCTCTATCCACGGCATAGCCGGCCAGCATTCGCTTGATATTCTGGACCGAGCCGTGTTCAGTCCTTCAGAGCTGGATGAGGCCACCCGAACCCGCCTGATGGAACACTTCCGGCCGGTTATGGAGGATCACCCGGGTAACGAGCTGAAAATAGTGTTCCGAAAGGGCGGCCGCCTAGGCCCCAACGCCTTCGCCCTTCCTGGCGGGGCCATTATCTTCTCAGACGAAATGGTGCGATTAGCCGAACATGACGATGAACTGTTAGCCGTGCTGACCCATGAGATCGGTCATATCGTTCACCGTCACGCCATGCGCAGAGCAATCCAGGACTCGCTTTTGGGCTTTGCCCTACTGTCGATCACCGGCGACGTCTCCGGCTCATCAGAGCTGTTTCTGGGGCTACCGGTTTTACTGACAGAGCTGGCCTATTCCAGACAATTCGAGCGCGAGGCAGACCGTTATGCCTTAGACTGTCTCCGTTCCCACGGAACATCGCCTATCCATTTCGCCAGGCTCATGCGCCGTATTGATCAGAAAATAGCGCCCAAATCCAAAGGATCCGGCAGGAAATGGTTGAACTACCTGTCAACCCATCCCATGACCGAAGAGCGCCTCCGGAATTTCGAACAATAAAAGTAGATTCAGCTCTTAATATAACACACTTCTTGCATGACCATGTGTTGAAGTGAACCGCAATGTCCGCACTGCAGCTTATCCAAGGTCAACTGAAACCCAGTCGTAGATTTGAATTTAGCCCATTAGGCTTTTATCCCCAAAGAGAATCATGAAGACCGGACTTGCGCTCAATTACCCTGGATATCGAAGTTCTTAAGACTTCTTCTTTACCCAATATTGTTACACTCTGACTGGCCCTTGTAATAGCTGTATAAATAAGTTCTCTTGAAAGTACGGAATAATCTTTATCCGGCAAAACAAGATAAAGGTTTTCAAACTCAGATCCCTGGCTCTTGTGAACAGTCATCGCATAAACCGTTTCATGTTGGGGTAATCTGTAAGGCAGAAATTGTCTCAATTCTCCGGAAGTTCCAGGAAAAAATACATGCATATCATTGCCGGCAGAGTCTGGAATTGGCATGGTTATGCCGATATCTCCGTTAAAAAGGCCGAGTTTATAGTCGTTGCTGGTTATGAGAACCGGTCTGCCTCTATACCATAAGGTTTCGGTCTGTATCAAATTTTCACGGCTCAATATC
>Ga0255420_10229_pt1 | contig 12806 bp, 14 predicted proteins | sample ANMaggSeSYBR02I3_FD_182630 | JGI IMG/M metagenome (GOLD analysis project Ga0255420, IMG submission 182630) | Sediment cell enrichment communities from methane seep in Santa Monica Basin, California, United Staets - ANME aggregate JGI... | ecosystem: Environmental > Aquatic > Marine > Cold seeps >...
GGTTCGGTGTATGTTTTCAAACGCAGTGGTACAACATGGACAGAGGAGGCAAAGCTAACTGCTTCAGATGGAGAAGCCAACGACTGGTTTGGACATTCTGTTTCTATTGATGGAGACTACGCTATTATAGGAGCAATTGGTGATGATGACAATGGAGCAGATTCTGGTTCGGCGTATGTTTTCAAACGCAGTGGTACAACATGGACAGAGGAAGCAAAGCTAACTGCTTCGGATGGAGAAGCCTACGACCGGTTTGGCTGGTCTGTTTCTATTGATGGAGACTACGCTCTTATAGGAGTACTTTGGGATGATGACAATGGAGCAGATTCTGGTTCGGCGTATGTTTTCAAACGCAGTGGTACAACATGGACAGAGGAAGCAAAGCTAACTGCTTCGGATGGAGAAGCCTACGACCGGTTTGGCTGGTCTGTTTCTATTGATGGAGACTACACCCTTATAGGAGCACATCGTGATGATGACAATGGAGCAGATTCTGGTTCGGCGTATGTTTTTATGTATGAAACTAAACCCCCCTGTGCAGATTTCACCTATTTACCAATTAATCCAACAACAAGTGACATAGTTCAATTTACCGATGCATCAACAGATATTGATGGTTATATCGCCAGTTGGTACTGGGTCTTCGGCGATGGTAATGTAAGTAGCATTCCAAATCCAACCCATCAATACAGTAGTAATGGAATCTATGAGGTAACATTAGAGGTAACAGATGATGATGGTTTAACAGACAGTATCTCAAAGATAGTTCCTGTTGGTATAAATATTGTTCATGGACGGAATATTTCAAGCGGATGGAACTTAGTAGCAGTTCCAAACACTATCAATAAGGCAGATTTTATCATAAAATATGATGGATGCTATTACAACTGGGCACAATCATTACAGGAGACAATAGTAAATCAATATATCTTTGGATGGAATGCTGCTGGACAGTATTACGAATTCATAGACGTACTCGAACTGTGGCAGGGATATTGGATATATGCCTACGAGGATTGTGAACTATGGGTTGAAACATAGTCTTGTATATCTTAGAGGAGCAGGAAAGATCCTTGCTTCCCTTTTTAATCTTTAAAACAATCACACAAAGCAAGACTATCCCAAACTAAAAGGAGAATTTCTTGAATTGTTCTATATAGTTATATCAAGTCCAAAAAATTCCATATTTATATACCATCTTGATATCTCCTGCAACTTTAAAATTAACTTCTGCAGTCTGGATATACATTCCATCCTTTTAAGTTTGATGATGTAGCACAGTTTAATGGAACAGCATTAAATGGACATTTTAAAAATCCTTAGCACAATATTGACGAAAACAAATAGTTTTAATCCAGGTATCAATTATTCTGATTCATCGTCATCTAATGTTTTTGTTTTAGGATTATTTGCAACATCATGAGATATATCCATCTCATCACAATTGCGTCGTGGTTTATCCTTCCAACTAAAGGGTTCTTTTCCATGACGATCTTCACCAAGCTCTGACACATTCTGTTGTTTTTGTAGCTGCGTCAAAGGAATATCTTTGCTGAAAAGTGTACTTGTATTGAATTTTGGATTTAAGAAATTGGTTCCTGATTCATTCTGCAATAGCGATAAATCGTTTGTTTTTTTATCTAGCTCTATCTTCATTTCCGCCATTTTGTCTTGATTTTGATCCAGTTCCATTTGTAATCTTTCAACAGCACCCATATTCTCTACAAATTGAGTTTGTCCTTCTGTAAGTTGAGTAGTCATCTCTTTAATTATATGGTTTCTTGCCCCCAAATCTGCATGCAATGATTCTAACTCCCCTTTCATGCCTTCCATCTCAAGCTTGGCTGATCTCACTTCGTCATTTCTTTCACTCGCCTTTGTATTTATCGTCCCTTCTCTAGCCAACCAGCCCAAAGCAGAGTAAGTATCTCTCTCATCCATCTGTGCTAACTCTGAGATATGCAATATGTCTGAGTCTCCTTGCGTATGAAGCACATACCATATTTTACCAGCATTTTCTCCAACTTTAACTGTCAGATTTGTTTCTCCAAGTTTAAACAATCTGCCGTCTTCGTATACTTTATTTTCTCGTGCTAACCATCCAATTGCAGCATGTACTTCTTTCGCGCTAAGTTTCGTGTTTTCTATCAGTTGAGATTCTGTACGCGATCCCCATGAATTAAGTGCCTTCCACACTTTCCCTGCGTTTATGCCAAACTCTACAATAATATCTCTCATTTGGTGCATCCTCACATTGCATAAACAGCTCTTAGAACTTATATTTTTCCTCCCAAATCCCCCATTTCCAAGTACAAAAGAGGCAAAAATTTGCAAAATATCGCTATAATGATATTTTATCATCGGTTTTATTGGATTTATCATAATTTTATTAAGCAGGTCTAACTATTATCTTTTGATTTTTATGGGAGAGCGACCATCATACGATGAATATTTCATGGAAATGGCCCACCTTGTGGCAAAAAGAAGCACCTGCCTGAGAAGAAATGTAGGTGCCATTCTCGTAAAAGATAAACACATACTGAGTACGGGATACAACGGTGCCCCAAAGGGTCTCAAACATTGTTCAGAGGTTGGTTGCCTAAGGAAAGAACTAGGCATTCCATCTGGTGAAAGACATGAAATATGTAGAGGACTACATGCAGAACAAAACGCGATTATTCAGGCAGCCGTTTTTGGGATATCAATAAGGAATTCTGTATTATATTGTACCAATACCCCTTGTGTTGTTTGTGCAAAAATGTTGATAAATGCCGGTGTCAAGGAGATAGTTTATTCTGGCGAATATCCTGATGATCTTGCTAAGAAAATGATTAGCGAAAGTAAAATAAAAATTAGAAATTTTGATAATAACAATACAATGTTATCTAAAACCAAAAAACTCATTAAAAATTGAAAAAATAAGAAAAATATAAATACTCACAAATGATTTACGACTCGAGGAGAGGAAAATGAAGCGAAAAAGATCATTTGTATTGGATGAAAAAGACGATAAGGCCGTTCAATTGTTCGCTGAACTTGGGATGCCGAAGAATCTTGCCAAAACACTCATGTATATATCACAGGTTGACGAATGCCGCTCGGCAGAGGTTGAGCAAGGTGCAGATTTAAGGCAACCTGAGGTAAGTGTGGCAATGCAAGAATTGAGACGAAGAGGATGGGCAAAAAAGAGAGATTTGAAGAAAAAAGGGAAGGGAAGGCCAGTCCACATTTATAAGCTCACTAAAGCATTGCCAGCGATACTTGACAATTTCGAAGAAGAAAAAATGAAACAGGTCGAAACTATCAAAAACGATTTAACGGATCTACAGGGCTTGGTTAAGCAGTATAGAAGTTAAATATTTAACTTTATATACGCATAGATTCGTTTCTTTTTATTTATTTTGAAATGATATAATATATATAGACGATAGTCTGTTCGTGTTGATATCATGATATCTGAGAAGAGGATAAAAAACATATTTAGCAACCTGAAAATAGAACCGGATGCAATAATAATAAAAAACTCATCCGAACCTTATATTGATGACAATTTCTTTTATGTCACGGGTCTGGACAAGGGTCTTTTTGAAGGCTCAGTGGCTACTTTGCACCCCACTGGAAAGGTTGATATTATAATATCTGAACTCGAAGCAGAATCTGCAAAAAAATCCAATGCAAATCTAAACATCTACAAAAGTGGAGAGGAGTTCAACGAGTTTTTCAAAAACACATTCTCACCTCTTAAAAACATTGGTTTAAACTTCAGCGGAATTTCACATAGAGACTTCTGTAGAATCAAAGACAGATGTCCAAATTCGGAATTTGTGGACGTTTCGGAAGCTTTTGCAAAAGCAAGACTTGTAAAAGACGAATTTGAAATAAAAACAATCAAGGAAGCATGCAATATAGCTGATAAAGTAATGAAAATGATACCAGATATTCTGCATGAGGGAATACATGAGTTTGAAATAGCTGCCGAGATTAATTATCTCATGCAGAAAAATGGTGCTGATGAGAATGCTTTTGAAACTATATCATCCTTTGGAAAAAACACAGCGGAGCCACATTATAGTCATGGAAATTATCGGTTGAAAAGTGGCGATTTTACATTATTTGATTTTGGTGCACGTTTTAGAAAATATAACTCCGATATGACCAGAACGTTTGTATTTGGAAAAGCCAGTAAAGAACAGAAGGATATGTACGAAACTGTTTTAGAAGCACAAAGGACTGGTTTTGATGCAATACGCCCAGGCATAGAGGCGCATGACGTGCATGATGCGGTAAGCACATACATTGACAACACAAGATTTAAAGGTCGTTTTATTCATTCAACAGGACATCCAGTTGGTCTTGCTGTTCACGATGCTGGTGCAGGATTTAACTCTGAATGTAAAGTTGAGTTAAAAGAAAACATGGTACTCACAGTTGAACCAGGCATCTATATACCTGGATTTGGCGGCGTGAGAATAGAGGATGATATCTTAATAAAAAAAGATGGTGTAGAAATACTTACAAAGGCATCTAGGGAATTTATGGAAATATAAGACCCATAATTTTTCGCACCGCATTGTCTGGGTTTTCCATTACCTTTTTATTGGATTCATAGATTAGGGCTTTTGTGTGGTTTCTATGAATTGGTATAACGAAGTTGAATATGTCAGAAAGCAGGCTATGAACAACAATGAGTTTTTTGCTAACTCACTTCCAATGATAGCAAGTGAAAACGTATTATCACCCTTGTGTAAGGAAATGCTTATTACAGATTTTCATGGAAGATACGCCGAAGGCACCCCTGGCAACAGGTATTACGAAGGATGTAAGTTTTTTGACAATGTAGAGGAAAAAGCAATGGAACTTGCAAAAAAACTTTTCAACTGTCACTATGCTGACGTGAGACCGACTGCAGGTACAACTGCAAATATTGCGATTTTAAAGGCACTCATGAAACCAGGAGAAACTGCAACAGTTTTAGATCTTGCCAATGGTGCCCATATCTCTTTTGGAAAATGGGGTGCAGCAGGCGTTAGGGGCATTGATCTTATTTCCTACCCATTCAATGATGAAGAGATGAACATCGATGTTGACGGTGCTGTAAAACTCATTAAAAGAGTAAAACCAAAGCTTGCATTAAACGGGAGGTCTGTCTTTTTGTTCCCAAGCCCAATAAAAGAAATCGCAGAAGCAGCACACGATGTGGGTGCATATCTAGTCTACGATGCTGCGCATGTCTTAGGTCTTATCGCAGGAAAACAATTCCAAGACCCTTTAAGAGAGGGAGCTGACGTAATGAGTGGAAGTACTCATAAAACCCTACCAGGACCACAAGGCGGAATGATTGTATCTAATCATAAAGGAGATACAAAAGAGGACAAATCATTTTTGAGAAAATTAGGCTTTGGAGTGTTTCCCGGAGTTACTTCTTCATATCACCTTCACCATGTTGCAGCAAAGGCAATAGCCTATGCCGAACATCTGGAATTCGGTGAAGCATATGCAAAACAGATAATAAAAAATGCACAAAGTCTGGGACAATCACTATGTGAAAGGGGTTTTAAGGTATTTGGTGAAAAACTTGGCTTTACTAAATCCCACCAGATTTTACTTGAAATCGGACCAGGAAAAGGAAATGAAGCATCAAAAAAACTTGAAGATGCAGGTATTGTAACCAATATGAACACGATTCCCGGTGACAAGGACCCGTTAAATCCATCAGGTCTAAGACTGGGAACACCTGAACTTACAAGAATCGGCATGAAAGAAAACGAAATGGATGAAATTGCCAAATTCTACGAAAGAGCACTACTGAAAAACGAAGATACAAAGACAATAAAAGCAGCGATCAAAGAATTCAGAAAGGATTTTCAAGAGCTGCACTACTGCTTCAAAGAAGGATTTCATGGATATGATTACCATAAGTTGATATAGAATGCTTATTGCTCTTACCGGCACGCCTGGAACTGGGAAAACCTCTATTTCAAATATTTTACATGAGAATGGTTTTGAGATAGTTGACATAAATAAGGTTGCAGCCGATGAAGATTTTTTTATTGGCAATGATGAAGAAAGGAATTCAAAAATAGTAGATGTCGATAAATTAAATGGACATGTAAAGGAGAATTATAAGATAAAAGACATTGTTTTTATTGAAGGACATCTGTCACACCTATTGAAAAGTGCAGATAAGGTGATCGTTCTTAGATGTCATCCCGATGAACTGAGAAAACGTCTGTCTCAAAAGGGATGGAAAAAGGAGAAAATAAAAGAGAATATAGAAGCGGAAATATTGGATATAATACTCTGTGAAACGGTGGATAGTCATCCTGAAAAAAATGTTATTGAAATAGATACAACAGACATGGATATAAGCAACGTAACAGCCTTGATTATGGAAATTATCAAAAACAATTTTGAGCATATGAAAAAACATAATATAGGAAACATTGATTGGTCTGAAGAGATACTGAAAGATTTTTAAAATAAGGCTGAGTAAAATGGTTCTTGAAAATCAAAGGAGAAATATCGATCCCCTCTTATCAGTAATAGCCAAACGGTTTTCAAAGATTAATCCTAATGCTTTAACGTGGATCTCCTTGATTTTTGCTTTTATTGCAGGATTGTTCTTTTATTTCTCGTCTAAAGAGTTGGAATCGATAAATTATTACCTGTTTGGTGCTGCCTCATTTGTCTTTCTAAATGGTCTTTTTGATGCTATTGATGGAAAGGTTGCAAAATTGGCCAACAAAGCATCTAAAAGAGGGGATTTTCTTGACCATGCAATAGATAGATATGCCGATGTTTTTATGGTTGGTGGCCTTGCACTGAGTTCTTGGTGTGACGTGAGAATTGGTCTTCTTGCAATCGTAGGTATGTTGCTTACAAGTTATATGGGAACCCAAGCACAGGCCATTGGATATAAACGAGATTATTCCGGGCTATTGGGAAGAGCCGATAGGCTTGTACTTTTGATGATTACCCCCCTTATCCAGCATATGCTGCTCCATTATAATTTTCAAATGCCTTGGGGTTTTTCTCTTTTGGAGTGGGTTCTAATCTACTTTGCAGTAATGGGCAATATAACGGCGGTTCAGCGATTCTATAGCACATTAAAATGGTTTAAGGCAAATCCTAAAGGAAAATAATCAATGTAAAATGCTCATTTTTACAGCATCTGAAACAACTCACAAAGTGTATTTGCCATTAATTATGCATCATCTTCTGTCAAACTACGACTAAACAATGCACGGATCACTGAAATTTCAACTATAAAACAATAGGAGCTACCAATGTGATAAATGACATAGCAATAAGAACACCAAATAATGATACCGCAATCAAATTTCGCGTTCTATGTTTTTTCTTTTCTTCAATTTTTAACAATGTTTGTGTGTGTTCCTCAACAAGAGCAGCATAGTCCTCTGCAAATTTACCATATATTTCTTCAAACAAATCATCTTCTTTACTGAAACATCTCATTTTTTTCACCATGTAATACTTTGCAAGTTTGCTTATTAAGGATTTGTTGTACAGCTGTTATCGAGATAAGTGAATTCAAGTTGAGAAAAATATTTTAAAAGGAAACAGAGAGGGGTTTTGCGGATTATTTTACAGCCCAAATAGATGTTTTATTATCGAGAACAACCGCAGATGGTTTTCAGGAATATCAAGAACAATGATCTCATGTTTATCGCTTTGTCCTTTGGCATACTGACTTAAAATGTTACCAAGTCGCTTTCAAAATCATGTGTGTCTTTTGCTTTTACATCATGAGTGTCTCTACTATTCCTTTTTAGCTTTTTTAGCAGCTCTCCTTTGCATCTCAGTAACATCCTGATCTGAAATAACACCTTTGTTGACCAATTTCATCATGAGCAAATTATTATGTTCCATAAGAAAGTTAATTTCTTTAGTTTGCTGTACAATTGTTTCTGCTTGATGCTTTATCTCCCCCTCCCGTTTATTTAAGTAATCTAATGCTTCGTTGATTGTTTGTGTTTTGCCATCTAATGATACATCAACAATACCGTGAATTTCATCTGATAAATCTTCAATGTGCTTTTTTATAAGTCTCTCGTTCTCTTCAGTTATATGACCAATAATTTGGTCTTTGACATTTTGTACATCCTTTAGATTGTTCAACAATTCTTTGTAATTTCCAACCCTCTGACGCAACCGCCTCATTTTAGATTCTTGGATTGAAATCATCTGATCTATCTGTTTACACTTATCATTAAGTTCAGCAATCTTTGTTTGCAAGTAACCTTCTTTCATATCTTGATTATCCCCCTCATGTCATAATTTGATAATATTTTCTATCTGTTTTTTTATTTACTAGTCAGCCAATATTTGAGAACCATATTTCATAGCTTATACAATTATATAAAATGTTCAGTTTGAGGTATGATAACCCATCGGCATCAAATAATTATGGTTTTTAAAATTGCATATCCGCAAGTTAATCCATATCATTTAATGCTTTTCTGGCTATGTCGAGTGCCCCTTCATAAGTTCCTGCTTCCACTCCGTCTGTTCCCGCATTCATTCCAAATATATCTCTTATTTTTCCCATTTTCCCATCACCTCATAGTCTCATAGCATCCATTTATTTAAAAATATATCTTAAAAACTCATGTTTTAATCCATTAAACTGGGGGCTTTGGTCTAAAAACAAATTTATATAAGGGACAAATAGAATGCCAAAACATGGCCCATAAAAAGAAAATCAATCAAGAAACGGAATCTATACCATATTCAATAGAAGACGCCATGAAAATCACTGAAGATATATTCAATCTCAGTAAGGAAAATGAATACAACCCTGGTGCTTTTATTCACGGGTTGATTTTTGCCCTTGAGGCCACCCAACAGTCCTACAATATCCCTCAACAACAACTTGCCAATATCAAAAGAGGATGCCGCAGGTATTTTAGAGAAGTTTCCAATAGTAGAAAATTATAACGCTTCACCGGCATATGTTCATCAAAACTATCATTTCTGGAAACGTTTAAGATCAATTCTACCCCAATCATCAAAATCATTCCTGCCGCGTGAACCATCTGAGTAATCCACCATTTTATAGACGTATTCATAATTCATGACACTTTTATATGGACGCCATTTCCAGAAGTTTATCTGCCAAGGGAATTTTCCTTCTTTATCATCGCATCCGGGAGTATTGCTATGATATATACCTAGCGTATGACCAGTTTCATGCATCATTGCCCCAGCATAAACAACGGCTCGAATATTCTCCATATTCATATCTGCCCAAACTATTCTATTTATGATAGGATATCTCCCTGCTATTTGATCATGCGCACGGGTGGAAACTTGAAAACTATCGCTGCTGAAGACAAAACCAGGACCGGTTGCATGATACACTATAAGTGCATAATGGAACACTCCTTTCCGCCAATAGTCTGAATCACCATTAAGAAAAAAATTGAAGTAAATATTTTCCAATTCAGGATAGCTAGTTTCCCCATCAAAGGGGATATTTGTTTGACCTCCACCCATGCAACCATCATCAATATGTAATACGATATTGCGCCTATCAAAAGCAATTTTCAAGAGATCTTTTGTTAACTGAGATATCGTACTACCTTCACCATTGGGGCCTATTTCCATCTGATCGATTTCTAGAAAAATATCTTGTCTAAAAGGATCTGAACCCCATTGAGATGTAAGATACTCTTCTACATTATCAAGACCATCTATATCTAGATCTAGATTTGCGTGGCTATTCTTTTCAAATGGATTATACCCCCATTTCCACTCCCACTCGATTGGAATACCATCGCTATCGGCATCTTCACCAGTATTATCAAACATCGGATCTGTACCATAGTCATTAACTTCGGTCCAGTATGGTATGCCATCGTTATCAAAATCATTTTGATAGATATTAAACCAGAGTTCACAGTCTCTATCTCGCCCATATATACTGCCATCATCACATCCATTGAGCCGGCCATAACCACTAGAATCAGCAAGTTCATCATCACCACACCAATGACCCGTTTTTATGCTATAAGTCAATTCAACGTCAAAACATCCTTTCTTGTCGCTGCCAATATCACATCGCCTGTCTATGCCTGAGTTCCAATCCCACAATTGGATAGTTATATCCACAAATTCCTCATCATCGGGAACATCGGACAAAACTAACAACCCCGGATCAGAAATATATTTTGTATTGTGCCAAATATCACTTACAACCTTTTTACCATTGATGAAAAATTTAACATAAAAATCAGGGTCGCTAAACCAATCGATCTTCTCTATTGCACAGGTTTGAATATCACGTTTTTCCAAGGATCGTATCTTTTGTATTTCTACAAATACGCATATATTAACCAAAGGATCGATATCTTCCCCACCAATATTTACTTGAGAAGGGGATTTCTTTAATTCTAATGAACTAACAGAAGTACTAGACACAAGAAAAGTAGTAAGCAGAATTAAGCACGCTATTCTTTTAACATGAGCATTCACATTAAAACCCCATTAAATAATATATTAACTCGTACTTAATATGATATACTATCGATACCAATTTACCACAAGTCTATCTGGAAACGTGTAAGATCAATTCTCCCCCAATCGTTAAAATCATTCCTACCGCGTGAACCATCTGAGTAATCCACCATTTTATAGACGTATTCATAATTCATGACACTTTTATATGGACGCCATTTCCAGAAGTTAATCTGCCAAGGCATTTTTCCTTCTTGATCATCACACCCAGGAGTATTACTATGAAATATGCCCAATGTATGGCCAGTTTCATGCATCATTGCACCAGCATAAACAACGGCTCGAATATCCTCCATATTCATATCTGCCCAAACCATTCTATTTATGATGGGATGTTTCCGTGGTATTTGGTCATGAGCCCTAGTTGAAACCTGAAAACAATCTATTAGGTCATCTCCAACAAAGACGAAACCAGGATAACTCGCATGATACACTACAAGCCCATAATGGAATACGCCTTTACGCCAATACTCTCTGTCCCCGTTGAGAAAAAAATTAAGATATATATTTTTCAATTCCAAGTTACTTGTATCTTCATCAAATGGAATATCTGTTTGGCCTCCCCCCATGCAACCATCATCGATATGTAATACTATATTGCGCCGTCTAAATGCACCCTCAAGAAGATCTTTTGTTAATTGAGGAATCGTATTTCCTTCGCCATTGGGACCTATCTCCATTTGATCGATCTCTAGGAAAATATCTTGTCTAAAAGGATCTGAACCCCATTGAGATGTAAGATACTCTTCTACATTATCAAGACCATCTAGATCTGGATCTAAATTTGCATGATCCTCCCATTCAAATGGATCATATATCCAAGCATGCTCGTATGTACCATCATGCCAATTTTTCCAAGCAAAATGCCCCCATCTGTGCTCCCATTCTATCGGAACCCCATCACCATCATCATCTCTACCTAGATCGCATATCTCAGGATCTGTTCCATATACATTTACCTCTGTCCAGTATGGTATGCCATCGTTATCAAAATCGTTTTGATAGATATTAAACCAGAGTTCACAGTCTCTTTCTCGCTGATAGATACTACCATCATCACATCCATTAAGTCTACCATAACCACTAGGATCTGCATTGATAGTTTCTTCATAGGCAAAATCATCACCCCACCAATGACCGGTCGCTATACTGTATATGAGATCCACACCAAAACTACTTCTATAATTATCACTGGCATCATAGTTGATACAACTTACATCACATCGCTTGTCTATACCTAAGTTCCAGTCCCACAACTCTATTCTTATGTTTACAATTTCTTCATCATCAGGAACATTAAGTTTTGCAGACCACCCTACATTGTCAATATATCTTGTATTTTGCCAAACTGGACTAGTAAACTCCGCATCGTTGATAAAGACTTTAGCATAAAAATCAGGGTCGTTAAACCAATCGATTTTTTCTATGTGATGCGTCTGAAGATCGCGTTTTTCTAAGGATCGTATCTCCTGTATTTCTACTGTTACAATCGTATCAACCAACGGATCAAAATCTGTTTCATCCATATTCACCTGGGAAGATGGATAAGCCAATTTCAAAGAATTAGCAGAAACACCAGAGATAAAAAAAGTAGTTACTATAAGTAAGCATATTATCCTTTTCGCATATATCTTCATACTAGAGCCCTCGGTTGATTACTATTTTAACCTTTACTATCATATTCTAGTATAGTTAAACACCCATATATATTTTATTATATTAATTTAATTAAATCTTAATCGATTAATTTGGTTATTGGAAGATTCGTGTATCGGTAAGTCTTCTGAGAAATACCCCCCTCTTGTAGAAACCTAGCCAAGGATAGTCAAATGCATTGTCGGTCAACCATATTTATCTACAAACTAAAGAAATCATCAGATTTTTTTCCATCAATATCAGAAAACGCATAATCAAAAAGCCAATTGTTGTATCTGTCAAGATAGGTTGAAACATCAATATCTGACTGACTGTCATAATAATTCACCCATTCTGACCATACCTTTCGTTGCTCATTCATGAGTAATTTCACATCACCTTTATACCGTTTGTATAAATCAACAACAGAAGCAAACAAATCAAAGGAGTCGTCAACACCTTTTTCAAAACCTGAATAAAAATTCTTTTTCTCAGGAACATCGTGTTTCGTTGATTTGAGAGCATCTTTCTTCATTTTTTTATTTACTAGTCAGCCCTTTATCACGTACTATTCCAGGGCGCACCGGATGAGGATAAAAAAATGCCCCTGACCGCTGTTATCCACAACTGTGATG
>Ga0255420_10242_pt1 | contig 12703 bp, 13 predicted proteins | sample ANMaggSeSYBR02I3_FD_182630 | JGI IMG/M metagenome (GOLD analysis project Ga0255420, IMG submission 182630) | Sediment cell enrichment communities from methane seep in Santa Monica Basin, California, United Staets - ANME aggregate JGI... | ecosystem: Environmental > Aquatic > Marine > Cold seeps >...
GGCTGAAATATTATCAGCAGAATTTGATAAATTATTTTCTACCAGAACGAAATGTCAAGCTTTGGATGAGCGGATTGCAAAAACAAAAGCTAAAAAGGCACAACTTTTGCTGGTATTAAAATATCCTGAACTGCCTTTACATAATAATGATGCAGAACTTGGAGCACGGGCACAAGTTCGTAAACGGGATGTAAGTTTGCATACCATGATAAAAGAAGGGACTAAAGCTAATGATACATTTATGACGATTGTGCAAACGGCACAGAAATTAGGCGTAAGTTCCTATGAATATATTCATGATAGAGTCAGTAAGAGTTTTTGTATGCCTTCTCTTTCAGAATTGATTGAAGCGAAAAAAATTGAAGAAATCAATATCGATACAGGTTAAATGTGGACTATTCAGTTAATCTTGGAATTGTTACCAATCTACTTGTAGTGTTGCTTTTAGATTTAAAATGGTGCCAGTTACCCTTAAATTTGAAGCGGATACGAAAATAGGTTTTATTTGATGGAAAAATCTAAATCAAAGGATTTCAAACGATCTTGTATTTTCCTCAGGGGAACTCCAAATCTGGCTTTCATCATAGAACTAACCGTTTCCGATATCGAACGCATATGTCCCAAAAACAACTTTTTACGACACCCGTAAGGTGTTTGGGTTTCTAACACAAGAAATAGATAGAGTGGCAGACACGCCGAATGGTCGTTGCATCGCATACCCTCCAATGATCCACAGTCTATCCTCCACCCCGCTACCCCATGAGCGATAATTGTTCAAGGTAAGTCTGCTCCCTTCCGGGCCTGGACCGATCCCCTCAATTAAGTCATGGAAACATGCCTTCAGGAAAGCTTCCATATCAACGTTATCCCCATAGGACGGAGCTTCTCAGTCAAGTCCGTGGGTTGAAGAGGTAATTAATAACATCTTCCAACGGCTTCGCCCCCCGCATATCGGCGATTTCGGGTCATAGGTAACGCCTAACTACCCGGGCTAGCCTGCCAACATTCATTATAGTATCTGGATACAATAAACTTATCCATGTGGCAGACTATTATCCTGATGTGATAGTATGGATGAACTTATAGGTTTTATTTCAAGTAATGATAAGCATAATAGGATACTGAGCATCCTGGGCCACCATGGTACCCTTGACAGGGAATTGATAGCCAAACGTGCCCGGATGATCCCCCTGACTGCTGGAAAGATACTGGAAGAACTCCAGGAAAAGGGCCTTGTAGAAGAAAAAGATGGATATTTTTCATTGACAGAAACAGGTACTGAAGTAGAAAACAAGATGAAAAGCCTGCGATAGGTATCCACTTCAAATTAGAGGGCAAAAATAATAGCCACAGAGAACACAGCGATCACAGAGGATTTCTTCTCTGTGTACTCTGTGCTCTCTGTGGCAGATAAATGTAGAAAATGGTTTATACAAATTTAATTACCCTACTTTATGAAAGGGATACGCTAATATAATGAAATCAGATGATGGATTTGTAACAAACATCATCGGGACACCAGGTAATACCTATGACGGAAATGTACTTTTGCCTCTTGTGGATGAGAAGACAGAAAACAGTTCTAAGCCGCCAAAGGTCAGAGGAGATACTCACTACGGAAGAAGAGACTGGTAAATTTGTGCGGAATCAGGTTAAGAAGCCTACACAGAGTCCAACAATGAGGTGGGTATTTTTCTTGTTTAGGAGGATTACGGAATTGGCAATTCCACTTGATGGAACTGTTGAGAAAAGTGTAGCAAATATGACTGATGAATTGTGGGATATTTTGAGTCTGATGGGTAAAGAATGCGAAAAATACTATGTTTGATGAAAGACGTGCGGAAAGTGCGATCGATTAGAGGTTTGAGAACATTATCGATACATTCTTTCGATCTTAATTCAGTTCTTGGAATACATGTGGAGCGTTGTGGTTTTGGGACCATGTGGCGGCGACTGTGACCTATATAAGTGTTTCGGTTGGACTGGATTGAAAAAGATAGGTGTGAAAATTAGCTAAGTACTGAGTTTAAACTATTATAGTTTAAACTCTTTATTAATTGTGCCATCATACTTCCCAATATCCATCATCAAAACCATTCGCCCCATCACATCGTCCACCCCTTCACCTGTCAGGGTTGACATGACCGCGTCGAACCTACTTCCTGGCATTTCATCCGGCATGTCAACTTTATTGGCCTCTATCAACAGGTCAACCTTGTTAGCTGCCACCAGCAAGGGCATATCAATATGTTCCCTCACTTCATCCAAAAGCCTCATCTGCTCATTCGGCTCATACCCACACGTACCAGAAGGGTCAATAATAAACAGCAGCACATCGCCAAGGTGCCTCAGTGCCGAGATAGCCTGCATTTCTATTTCATTTCGCTGTCCCAGCGGCCTGTCCAGAAGACCCGGCGTATCCACCACCTGGCACCGAACACTACCAATTTCAAAATGTCCCACAGCAAGCCCTTTGGTTGTGAAAGGATAGGACGCGATCTCAGGACTTGCGCTGGATACCCTGGATACGAAACTGGACTTGCCCACATTGGGATAACCAGCGATAACGATTGTAGGTTCAATACCCACATCAGGTAATTTTCTCAGTTTATTCCTGGCATCATTCAGTAACCTGAGGTTCTTATCCACATCCCTTGTGATAGAAGATATCCTGCCGTAAGCAGCCTTACGAACGGCCACAGGGTCATTGCTGTGCCGCATTTTTCCCACATGCTGTCGTGCCACTTCATGTATCTTCTCACCAGCCCACTGCACTGATGCAATATTGGTCCTCAATGCATCCACACCCACCAGTATGTCTGCTAATTCCCTGTAGAATTCAGGGATATTATCAAAACTTGGGAACTGCCGCACCACATTGGCCAGATTATCAGAGAGGATATTAGCTGCGGTCAACAGCATGGACTCCTCAGCCCGGCGGCGGGAAAATTCACTCCTGACAGTCTTGCCTTTCCGAGCACGACTGGCTTTGCGAAATGCCTTGTCAAGAAGTTCTTCCGAAGTTGGGATGGTATGTATCTTCTCAAATATCATTTGCCTCACCAACAGCTGCTGTGCTCATAAAGATTGCTCTGCCGTTCAATTCCGTCCTTCAATATACTCTGCCCTGAATTTTTCATCCCTCATAAGGCAGTCCGGAGAGCGGTAAATTCCGGTTTTCTGGATACGCCGCCAGATGCTTTTTAGTGGCTCATCATAGACATTCCCGTAGGGTATCGGGATACAGGCACAGGGCAGGACATCACCTTGTGGTGTCACATGCAGCCAGCGCCGGCCTGCAAAACAGCCGGTAGTACTCATGATATGGGGTATACAGAACACCTTCACTGCCCCGCCACTTCTTCGTTCAACGAATTCATCCAGCAGTTTATGGTGCTCCGGAGAGAGAATATCCTTTTCATGGTCAATCCACCTTCCGGTAGGTACTATCTCATAGAAAGATAGCTCATGTACCCCCATCGATTCGGCCAGATCGTAGAACATATCCAGATCATGGATGTTATGGGGTGCCACCACCACATAAATGTCTACAAGCATTCCCGCATCCAGGCTGTACCTTATGGCATTTATAGCTTCACGAAATACACCCTCCCTGCCTCGAATTCTGTCATGTTCAGCCTCCTTTGGGCTATCAAGACTGACATTTATACTATACATGCCGGCTTTGTCCAGTGACAGGGCTTTTTCTTTTGTGAGACCTGAACCGGAAGTGAATACAGTTGCAATAGCCCCCTTTGGGACATAGGAGACCAGTTCCTCAAGTCCTTCATATACCATAGGCTCGCCGCCGTCAAAAATTATCTGGGTGGCTCCCATATCCACAGACTGGTCTATAATATCCTTGATGGCAGGAACAGATAAACTTGTCTTGTTCTTAGTATCTGGCAAAGCACAATGTATGCACCGATTAGGACACTCTTCTGTGATGGAAATAGTCACCTGTTCCGGGTTGGTGGACGCGGGTATGCCAAGTTTCCACAAGGTCCGGGTCATCATATTCTTTATTTGACTGTGCACCAGCCTGTCAAATGCCTGGGAGGGAATGGGAGGTATCCAGGTAGAAAAAAACAGTGCATCATCGGTGACCCTTACAGGAACTTCCCCTTCAAAGATGTTTACCAGGGGGCCGGTAAAGCGATTCATCAGGAAGCGCAATGGACCGGAAGTTTCCACTCTTACAGAACCGTGGTCAATATAAGCGAATACTTTAAAAAGGAAGTTCTTATATATCGGGAATTTCAGTCCATCCATAATCGTATCAGGATAATGTAATTACCATACTTTAAGTATTATGCACAAATATTTATAATCTGGATATTATTGGAATATTACCAGAATATTATTACTAATATTGTAGAACATGGATCTCAAAATTGAAAATAGAATACATATTATCCAGGGAAGTTTAGTAGGAATCCTGACAGTCCAGGGTGTCATAATCGGTGCATCGGTTTTTGGTGATACATCAATTATTATCAATGCTGCACTTGGAGGAGCAGTAGCGCTTGCGCTGGCAAACTGCGCAGGTTCTTATGTAACAAGGAGTGCAAAAGAATATGATAAACTTTCCAGACTTGAAAAACCACTACTCAGAAGCCTTGACAATACAAAGATAAAGAAGCTGACCGAAAAAAGTGTCCTGGTCTGTTCCATTGCAATGGGTAGTGCGAGTTTTATTGGTTCACTGATACCCATATTGCCTTTTATTTTGCTTGAAACCCGCCACCTGGAAGTATCCATCGGATTAAGTATTACTGCCCTGGCCTTGCTGGGAATATATTCAGGTAAGGTATTAAAGCAAAATACCCTGCTCCACTTAATAAGAATAGCAGGGCTGGGAGGAGTTATAATACTTGTGATCTATATAGTATTCCTGATAAAAACCGGCCAACCCATTATGTAATTCCTTAATTATTGGCTCATCCGATGGTATAAATTGAGTATATAAAGAATACATACATCAATAGATACAGGGCACCCCATAAACGCGATATCTCCTTTTTCCTTACAACAATGATCAGGATCAGCGATAACAACAGCAGGTATGCAAGGTTGAACCTGAACAGGAAAGCATCTTCAACCACCACTTCCCTTATCATGGAAGCGCTACCCATTGCCAGCACAATGTTGGTGATATTGGACCCGATCACATTTCCAAGTATCAACATGGTAAATCCGCGACGGGCTGCAGAAATGGATACTGCCAATTCGGGCAGGGACGTACCCAGTGCAATTACAGTAAGACCGATAACCGCACTTGAAATCCCAAGATGGTCGGCCAGGACGACAGCCGAATCAACCAGCAATTTGCTGCCAATAAGCACTCCGACCAGCCCGGCCAGCGTGTAAAATATAATTTTGATATTAAAATCGTCGTTGTTTTTCGATTCATTTGGTTTTTTATGGGATTTTATTGAATACAATATGTATAAGATATATACCCCAGTCAGTATCACACCTTCAAGCCTGCTTATGCTGTTATTGGTTAGAATAAGGAGTATACCAAAACCGATCACAAGTAAATGAATGATACCTTCTTTGAACATATGGTCATCGGATATGACAGTATTCCTGATAAAAAAAGATAAACCAAGTACAAGCGTAATATTTGTGATATTAGAACCTACAACATTGCCAATCACAATGCCTGATACGCCTGAAAAGGATGCATAGTCGGTCACAACAATCTCTGGCAGGGATGTCCCTATCCCTACTATGGTTATTCCTATAAGAAATTGTGAAACCCCGAAAGACCTGGCCAGTTTAACAGCATTCTCTGTAAAGAAATCACTGGAATATACAATTATGGGGAAAGCAATGATAAATAACAGTATATCAAGTAGCATCGTTATTTCCTGATTCTGCCCTTAAACAATTTTTATGGTATTTATCATATCGGACTTGAAAAAAAGAACCGATATTTCACTAAATTATTTCTAATATGGCATATGGGTCATCAAGTACTGTTATCTCATCCAATTCCTTAAGAATCCGGACGTTCCTGCTGTCAATATCCCTAATCCTGAGTTCCACTTCCCCGCCCTTTATTGCTCCATACGTGCAGATATCAACACAATTGCCGCAACCGTCACACAATAACAGGTCTATCTGTGGCTCATCAGTAAAAGCCTGGTTGGGACATTCGTTCCCGGAAGGACAATCCTCACAATTTTGGCATAGATCCCGATCAATATTATAGGGCAATTTTGAGCGTACCACGCCTGCAATATCCACAGGTACTATATGTATCGGAACACTGCCTTTTACTGCCTGGGTCACTGCATTGGTGACAAGGGTGTCTGCAATGCCATGGGTTATTTTTGCAACTGTATTGGATGTGGCAGGCGATATGATGAGATGGTCGTATTTATCCATGAGGAACCTTCCAACCTTTGGATAACTTTTACCCTGGTCTTTTTCAAGGAAAATCTCTTCCATATACCCACCAGGGGCTATACTATCCAGTGATCCAAACAGGCCGTACATTTTCAGGACCTCTTCTCCCGCCCCTGATATGAAGATCGATACTTTCAGGTCAGGATATTGTTGTTTAAGTTTCCTGAATACTTCATAACTCTCTGATATGTAATGTCCGGCACCTGTAATTCCCCATGCGATCCTCATATTTCCAAATCCTTGCTAATTAATATTACTATTAAATTCATCTGTAATACAATACCTTAACCACATTTGTTCTGGATATAACATAGTTTTTGTGATATAGAGATTGTCGGAAAAGTACCCAAAAAGCGCCTAAATTAAAACTTACAGAAATATTATCAAAACTAAATCAATATGCAGCGCCTGGTCAAGTTTAGACCGTAAAGCTAAAATGTCTGGTCAACCCTTATCCGTTATCCTGCCAGGCAGCCTTATGCTCTTAATTATACTCTGGGTTTATTTAGTGATTGTACAATCAGCAGAATGAGTCAATGGGTCATAATTGGATATCCTGGAATTGAACAGGTACTGCTGTGCATATCCTGCATAGTGCCCGAAATAACTGCGGGCGAATTCACCGATGGCCTCACCTCTTTTGCTTTTCGCACCCTTTAGGAAAGAGCTGTAGTGTTCCTCCATGACCGAGAGGATATGGGTGTCCACTGGAAAGGCCTCCATTTTGTCATAGGCGAACAGCAGTACACAATCGGCAATCTTTGGACCGATGCCACGCATCCCCATCAAAAGTTCCCTGGCTTCTCCGTATTCAAGCTCAAATGGCGCTTCCAGGTCAAGCTCCCCAATGACCACCTTCTTCGCTACTTCCAGTATATTTCCACTTCTAAATCCCAGTTTAGTCTCCCTCAACCTGCTCTCGCTGGTCCGGGCCAGCACGTCGGCAGTGGGGAACGAAAAATCCCCACCCAGGTCATAGCCGTACTGCCTAGACAGGTTGGAAATGGAATTCTTGATGTTAGGGATGGAATTGTTGCTTGAGGACATGTAGGATATGAGGCATTCCCAGGGTTCCTGCCTTATCAGCCGTAATCCTCTAAAACGCTTTATCAGTCTGTCCATTACCGGGTCGATATTAATCCGGCTGTATATCCCTGGCATATCGTCATCCAGCCTGAAATACCGTACAATGCTGTCCCTGTCCAGGTCGGTGTCAACCACCAGGTCACTACCATCCTGCCTTGCCTGCACAATATGGCCCCGGACCACACCGGTCCACCATTTACCACTGCGCTGCCACCTGAATACCTGTCCACAGTCAAGTGTACTGTCAAGGTCGAAGTCGTTGGTCCTGATATGCATGATTAGGGGGAATTGTTCCATTACCGGATGATCATTTTCTTAATATCGGTGCCCTGGATAATACAGTTCGTTTGGTTATAATAATTCCCTATTTTACCAGGTTTGTCTGCCACTTAAACCAAATTTTACATATTATCAGGCCTAAGTGATTAACAGATGGAACTCAATACCATCCTGTTCATTAAAAGGAAATTCCAGGAACATTACAGGAAAGAGCCGCCTGAGCCGCCGCCAGGACTTGAGAAACGGGAATGGGGATTTTTAATGCTTGAACCGGATTCAGGTATGCGACGGCACAAAGCATTTATAAGCATTGCTGAGATGCAGGAATATATCCAGGCCATGGTCCCGGCTCATGTGTACCATTCTGCGGCTTACTACCAGCATCCTGGTGCCCCTACCATGAAGGAAAAGGACTGGGAAGGCGCAGACCTGATATTTGATATAGATGCAGACCACCTGCCTGTGAAGACTGATTCATTCAAGGTCATGCTTGATGATGCAAAGCAGGAGATCACCAAACTGGTCGGATTTTTAATGGACGATTTCGGGTTTGGTGAGGAAAGCCTCCATATTGCTTTTTCGGGAGGCAGGGGATATCATGTCCATGTAAGGGACCCGGGGGTACTATCCCTTGACAGCGCCCAGCGCAGGGAGATCGTGGATTACCTGAGCGGTACCGGTCTTGACCGGGACCACATTTTCAAGAAAAAAAACGTGGAAGGCGATGATAAGAGATCAAAGATACTGGTATTCCCCTCCGAATCCCAGGGTGGTTGGGGCAGGCTGGTGAACCGCGAATTGATCAGGTACCTGCAGGAACTGACTGGTGGTGAAAAACCTGCAAAGAAACTCATGGAATTTGATAAGATCGGAAAGAAGACGGCAAATAAGTTAATAAATACTGTTAACGATCCAGTTCACCTGGAACCTTTGAGGATGGGAAATTTTGATGCATTGAGTACGATTCCTGCAAGTTTTTGGGAAACTGCCTTGCAGCAGGTCATACCACATATAGGTGTCCATATTGATGAACCTGTAACAGCCGACATAAAGCGCCTGATAAGGGCGGCATCATCCCTGCATGGGAAATCGGGTATGAAGGTCATATCGCTAACAGTGGATGAACTGCACCGGTTCGAACCCCTGGTAGATGCTGTGGTGTTCGGGGATAATGAGATAAAGATAAATGTCACCAGGGCCACTACAGTTGAGATGATGGATGAGCAATTCGAAGTGGAGGAAGGGGCTAATGTACTACCAGAATATGCCGCTATCTACCTGATGTGTAAGGGTGCTGCTGAATATATGGGGGGAATGAGATGAAATTCGAAGACATTACCCACGTCCGGGATGAAGAGAAGAAACCTACCCTGTCGAAAATAGCCCCAAATTTCTACTCAATTGTACAGGAATATATAAAGGAACTGGAAGAAGCTGACCGGAAAATATCCAGGAGACATTCCGGGGAAAGTATCATGATCCAGTATGAACTGAAGAATGCTCTTTCCACGGTTGATAAGATATTCAACATGCGTACACGCAAGATTATTAAAATGGCTTCTGGCAAGGCTTTTTCAAAGGATCCCGCTAAAATCGCCCATGATATTGAGAATATGACCCCGGAGGAGAGGCATGTATATCAGCAGGTACTGGACGCAATCCTCTCAGGTAAGAAAAATACCATAGAACCCATCCTTGGCACATTAACTGAAAATGAAACAGGCATTAAACCTGACACTAAATCTGAGATTAAACCCGACACTAAACCTGAGATTAAACCCGATATTAAACCTGAGATTAAACCCGACACCAAACCTGAGATTAAACCCGACACTAAACCTGAGATTAAACCTGACACTAAATCTGAGATTAAACCCGATACTAAACCTGAGATTAAACCTAACATCGAACCAGATATCACAACACCGGTGCAGGACACTGGTGAACACATGGTTCTGGCAGACGATACCGGTGGTAAAGTGTCCGGAGCGATACCGACTAATACACGGACGACACCAGGAGTACCGGATCAAGAACTAATAGATGAGAAAGAGGATATATCAGGGGCATCGGCAGCCGATAATTCACCTGGAACAGAAAAATCATCCCCCCAGGAAACCGAAACACAGATTACCTCTTTACCCCTTCATAAAGAAGAAATGGGCAGGGACCCGGATGAAACAGGCAAAAAGGATTTAAATAAAGAATACATTGTTGTGCGATTACTAAAGGACATCCCGAAATTCAGGGGTGCTGATGGACGCAACTATAGACTGGGTGCCCAGGACGTGGCTGTTTTACCGAAAGTAAATGCAAAACCCCTCATAAAACGTAAAGTAGCAGTACAGATAGAAAGTACTTGACAATAATCAGAATAATTAATATCACTCACAAAGGATGAAAGTAATATGAAGATGCCAACAAAGTTCAGGACGCACTGCCCATTTTGCAAGACCCACACAGAGCATAAAGTAGAAAGGGTCAAAAAAGGTAAGGCATCGTCAATGACGAGAATTACGAGACAGAAACACAGACATCAGGGAATAGGCAATACAGGCAAGTTCTCAAAGGTGCCCGGCGGCGACAAGCCGACTAAGAAAGTGGCACTGAGGTACCGGTGCACCGTATGCAAGAAAGCATACCAGAAGAAATGTTTCAGGGCCGGTAAGTTCGAACTTACGGGGTGAATGCAAAAATGTTACAAGAACCCAAAAGTAGATTCCTTAAAGTCAAGTGCAATGATTGTGACAACGAACAGGTGATCTTTGGCAGTGCCAGCAGTATTATCCTCTGCCAGGTATGTGGTCGCACACTTGCAGAACCCACAGGTGGAAAGGGAATTATCAAGACACAGATACTTGAAGTACTGGAATAGATACACTAAGAATTGATATCGGAGATAAGATGGAGCGAAAAGGCTGGCCTGAAGAGGATGAACTGGTTGTCTGTACAGTAAAGCAGGTAAAGGACTTCGGTGCATTTACCGAACTTGACGAGTACGGCCATAAAGAAGGCCTGATCCATATATCAGAAGTGGCTGCAGGTTGGGTCAAATACATCAGGGACCATGTGAGGGAGGGGCAAAAGATTGTCTGTAAAGTCCTGAATGTTGAACCTGATAAGCATCATATCGACCTGTCTTTGAAGGATGTTAATGAACACCAGCGCCGGGAAAAGATACATGACTGGAAGAATGAGCAAAAGGCAGAAAATTGGATAAATTATGTAGCTGAGGTCACCAAAACCGGTCCTGAAGAACTGGAAGAGCTCATTGACCAGCTCTATGAAATTTATGACAGCGTATATGCAGCCTTTGAAGAAGGTATGCACAACGGGGCAGATGCATTAATAGATGTAGGGGTGAATCGAAAACAGGCCGAAGCCATCAGCAATGTGGGGATTGAAAATATAAAAATTCCATATGTGGAGATCACAGGATACATTGATCTGTCATGCCCTGCACCTGATGGTGTGGAAGTTATCAACAAATCGCTTAAATCTGCTGACAAGATCAAAGTGGATGAAGACGTGAAAGTTGATGTCAGCTACCTGGGTGCCCCAAGATACAGAATACATGTTACAGCTCCAGATTACAAAAAAGCCGAGAATGTACTCAAAAAATCAGCAGATGCAGCTATTAAGGTTATCAAGAATGCCAAGGGCGTAGGCTCATTCCACAGACACAATGAAGCCAAGGCCTGAAGGATTATTATGGGCCAACATATCAAATACTGTACCGGATGCGCCAATTATACGCTAAAAGACAAGTGCCCGTCCTGCGGCGGTGTAACTATTAACCCAAGACCTGCCCGGTTCTCACCGGAAGACAGGTACGGTCGATACAGGCGATTGATGAAAAGCCAGTTAAAAGAGAGCTAAATGCAAATGAAAGAAACAATTGTAAAGATTTTAAAAGAAGTCGAACTGGAAGACCCCATTCTGATCGAAGGTCTGCCAGGTGTGGGCCATGTGGGCAAACTTGTAGCCGAGCAGATAGTGGAAGAACTTGAAACTGAAAAGATCGTGGAGATTTATTCTCCCCATTTCCCTCCACAGGTTATTGTAAACGATGATTTTTCAGTTGAACTTGTAAAAAATGAATTCTATGCGCATAAATCAGATACCCATAATGACCTGCTGATCGTGGTGGGAGACCATCAGAGCGTTACCAATGAAGGACATTATGAAATCTCTGATATCATCCTGAACATAGCAACAGAGTACAACGTTAAGCGTATCTATACCCTTGGTGGCTATGGCACAGGACAGCTTACTGAAAGCGAATCCGTTCTGGGTGCGGTGAACAATACCGACATGATCGAGGAACTTGAAGGGTTTGGTGTGGAATTCAAGGACAACGAGCCTGCTGGCGGAATAGTAGGCGTGTCAGGCCTGCTTCTGGGTTTGAGTAAAATGAGGGGCATTGATGCCGCTTGTCTTATGGGTACTACTTCAGGTTATCTTGTAGACCCGAAAAGTGCACAGGCAGTACTGACCGTACTTAGTTCTATACTGGATATGCAGGTCGATACCCAAAGCCTGGAGGAAAGAGCCAAGGACATGGAGCGTATAATGGCAAAGATCCTTGAAATGGAACAGATGCAGGGACCAAGGGATATTAGTGTAGACGAAGACCTGCGGTATATCGGTTAACAAAAAAAGTGCAAAGGTTAGGAGGGCATCCTCACTAAAATGGCCGCTCTTTCACTTACTTGATCCTGATTTTTTATTGATATCTACCTTTTCATGACACGGTAAGGCAGTCAGTCACATAATAGCCCAGTTCATTTTTTATAATTACCCTTACCATTACCTTTCTTAAAAGTAATAGGAAAGTATAAACACATTTTTTTAGCAAATGAGGATGCACAATATGAAACAATACACGACTTCGAAGGAGTTTTATGAATTTGCAGCAGTA
>Ga0255420_10162_pt1 | contig 12672 bp, 9 predicted proteins | sample ANMaggSeSYBR02I3_FD_182630 | JGI IMG/M metagenome (GOLD analysis project Ga0255420, IMG submission 182630) | Sediment cell enrichment communities from methane seep in Santa Monica Basin, California, United Staets - ANME aggregate JGI... | ecosystem: Environmental > Aquatic > Marine > Cold seeps >...
ACGCCCCGTGGATGGATATGTGAAAATTGTCAGATAGTAAGAGAGGGAATCCAACGAATATGTCCATGTTGTGGTAAAAAAACATCGGAAGTGGACATCATAGAAGAGATACTAGAATTCGCCGAAAGAACCGATGCTGATGTTGAGTTTACCGATGATAAAGAACTTGCAAACCTTGGTCATGTCGGTGCGATTCTGCGATTCAAATAGGACAAGATATTACATTTTTCACAATAATGTATTTAAAATCTTTAGGGATGAGGTTTATCTGGAGGATTATTTATGAGCTTCATGTTAGGCATCCGAAGAGAAGATAAAAACAAGTGGGAAGCAAGAGTCCCGTTAATCCCAGAACATGTCAAGAAGTTTAAAGAAGAACATGGTATTGAAACAATAATTCAACCATCAAAAATACGTACTTATTCAGATGATGAGTATGTCAAGGCAGGTGCAAGTGTTAAGGAGGATGTTTCATCCTGTCCGATTGTTTTTGCTGTAAAAGAAATACCCATTGATTTCTTTGAATCTAGGAAAACATACGTATTTTTTTCCCATACAATCAAAGGACAGGAATACAATATGCCTATGCTCAAGAAAATGATGGATCTTGGCTGCAATCTTATTGATTATGAAAGAATAGTTGACGAGAGGGGATTCCGTCTTGTTTTCTTTGGTAGATTTGCAGGTCTCGCTGGAATGATTGATACACTTTGGTCATTTGGACAAAGGTTGAAATCTCAGAACATAGACACACCATTTAATGAAATAAAACAAACAATCCATTACAAGGACCTAACTGATGCAGAAGAACATTTGAAGGAAGTTGGAGAGAAGATAAAGAAAGATGGCATTCCAAAATCGTTAACACCTCTTGTAGTTGGATTTGCCGGATACGGTAATGTGTCAAAGGGTGCCCAGGAAATCCTTGACATTCTGCCCGTAAAGGAGATTTCTCCAAAAGAAATCAAAGATATTTATGATAATCCCTCAGGCCGTTGTATTTACAAGGTGGTATTCAAGGAGGGAGACATGGTAGAACCAATTTCATCGGATAATACATTTGAACTTCAGGATTACTATAATCATCCAGAGAAATACAGATCCGTCTTTGAAAAGTATGTTCCTGATTTAACAATGCTTATGAACTGTATCTACTGGGATATTAAATATCCTCGACTTATCACCAAGGAATTTATAAAAAAGGATTATGATGTGAATTATAAACTCCAGGTAATTGGGGATATAAGTATAGATATTAATGGGGCAATTGAATTTACTGAAAAATCAACCATCTCAGATGTTCCTTCATTCATATATAATCCTAAAACAGATTCGATAAAAGATGGAGTTGAAGGAAAAGGTATTGTTATTATGGGGGTCGACAATCTTCCATGCGAACTACCAAAAGAATCATCACATGTATTCAGTACTGCACTTTTTGACTTTATACCAGAAATTGCAAAGGCTGATTTTACCAAAGATTTTGATGATTGCAAGCTTCCATCTGCAATAAAAAAGGCAGTTATCCTTCATCATGGTAAACTCACGCCTGACTATCAGTACATCGACAAATATATATAAGGAAATTCTGTTCGCCCTCAACGGTTCTATAACATAAGGGAGTTAGAAAATATGAAGAGGATATTAGTTCTTGGGGCAGGAATGGTTTCTAAACCTCTGGTAAGGTATTTTTTGGATCAACCAGATTATCATGTGAAAATGGCAAGCAGAACAGTTAGTAAAGCCGAAAAAATAATAGATTCCCATAAAAGGGGAGAGGCAGAAGCATTAAATGTTTCTGATGATGCTCAGTTGGAAAAATTGGTTTCTGAATCAGATGTGACTGTCAGCCTTTTGCCATATACCTATCACGTTAAAGTTGCAAAACTTTGTATAAAACATAAAAAACACCTGGTGACCACTTCATATGTTAGCGATGAAATGCACAAACTTGATGACAAAGCAAAAGATGCGGAGGTCCTCCTTCTAAATGAGAGTGGACTTGATCCAGGTATTGATCATATGTCCGCGATGAGGGTAATCCATGATGTTGAAAGCAAGGGGGGAAAGATTGTTAGCTTTAGATCAACAACCGGTGCTCTTCCATCTCATGAAGCAAACACCAACCCGTTTGGATATAAGTTCTCATGGTCTCCTCGTGGGGTTCTTCTTGCTTCTCGCAATCCTTCAAAATGGTTGCAAGATGGGGAAGAGGTATCATACCCAGGTGAACAACTCTTTGAAAATTACACACTCCAAGATGTTCCAGGTATTGGAACATTTGAAAACTATCCTAACAGAAATTCGGTTCCGTACAAGGACATTTACGGGTTAAAAGATGCAGATACCGTATATCGTGGAACGTTTAGGATGACTGGATGGTGCGAGACAATGAGAAAGATTGTGGCACTGGGCTGGCTTACTGAAGAGTCCCCAGAGGAATTTTGCGGTAAAACCTATGGTGATCTTACAAGGTATCTTATTGGCGTAGGGCAAGATGAAAATCTTCCAAAGGCAACAGCATCATTCCTTGGGTTGGAGATCTATTCTACAATTATCAAACGACTCGAATGGCTTGGTCTTTTTGGTAACGAACCACTGCCAAAAGATAAGGATAATCCACTAGACTATCTCAATGTGTTAACTCTGGAAAAAATGTCTCTGGATAAAAAAGAAAGGGATATGATTGTGATGCACCATGAATTCGTTGCAGAATATCCATCCAAAAAAGAGTACATCACTTCTACATTACTTGACTATGGTATACTAAATGGAGATTCTGCGGTTGCCCGAACTGTTGCATTTCCTGCAGCAATTGCAGTAAAAATGATATTAGAAGGAAAAATTGACATAACTGGAACACACATCCCAGTGATCCCAGAGATTTACAACCCAATTCTTGATGAACTTGAAGAGATGGATATAAAATTCGATGAGAAAACAGAGATGCTAGATTCCTGATATGATTAATTTTTTACTATTAATCTCTGCATCTTAATTTCTTTTGAAAGTGTGTTTTTCTCTTATAATGATCCAGTTTTTATGAGGGTGATAGAGTAAGGGACTAATCAACATAGTTTGTGATGTATGTTTCACGGAACGTATTATATAGAACGAAACATTTAAATTAATATATTGTACTATATATTGTATAAAAATTATATTTATGGTGGAAAAATGAATAAGAAAATTATATTTGGAAGTTTGTTGGCAGTATTTCTTATGATGATGTTGCCGTCAGTACCGGCAGTGGAATACAATGCGGCTGTAGAAACAAATGAAGCACGTATTCTTGATGAATTACAAAACATAGATCTTGAGGAATTGAAGGCAAAAATACAAAGCATAGATATTAAAAGTTTGAAGGAAGAGCTTAAAGATAATCCTGCAGTACCACCGTGTTTTCCAATAAATGATATTATTTTCTATATGTTAATTGCCTTGATACTACTACGTATAATGTTAATTCGTGAAGTAGTTGGTGTTATAGCTGGTGTAGTAGGCGCGATAGCAAGTACGATAATTGGAGCAATATGTGCGGTGCAAGGTTTCGTTGGTAAGATACTGGGTTTCATATTTAGTACGATAATTGGAGCAATATGTGCGGTGCAAGGTTTCGTTGGTAAGATACTGGGTTTCATATTTAGTACGATAATTGGAGTGTCAGGTTTAATAGCTAAAGTATTAGGTGGAGTATTAGGTTTAACGGCCAGTGTGATAGGTTCAACAATACGTTTTATGGGTATAATAATTGGTTTGATATTAATAATTGGTTTGATATTAGACATATTACTTATGATGTAGGGTGTGATATTCCCTGGCTTTTCATCTGTTGCTTAAACCTATGGGTGAACCAGATAGTATGTTTACTGATACTATTGTTCAAAAGATGATAAATTCAACCTGGTTATCAGGTTGATATTTTCCCCTCTCTTTTTTTTTAATTTTTCACCAGTGAAAAACCTGATTTATAGAGTGTTAAACAAACACCTATGAAAAAACTGTTTGGTTTTTCCCGAACGTTTTCTGACAGTATATAAACTGTAACAAACATACTTCTAAACAAAGTAAAATTGATGTGATAATATGAAGGACAACAGATTGAAATTAGCCGGAATTGTTCTGACGGGGGTAGTAATCCTTGGAACCTTTGTTTATGCAATTACCATTCAGCCTACGGCATATGGTGATATGGATTTTCCTTACTATGAGTTACAGACTTTTAGTTCTTATGGAGAACTTACTGAATTTCTAGGAAGCAGTTCTTATCAATACTCAAGCTACGATTGGAGAACTCTTGGCGGTGGTTCTATGGACAAATCGTTTGAAGCTACGGCGGCGCCTGATGGAATGAACTTTGATGAATCTGGGGGAGAGACCGTCGATTATTCCCAAACTAATGTTCAAGTTGCTGGTGTGGATGAACCAGATGTTGTGAAAACAGATGGAACATATCTATACATTGTATCAAATGGCAAGATTATCATTGTAAAGGCATATCCTACAGAAGATGCAGATATTGAATGTGAAATAACATTTAATGATTCTATGTATGTTCAGAATGTTTTCATAAGCGACCTAAGACTTGTTGTTTTTGCCGAAACTTACGATTATTCTGTCTACAAAGGTGGTGCAATTGATGAAATGTCTTCTTCTGTCTGGTATGGCTCTCCAAATACATACATTAAAATCTTTGACTTGGAGGACATTACAAATCCGGTTCTTGTAAAAGACATTGTAGTAGGTGGTAGTTATTCTGGTGCAAGGATGATAGAAGATTTTGTTTATGTTATTACAACACAGTATTCCTATAATTATGATATTCCTGATGGGGATCAGGTTGTTGTTCCACAAATAATGGTTGATGATGAGATAAAAGAAGTACCACTCTCTGATATACACTATGTTGATATTCCCGAGAAAAGTAGCACTCTAACAAATATTGTATCTGTGAATATTCATGATGACGCAGATGAGGTGCATGCAGAGGTATTCCTACTCGGGAATAGTCATACATTGTATGTTTCAAAGAGTAACATATATGTTGTGTATTCAACAGGCTATTACGATTATGTGATGCTTGAGGAACTCATTGATGAACTGTTAATGCCAACGCTTCCCGAATCAATTAAAGAAGAATTCGAACTTGTAGATACGCTTAGTCTTGAAGAGTATCAAAAGAAAACCGTGACTGAATGGATACTTCAAAACTATGTAGATTCTATGGATGAGAACCAGAAACAAGCAATAGCAAAAGCAATCGTAAGACAAACAGAGAGAACAATCATACATAGGATAAGCATTGCCGATGGTGAGATACAATATGAGGCACAGGGCAGTATACCGGGATTTGTTCAAAATCAGTTTTCCCTAAGTGAATATGATGGGCACCTGCGAGTTTCTACAACTATAGAGGGGTGGATGGTAAGATATTATCTTTCTAGTATTGAATCACAGAATAACGTGTATGTTTTGGATATGGATTTAGAAATTGTAGGTAGCCTGGAAGATCTTGCATCTGGAGAACAAATCTATGCCACGCGATTTATTGGGGACAAATGCTATCTTGTGACTTTCAAACAGATAGATCCATTCTTTGTCATAGATCTGAGTGAACCTACCAACCCAGAAGTATTGGGTGAATTGAAAATCCCAGGATATTCCACTTATCTACATCCTTATGATGAAACACACATCATAGGAATTGGAAGAGATGATGAAAAGGTGAAGATATCACTCTTTGATGTGAGTGATTTAGAAAATCCAATAGAGCTTTCAAAATACGAGATTGAAAACGATGACGAAGACTGGTATTGGGCACAATCCTCTGCACTTTATGAACATAAGGCATTTCTCTTTGACAAAGAAAAAAATCTCATGGTGATTCCTGTAGGAGATTATTCTAAGGAGTCAGCTTACGTGTTTGACATATCAGTTGAGGGTGGCATTGAGTTAAAAGGGACTATAACACATGATCTTGAGGTAGAACCAGAAGAAGAAGATGATCCATGGGATGACTACTACTATACGGGCAACTATGGTAATTCCATAAAAAGAACTCTTTACATTGAGGATGCGCTGTACACTGTTTCAGATAACATGGTGAAGATGAATGATCTTGAAACACTTGAAGAAATTAACGGCATAACCCTTGTGTAGATAATTGTGAAATGTGGCTTCGAAAGAGGGGCATCCGTATGTTTTCCTCCCCTTTCCCCTCTTTCGATTTTTTAATTTTTAATAAATACTTTTAGATTAAAACATGTCGATACCGTTTTATATGGATGAAAGATACCGCTCTAACAAGCACTTGTCAATAGGGAGGTTAAAAGTATGTCTATTAAACCTACTGAAGTTCACAAAACGTTATCCAAGCACATGTTAGCAGATGGTTTCGATCTTGTTTTAGATTTGAAAAAAAGTAAGGGATGCAGAATATATAACTCGAGAGCAGGGAAATACATGCTTGATTGTTTCTCTTTTTTCGCTTCCGCACCTCTTGGATGTAATCATCCTAAACTTACTACGCCTGAATTTATTAAAAAAATGGGTGAACTTGCAGTAAACAAACCCACTAATTCTGATCTTTATACTACTGAAATGGCCGAATTTGTTGACGCTTTTAGAAAACATGCAGTACCTGATTATTTCAAGCATCTCTTCTTTGTAAGTGGTGGTGCACTGGCAGTAGAAAACGGTCTTAAAACAGCATTTGACTGGAAAGTAAGAAAAAATATTGAGCGAGGAAAAAGTGAAAAGCTTGGCACACAAGTCATACATTTTAAAGAGGCATTTCATGGGAGAACAGGATATACCCTGTCGATGACGAACACGTTCAATCTCAATAAAATAAAATACTATCCTATGTTTGATTGGCCACGCATCATAAATCCAAAGATTAAATTTCCACTAAACAAAGAAAATCTTAAAAATGTTAAAGAACTTGAAAAACAGGCAATATCTGAGATAGAATCTGCTGTTTCCAAAAACCCAGGTGATATTGCAGCTCTAATTATAGAACCTGTCCAGGGAGAGGGTGGAGATAATCATTTCAGAAAAGAATTCTTTTTGGAACTGAGAAGACTCTGTGATGAACATGAAATGATGTTTGTACTTGATGAGATTCAAAGCGGAGTGGGACTTACTGGAAAGATGTGGGCTCACGAGCATTTTGATTTTAAACCAGATATACTTGCCTTTGGAAAGAAAACCCAAGTCTGCGGAATGATGGTTGGAGAAAGGGTAGATGAGATAAAAGACAATGTTTTCAATGTTCCAAGTAGGCTTAACTCAACCTGGGGCGGAAACCTTATTGATATGGTCCGCTGTCAGAAATATCTTGAAATAATTGATGAAGAAAATCTCATTAAAAATGCAGAAACACAAGGGAAATATCTTTTAGAATGTCTTGAAGAACTATCTCAAAAATACTCTGATAAAATATCCAATGCTCGTGGGTTGGGACTCATGTGTGCCTTTGATCTTCCGACTCCTGAGAAAAGAGATGAGCTACAAAAGAAGCTGTATGCAAAAGATTTAATTGTTGTAACCTGTGGTGCAACTACGATACGGTTCCGTCCACCACTTATAATCTCTTCGGAAGAAATAAGTGAAGCACTTGGAATCTTGGACAAAACTCTTAAAACGTTCTAAATAAATGAAAAACAACTTAGATTGATAGAATGGAAATATAGTTTAGAGGGGGAGGTTGCCAACTCTTATTTTTTAATCAACAGGAAAGATTGTGTCTTTGGATTTTCAAGTTTCGACTCAATAGAAAATATATCACGTAATTCCTCTTTTTCAAGGGATTTGACGATGTCATTTTTGATGCTTTTACACATAATTCTTGTATTTGTTTTTGCATTGTATGACAAGTTTTCAAGAACCGAATCTATCGGCCAAACGTTTATAGCTATAAAAATCACGTCAAAATCTTGAACTGGATAATTCATGCCATCTCCATATTCAATTTTTATCAAATCAGATAATCCTTTCTTTTGGACATATGATTGTGCGAACTTACACGCTTTGATACTATTGTCTATGCCAATTATCTTGGCTTTTGTTTGTTCTGTGATTAGTATAGTTTCAGAGGGCAATATGCCACATCCAATGAGTAACACCTTGTCTTTTGAGGTGATTTTTGCCATTTTAATTTCGTTTAAAAATACCGGTTTTCTCCATTTCATTAGAAGATTGTAGAAAAAATCTATTTTTACAGCTAAAAGCTCTAAAAAATTAAATTTATAACAAGATATGATTCTTCTGCTGTTAGTAAAAATCATGGATAACCTGGTGTTTTTATTACGGTTCAACAGACATCCTCCAAATCAGTTCTTTTGTATGTTAATACAAAACGTCCACAAATCTGACTTAGTAACGTCTTTCTTTCTATCGTTTGCAATTGAAAATTATGATTTGTCATAAGATCATTTACATCGCTTGTTGAGGTTGTGCATATCGGTAAATCCTTATAAAAAATTGGCAACGTTACGTGATTATGCCAAAAATTAAAAATGTTTCTTTCGTTTCTAATTTCTAGGATAAGATACTTATTTGTGATTCGGGCTAATTCTTGAATTGCATTACTACAATCTTTGACATGTATGTGATGTAATACGTTTAGACAGATTGTTATGTCAAAACTCCGGTCATTAAAAGGAATGTTCAGTAAATCCCCTTCTATGAAAGTAACTCTCTCGAATAATTTTGTATCTTCACAGGCCAATTTAAGAGTTTCTTTTAAGAAGTCAATGCCAACTATCTTCTTAAATTGTTCGCGGTTTACCAACTCTAAAGTGAAATTCCCCATCCCGCATCCAACATCAATCACACTTTTACTTTCAGAGTTATTTTGTAATATTTCATCTAAACTTGAGGAGTATATATCCCACATATCACGTTTTTTTATCTCTTGTTTTAATTCTTCTGTGTTTTTGGTGGTGTAGTATCCCTCTTTAAAAGTAGCACTTTTTCTAAAATATTTTTTAGTCAATTCGTAATGTAATTTTTTATCTTTCTCAAGTTTAGAACAATTAAAATCTTTCACATCAATGTCCGCATTCATCTTTCTTTATAGCTTTCATAATAACTGATGGTTTTTAGAATTAACTGTTAGCATGTCAAGTAGTTAACCTGTTACTCTTTTGTGTCCTAGAAAATCATCCATGTATGCCTCCAACACTGAGATGTTTATTGAAACCCCATTAAATAAAATATATTCCATCAGTTAAATTTAAGCTATCCTATTACATTCTATATATTGGGGAACTTGCTTGTCAAAGAAAACTTTAGCCGTGGGAATAGTGTTTCTATTTATCTTTTCAGTAGGCAATTCACTTGTAGTTGGATATGATATTGAGATAGATGAGAATCCATCTGAAGAGGATTTTTTGACAGAATATCTTAACGAACATGGAGAGTTAACTTATCATATATGTGGGAAAAACTGTGGTAGCGCTGCGGTCATGGATGATTTGTTGGAGTTCTATAAGTCTTTTGATCTTTATTCCCATTTGATGAAAACAACTGGTGATCCGGATGATGGAGAACATGATGGGTATGCTAAGACCGTATATGACGATGTTGAGAATTCCACTATATGTGGATATATATTAGATAATACTACTGAGAAACCTATTGAAGGTGCTCGTGTTATTATATTTTGGTCAGGCCATCAAGGCATTATTGTAAATTATACATATAGTGACACCTTGGGTTTTTATAATATCGACATAGAAATGAGTGAGGTACTCCTTGTTGTTCGTGCAAGTGGATATTTCAATCATTTCATGGGGTTAAATGATTTTGAGGATAATGAAACATTATGGTATAATGTTTCTTTGAATCCTGGTGCCCCTCTTGAGAATTCAATTGTTTGCGGATACATAACGGATAATTTGACTGATGATCCTATTGATGGTGCTGACGTTATTTGTGTAAATTATGCCGATTCAATACCTTATGATTGGAATTATACTTGTACCAATTCATCCGGTTTCTACAGTATTAATGTATCAACAGCAGGGGATGCATATTTTTATTCTGATGCTGATGGTTATTATAGCAATGCTACCATGGAGTATAATATCAGTGAAAATGAAACATTATGGCTCAATATATCTCTTGATCCTCGCCGCCCTGAAAACTCTACAGTTTGTGGATATATAACTGATAATGTTACCAAGGAACCTATCGAAAATGCCTGTGTTGATCTTTATTGGAGCGATGATCAAGGACATTTTGTTTTTAATTATACTCATACTGATTCATCTGGTTTTTACAGTATGAACGTAGCAGCAGGTAAGATCTGGATGTGTACTGTTTTTGCTGATGGGTATTTCTCTGAATCTATATGGGATTATTATATGGATTATAATATCAGTGAAAATGAAACATTATGGATTAACATCTCTCTTTATCCCAGACCCCCTGAAAACTCTGTTGTATGTGGATATGTAACTGATGAAGAAACTGGTGACCCCATCGAAGATGCTTATGTTATTCTCAATTGGCGTGATGAGCATGGGCATCATGATTGGAATTATACCTACACCAATTCTTCTGGTTTCTACAGCATGAACTTAGCAGCGGGGGAAATTGATCTGTATGCCAGAGCAGATGAATATTTCAATGAGTATGCAGACCATTATGACATCGACGAGAATGAAACATTATGGATTAACGCTTCTCTCTGTCTCATACCTCCTAAAAACTCAGTTGTTTGCGGCTATGTAACTGATGAGACAACTGATGCCCCTATCGAAAATGCCAGTGTTGATCTTTATTGGAACGATGATCAAGGTCATAACGTTTGGAATTATGTTTACACTGATTCTTCTGGTTTCTACAGTATGAACGTAGCAGCTGGAGAAATTAATATAGATGTTGAGGCAGACGAATATTTGGAAGTGCATACAGAATCTTATGATATCGGCGAGTATGAGAGTTTAGAGATTAACATCACCATGCAGTTTATTATTAACGAAAACTCAGTTGTTTGTGGCTATATTACCGATGTTGAAACAGATTATCCAATTATCGATGCTTATGTGTCTCTTCACTGGCATGATGATAGGGGACATTCATATTGGAAGTATACTTTTGCTGATTCATCTGGTTTTTATGAAATGGATGTGGCATCTGGAGAAGTATGCATTCATGCTTATGCTTATGAGTATCTCTGTGAATATACAGAAGATTACGAAATAGGTGAATATGATACATTATGGGTTAATGTTCTTATGCAACGTGAAGTAATAGAGGTTAATATTGTCAAACCGCAAAAAGCATTGTATGTAGCTAATTATAGGGTAATATCCCTCCTTCTTAAACCCGTAATCTATGGAAACATTGACATAGAGATTGATGCATCAGATAGTACCAGTTTTGTAGAATTTCGCGTAGATGGTAAAATTAGGGCAACTGATGATAGCGAGCCTTACACTTGGACATGGAATACAAGGACCCTGCTTAAACATAGACACATAATAGAAGTTGTGGCATATGGTAGGTTTGGTAGCAGTGCAACCGATGAAATCACGGTTTGGAAATTTTTCTAACCCTTTCTCCATTTCAACTCATGTTTTTATGGTTGAAAACCAGTATGTCAATTGGTCATTTTGTTTTGGTATTGATGTCTATTGAGAGGTTTTATCTTTGATGTATTGAACGGCATCCTCTATCTTTTTTCTTTCCTGTTCTGTAGTATCACGATCTCTGATTGTTACAGTATTATCCTCGAGTGTGTCATGATCGATAGTTATACAAAACGGTGTTCCTGCTTCATCCATACGTGCATAACGCCTACCAATTGTGCCGCCTTCATCATAGTATGTAGCAATACCGGCATTTCTTAGATTTTTATCTATTTCTTTTGCAACCTTGACAAGCCGTTCATCGCTAATTAGGGGCAACACTCCAACTTTTATAGGGGCCACAAGTGCGTTTAGTGTAAGAAGTCTATATTCTTCTCCCTTTTTCTTTATTTCACGATAGTTATGCTCAAGTACACAGTACAAAATCCTATCGATACCATATGATGGCTCTATAATATGAGGTACAAACTTTTCACCAACTACTTTTTCCTTTGTTTCCACTACATCATAGCAGTCATCTGGTATTTCCAAAATTTCTCCATCAATGTCAACAGAAATCTTTTTTGATTCTTTCAATTCCATGTTTTCCAAGACAGTTTTGATCTTGCCTGCTTTATCTTTAAAAAGAGGGCCAAGAGCGCCCATCTTCGGAACAATCTTTCTTAATTCTACTATTTTCGGTTCATCATATTTCCTCATCGCATACATATCTGTCCCAGAGGACTCAATATGGGCACTGAGATCATATGCAGATCTATCAGCTATGCCAACACATTCTACCCAGCCAAACCTTTCACTAAATAATTCCGCATCCCAACATTCTTGTGCGTAGTGAGCAAGTTCATCGGATGCATGCTTTCTGAATCTGAATTTCTTAGGGTCCACACCAGCAGACATTAGAAATTCTTGTGTAAGGTACATATAGTATGCGAGTGCTTGATTGTTGATTTCCTTATTTTTCACTGCTTCTTCCATTGATATTTTCATTTCTTTTTCGTTATCAAAGAGATACAATTCTTTGTCTTTGACACTATCAAAATAAGGGTGTGTTTTATCTTCTGGATCGAAAAAG
>Ga0255420_10245_pt1 | contig 12649 bp, 12 predicted proteins | sample ANMaggSeSYBR02I3_FD_182630 | JGI IMG/M metagenome (GOLD analysis project Ga0255420, IMG submission 182630) | Sediment cell enrichment communities from methane seep in Santa Monica Basin, California, United Staets - ANME aggregate JGI... | ecosystem: Environmental > Aquatic > Marine > Cold seeps >...
CCCTAAAACGGGTCTATGCTTTTCTCACCGCAAGCCTACTGATAGCGAAAAATAAAAACCAGAAAAATAGCTTTTATTTCCCATTTAACAACCAAATATTACCCCTTTTAATATATAAAATTTTCGAAAAAAAATGGTTGGCGATAACCTCCACTTTACCGCCAAAAAATACCCCCATTTCCACTGCAAAAACACCCCCATAGTGCCGCCGCATTCTGGCGATAGCCTCCCGGGATTTTCACACTTCCCGAGGTTATCGCCAAATTCACAAAACACCACCTGGCAACAACACCCAAAATTACCTCTAAACCAAATGAAACATAACCTCTTCAGTTACCGCCCCACTCCCCAGCAGAACCATCTTCTTCAGACATGCCTCACAAATCTGGTAAAACCTTATACTATCACTCCCCTCGATCAAAGGTGAAAGCATAACAATAAGTTTATCCAGTGTCTTTGCATCGACCAGGCATTCGAACACACTATACTGGACCCTTACTCCATGATCTAATAATATATTTGCCACCTTTTTCCGTATCCCATCATCGGAAATATCATAAGAAATTACTACAAACACCATTTACCGCACCAAAAATGGTTGATATTCTTCCCTGTTGAGGATTGCCCGCTCCATATTCAAGACCTGCCTCTGGAAAAGCATAGACCCGTTTTAGGGGATTGAAACAGTTCGATATCTCCCCCTCCGGCGACGCTTCGTCGGCTGGTGAGAAAAGCATAGACCTGTGCTTCATAACAGACAATAAAAAATTGCATTTTACTATATGAAATATTTCCGAGCTTAAAAAATAAATTTTAGATATTTCCCCTTATACTGAATGAATATACATTTACTGTTGTCAGATCACTATTTTTACTACATAACTAGATCATGAGATAGTGCTCCACTAATAAACAAGACTAAAATACTATGAGTTATTATATTATTCTTATATGACCTCAGACACTGATGTTGTCAGGCTTCCTGCAAAAGATTCTGCAATAATAGACCACTTTATAAAAGTAGGAGAGTTTAAAAACAAAAGTGAATTTATAACCTATGCCGTAAAGAAAGCCATAAATGAAGTTATTCTAAGAGAATTTGAAGAAAAAAACCTTGCAACACTGGCAATGTCTGAAAAAGACGTTGACAAACTGTTAACTGAAATAAAGGATATAAGAAAGAAACTATGGGATGGATATGCTTACCGCGTATTTTGATACGAATGTGTATATTATCGGCATACTCCAGCCAAACAGTAACAGCAGGCTGATACTGTGAGAAATCAATAAGAGTAATCTCAAGGTTATTCTGAGTGATTATCTAATAGATGAAGTGCTGTCATGGTTTAAAGTACATAAGGGTAAGGATTTCGCCTCTATGGTCAGACTTTATATGATATCTCTGGCACCATCTGAAATGATTAATGATTTCGAGTGGAGTGTTTATGTTGATGATTGGAAGGTATCCGCTTCAAATCTAAGGGTAACTGACTCTATTTTTAAATCGAAAGCCTGTTTAGCCACTTGACTTAGACAATACAAATATGCATTTTACTCTGCTTTTTGAAATGGATACCAAAATATCGAATTATTGGACTGCTTCTATAGAATATAATAAAATCTTCTTACAGAAGCTTGAAATGTTATATACACCTAAATCCAAGGAACCTATATCATTAAATTGTTTTATTTGTGCATGCAATCTCCAAAACATTTTCTTTTATTTCTATCAGTGTTTTTGTGTCTTGTTCTACATATTCTAAATCCCTCTGCTGATCTAAACATGAAAGCACCATTGCACAACTCATAATAGCTGTTCCACCAGTCATATCAGCAATCACATCTGTTTCATCCAGATCAGGTTCATTGATTATTTCTGTGTATATAGTGTTTATTATTTTAGATATACATTCAACTTTAGTATGATCTGTTAACTCAATAAAATCAACATCGACCGTTTTTTTAGAGACTTTCTTTATATATTTATCTAACACATCTTTATTATCTTCAACATCTTTGCTGTATAATAACCAACATTTTTCTAATTCACCACAATGGTGCTTGATTGCTCTAAATGTTTGGCCTATACCTCTCTCAGTATATAATTTATTTAACACTTTATTGATTTCAAAGATTTTAATTCTCTTCGACTCTTTTTTAATTTCAAAGTCGTGGGTTTCACCACTATTGAAAGTTAGAATTGCTTTTTCTTTTTTATCATCGATTGTAATTTCAGCTAAATTTTTTTCATGTTTGGTGATACGGATTGTTTTGGAATCTATTGTTTTATCAATTTTCACACCATCTATTCCCCCAATGGCATAATTATCTTTTAGAAAAATCAAAAGCCTCTTACTATCTTTTCCCGGAACTTCGTCCCAGCCAAAGAAAAATTCATCTTCAATCTCATTAATTAAATCCTTTATTCTTTCTTTTGAATCCAAATAGATGTTTAATTTTCCATTTTCCAGTTTGATTTTAATGCGACAGGCTTTGCCATTGCTGATATTCAAACTGGCAATTTTTTTATTTTCATTGATTATTATTTCAACAAAGTTTTTATCTTTGGTAACTCTAATCGATTCACGGCTTATGATTTTGTCAAATTCATTGGATTCTAACCAGCCAACAGCACATTTATCTTTAAGAAATCTTACAAATTTCTCACAGTCATTTTTACAAGCTTCATCCCAATTAAATAAAAATTCATCTCTGATCAAACTCATAAAGGCAATAAGACCTTTGTACCTTTTTTCTAAAGGTTCAGAAGTGGGTTTAGCAACTAATTTTTTTCTCTTTTTTTTGTCACGTAAAAAAACTAAAAAATAAACCACTGCAATCAAAATTACGAATACTGAGACTGCAATCATTATTCCTAAAATACCGATTTGCTGATCCGCCCATTCTATCAATAAGTCCCTTATATGATAAAAGAATCCCATAACAACAAACCCTACTATTAACAATGGGATTGTTTTTCTTTTGATAAAGTTATAAAATTGATTGACAGTATTCATAAAAAATACCCATTTAAATTCTGACTTTATTTGACTTCACTCAACACATAATCAACTAATTGCAGAATGTAGATTATATTTAATTGTATAACGTGGTTATAAATCAATTAATATTTCTCCATATCACCTTTTCCAGTTCTTTTTTTTTGATCTTGATGCTCTTTCTGTTTTGTTGCAGGGGATTTAGTAAAGTTGTATTAAGGTGGACTGATGTTTAATGGGTCCGGTAGAACCGCCCTTTCTTTATATTCATTATTTCTGACGCTCTGAAGATATCTGGTCAAACTGGTATCTGGACCCGGCCATTCCAGCATTTTTAAAAGCATTTTTATCCGTTCGACTTCGTTAAATTTATTAGCATCATATCCAAGTGCATTCATCACATATTGCTTAAATTTCTCTATGAATGATCCTGGATCAGCATCATTCAGAGGTTCAGCCCAATTACTATTATCATCGAACAATCGACTATATCTTTTGTCCCTATTTTGCACATGTAATTTAGGTTCGATCTTAACTGCACCCATTCCGAGTGGTTTGCCCATGCCAAGTTTATGACGATACTCTTTTCCAGTTTCACCTGGCAGATTAAGAACCCAGAGCATGGCGCCCAGTTCGAAGTCATGCAGGTTCTCAAAATAAATATTAAAACTAAACGTGACATTATTATTAACTGGTCTGATAGAGGTGTACTGTTTGTGAGGTTTTGGAGATTTGCGTAGTTCCTCTGGATCTGCTTTTATATCTTTCAGAGTGATTTTACCCTTATGCCAGTACTTTTTACTACCACGGCTCACAGTTTCTTCAGGTGTGGATTCAGCATAGTGAGCTAAGGAATTCTTCTTATCAGGATCGTGACCTTTATCTTTGTCCTGAACTAGATAGTGTGGGAACGAAGTTGGTTTCGGAGATGCTAGAATTTTTGGTGTAATCGGTTCTTTTGTGGACCATATCCCATCATTTGCACATTCGAGGGTTGCATCAGTGAAAAACACGCGCCCTGCATTTGCTGTATTCTTCTTCCCATTAATATATCCAAAGATGGCTTCAGCAAGATCGATTCCTTCCGATGATCGTAATTCTTCAGGTACAAAATGATTCACAGGTGTGTCATACGGCAACCTTAACATCATAGTTGGTCCGAAAAAAACAAGCTTATCTTGATCATCAACAAGATAAAAAAGTGGATCTCCATCATATTTTATATACCGAGTTTTATATCCCCGAGTTTTATCTCGATCTTTTTCATAAAGTGATCTAATTTCATCAGGTATGTCAATCAGATCCACATCATCATCAGGTTCATAAATCGCACAATGCATATGTTTTTCATTTCTTCTACCACCCATATGTCCGCTGCGTACCAGTACTGCTTTTTCAAATTCCGGTTTGGAGTGCTGGGACACATGAGAAGGGTCCTCAACAACTGCAAGATATAGTGTCAGACCCCGATTAGTCCGTTCGGTCCTGTTGGTCGGTGGATGTATAAAAACATTAATACAATCATCAGTATTATTGTATTCATCTTTTGGATTGTGTCCCCCACAATTTGCTGCTTTGTATTCAACATGCACAAAAGTTTCTCCATTGTGCTCCTTTGCAGGCTTGATGGACCATTGTGAACCATTTTTTTTAAGGTATCCTCCTCGCACCTTTGGTAATGGATACTGTAACCATTTTTTCCCATTTTCACCTTGGTTTGGGCCAAGCATTTTTGAAAGATAGTATCCTCCAAGACTGCCACCCTCTCCAACGGCCCGAAATACCAGTTTTTCATCCGTCACATACTGTACTTTTGCATATCCTGCAATTTCCACCAGTGATCGCACCATTCCACGCAGACTACTGCCAGGAATTATAGGACAGTTCTCATTATTCAAATGGAAGAACTGAGCTCGTTCCTTTTGTTTTTCATGGGTTAGTTCATAAAATTTCTTATCATTATATTCGCTGAAAAAATCTGGACTCATACCACATCGCGTATAAAGTGGCGATTCAGTAGTCATCGAACACTGTATATACCCATTAAGACTACTATATACACTTAAATCAGGGATGCTATCAACATAAACCACATTTTCAGGGAGAGGTACAAAGTTATACGGGGCAAAAGCCCAGAATTTATTGCCTCTTCTGTCACGACGCATTTTCGTTGGATTATCATGGTTTGGAATCATTACGCTCTCCTCTCTTCATTTATGGACATTAACCGACTGAATTCGACATATGCCTGCCCTTCTTTATCATATTCTATGAAGTGACGCACATTAAGCGCAAGGGTTATTTTTTCCTTATCAGTATGAAATGGTGGCGCATGGCGCAGTCCTTCTGATCCATGGCGCAGATGGACAAAACCGTTTTCATTCTTTTCAACATGCGTTCCCCATAGCAGATAACCTTCATCATAGCACTCTACTGTATCTCCCCTCCCTTCCAGCACCAGTCTGGCTGACCAGTCGTTATCATTTTTCCACAGGTACAACTCGCCTGCCTCACCAAACAACCGGGCCGTCTGGAGGGTCGTTGCCCGCAGATCAGGTTCGAATAAACAGCCTGACAGGTGCAGACTGCTCTCGCGCACTTCCCCCCAGATCACTCCATCATCAGCATGGGCTAACAGCCAGCGGAGGCTGTATGTGTTAGCCTGCTCTTCCAGCCACTGTTTAATGCTGCAGTTAAAATCTGCCGGTACTGCAGTTGATTGACACGAACATGGTATTGTTAGAATTTGCTTCATCTGTGCATCCCTCCTAAAAAAACGCTGACAAAATGCTCAAGCTGATCCTGATTACCCGCAATTTCAAGTTCATTTTTTACCTCCCTGATTGTCCACTGTTTGGGTTTTTCATTTGCCAATCTGTACTCCAGTGCTGCGTTTTCACCGCGCAGGCGTCCCCGCCCCACACTGCTCTCACCGCCCAGCGGCAGATCGCCTGTCCACAGGTCTTTCAGCAGGAGCAGCAGCAGTCCTATTTGAACTTCAGTGGGCTGCTGAATAAGGATCTTCAATCGAATGCCGGTCCCCTCCTGCCCGAATACAGGCTGTTCATTGAAAAGGGCTGTGGGATAAGCTCCGCCAGTGAACCTGTCGATTTTGACCCTGCTCTGCACAATGTCCAGCGGATTGATTATTTCTGTTTCTGAAGTGACAAGCCGGCTTGCGAAGGGCTCATCATCAGAAGAATTTTTTTCAATATCAGGACCGAACAGTCCATCTATCACATCCCTGGCTTTTTCCTTTGTGCCAGCAGTGCCGGCAATGCGCAGCGCACGTGCTCGAAGTGCACCTGCCAGAGCGGTACCGCTGATAACAGGTACTAATCGTTCGCTGCGCTTATATTTGCGCTTTGATTTGAGATGAACACTATCCGGTGCATTAACATCACCACCATATGACCGGATCAGCAGGGATCCGTTCAGGGAAAAAGCAGCATCCACTGTAAAACTGTTCCGGCGGTCCAGGTCAGTACCGGTGGCACCGAGCAGATCCAAGATGCCGGACCCGGTTTGTTTCACACCCGGATCGTTTGTGAGCCAGCTAGTAAGACCTTCAGGTCTAGTCAGGTCATACCGGTACATTTCCCATTCAGTGACCCGGCACTGACCAAAACCTCGGCGCTTGCGCACACCAAGGTTGATCTCACTTCGTTCCAGTCCCTGGAGGGCAACGGTCAGACCCCGCATCAGATCCTCTTTTCTATCCTCCTGCACCAGCAGTTCCATCTTTACGGGAAATCCGGTTCCTGCTTCGATCAGTTCAACATCAAATTTCTTCTCATCCAGTGCTGTACGGGTAGACGGATCGATTTTCACACCATCCCGCAGCTCCACCCCGGGTTTACCGCCCAGTGAGTCATGGACGATCAGCATACTCTGTTCACCTTCGCCGTCTTCCTGAACCCCGAACAGCTTTGCATACAGAGAATCGCTGCTGCCTGTTTCTCCATAGCCGTGCTCGCGTTCACGCAAATAGCTGCGAAGGGCACCGGCCAGCGAAGCACCTGTTAATAGGGCACAGTTCTCAAGTGGGTCTAAAAGAAGAGGTATATCTACCAGTGCCCCTTCATCACCTGACCCGAAACCTGCCGGCGTCTCCAGAGTAAGATTACCCTGGATGATGATTCTCTCAACGATCCTGCGGCTTTTCAGCCAGTGCGGTTTATTCATTTTTTCGCCTCTGTTTAAGTTCTTTATGCAGGATGCCTTCAATCAGGCGCATCGTATACTCAAATGCCAGATCATCGGTCAATTCTGGTTTGATTCCTCCCACTGAAGGCTTCGGATTATGTCTTATATTGAGTATATCCCAGATGCTGTGCAGATCATTTGCTCTCAATCTCAGCCATTCATCCAGTGGTGTCCTTTCGATCCAAGCACCCTGAAACTGGGTAAGTGCGGTGTTTTTCATATCATCGAGGTGCAGGATTATCACAGCGTTATTATTTTCGCTAAGAGCACGGCGGGCCACCACACGCATGCGGGATAGTTGAGTGTTATGTATATCCTTACCCCTTATGTTCAGTCTATTTACTGTCCTGATGAGAGCCTGATCGAGTTTGGCTCGCATCATGCGGTGTACCATCCTGCTGGCAAAATCTGCGCTTTCTCCCTCCAATTCGACACGCGAAGGATAGGACGGCAGGTTTTCTTCAATGTTCAGTTCCTTTTCCTGATTCCAGTTAACAGCAATCCGTCCAAAACCTTCTTCCCGTTTTTCGCCAATTCCTGAAGCTTCAAGTGCTTGTAGACAACTGCGCAGCACAGGATCATGTTCATATACAAACACACTGCCGGCCTGAACTGCTAGTATCTGGGGAAGCGGCAGGTTCCAAGTGCGGTTAAAACCTCCCCTTATACATGTACGCATATAAGCCTTCTCATGAGTGGTATTTAGAACAGGATCGATGCTGGCAGCATATGTTCCTGTTTTGCTGTCACGAACAATAGCATCACTTAGAAGAGTGACTATGATGCTGCCTTCTGTATCATCATCTACAGTTTCATACTCATCCCAATCAGTTTGATCGTCTATATTATCAATCTTCACACGCCCGTACCCGGCAAGATGTGATTTTCCTAAACTGAGTACTGTACCATCAGAAAGAAGATCCTTGATGCTGTTGATATATGATATGTCATCTGCCAGTATGACACCGGTAAAGTTTTGACCAACATCCAATGCAAGGTAGCGAAAAATAGTACTCTCACCCTCAGTCACTTTCTGGCGGTCAGCACGTGCGGTGTGGATTTTGATCTGGACGGCAGGATTATAGAACTCAGTCTGCTGTTTATCAGCCTCATCTTTTCTGATACAGCAAAATGGATTACTGACATGTTTCCAGACAGTGCCAGAATCGTCCTTGTTAATAATACTATCATCAATGGCAACATCATATACTGGTTTTTCTGTATCCTTTTCTACATGCCATGAAAAAGGTGCGGGCAGGGTGCGTTTACCTGTTTGAGATCGGATATATGCGTTTAAAAAGCGCACTGTCCCGTCAAAAAACAGCCCACGAAAATCATCATTACCGGCATCTACCTTTTTTCCCTGAAGATACTTGGCTATGAGCGCACCGCGGATCACACTACCTGGGATAAAATCAAATCCAACTGCGCTGTTTGGGTCCCCGCCGCCAGGCTGTGTAGCCAGTACTGGCTCAAGTAGGTGGATGTTAAAAATCAGTGCGTTCATTCCATCACCTGATCCTTAAAAACAGCAAAGTGTTCATCTGTCACATCTGCACCTGTCTCATTGCACAATCTGGCTACAAGCTCGCCTCTTCCCCGGTTGCGTCCTGTGCCTGCTCTTCTAAAAGCTTTGATGCAGGCTGCAAGCAGCGGTAGGTCCATATATGAGGGATCCTGATTAAAGGTAAGTTCAGCTTCAAAGGGCGTTTCTCTCAATATGACCCGCATTGCACGCAGAGATTTCTTTTTGGGAGCGCCGTATTCATTTATGGCTGTCTGGCGACGGATGGCAGTAAGAGAATTCAGCACCTGCTCAGGGTGTAATGTATTCACACCGTCTTCCTTATCCACTTGCGAAGCTACGGCTTTTCGCAGGTCAGTAGGCAGTCTTGCATCACTGATGTGAAGAATGGCTTTATCAGAGTCTGTACTGCCAGGGCTGCCGAACAGATGGCTGGCAGTTCTGTTAAATTTGCGATCTTTGTTCTGGTAAATGTTTAGCTTGCCGTTTTCCGTTTCCACTTTCAAATTGTAGGTTATAATGCCGCTGATCTTCAACGCTACTTTTTCTTCTGCCTCGTTAATTGTTATTTCGGCTAGGTTATCATCTTTCGAGATACTAATGGTTTTATCATCTGCTGATTTCTTAATGTCTGCATCTTCTAACCAGCCGACCGCACAATTTTGCTTGAGAAAATCCAGGAATTTTTCAGTATCATTTCCTGGGACATCGTTCCAGCAAAATAGATATGTATACTGATGTTTCAGTGCAAAAAGGATACTGGCGCATTCTTCCTCAAGCAGTCCTTTAAGCGAGCGGCCGCCCAGAAAGGGATGGCCGTATCTGTCATGCTGCACCTCTGCATCGATCAGACTTGCCACACCGTCACCTCTGCCAAAAGTGGCATCGGTCTTTGTCAGGAACTTCAGCCAGTACGTGCTCATTATTCACCATCTCCATCAAGCGGTATGAAAAAATCCAGTGCTTCAATAGCATCAAAACAGGAACACTGCTTATCAACCCAACCAGTGATAATAGAGTCTGGATTATTTTCGATATATGGCAATCCATCTATTTTATAGGCTGTAATAAACTGCTCTACTATTTCTGGTCCGGCACGCAGTGCTTCGCGCAGAGACATAAGTTTGTTACGCCTGTCACTCCACTCTGTACTCTGGAATTGTTTTATAATTCTAGCAAAGGTATCCCATGAATGCCAGTCAGATCCAATCGATTTGCCGAGGCCTACTGGACGCATGTACAGCTTGCTGTCAGGATCAAACTGACCGGTGTATTCTCGCTTACGAATTTCATCCAGACCGCCGATCGGGCCGCTTGCTGCAAAGTGCCAGTCCATGGCGCTTATGTCTTTTCCATTGTTCTGATGTTCATTTATATAGTGCTTGGCTGACTTTGCCAATTCTTCTGCCAGGGCAGCAGCACGGGAAAATGGATAATGAGATTTTATTATGGCTATTCCAGCTCGGGCAGACATAGGTTTACGATCACTTAATTTTGAACCCGGTGAGGTCAGTTTCCTTAAATAAAACTCAGTCAGGGTAAGTCCCAGACGGCCGTCACAAACAAAGGTCATATCATCCCCACCAAAGACGATGGGGCGAAATGGAAGTCTGTTATCATTGATCTCAATTGCATCTCCGATTTTCCCATTATCTATTAAGGCTGTTAATTGATCAATGCTTGCTTGTAGAGCTTTTGCGGTCTGTTTTTCCACTGAATCAGAAAAAGCGCGGATGGCTTTGACATAACTGCGATTATCATCCGAGTACTGTCTGGCAATATCCTGAACACGCTTACCCATTCTATTTCCATCAGTGTGAACCACAGCAATATAACTTGATTCGTGCCTGGTGCCAAAATCGTCAAATCTTGATACATATTTAAGACCGTCTCGCAGGCTAAACTTTTGGTGAAGTTTTTCATTAGCTGGTATGAAGTATTTCCATTTTGCGGCGACTCCACTGGAAATACGGACTTGTTTTGTGGAATCAAGGCGCCCGGATTCAGGCCTGATATCCACTGCTGGCATATCGGTATACTGACAGTCTGCTGTTACTCCCAGTCCTAAGACCGGGCTTGAAAAGATCCGATTATGCTTTTTATTATTTGCAGCACGGACAGCATCTGTTATTTTTTCTGTGAGCTTGTCCATACTCCAGTTGAACTCTGTGTGGGCGGCAATTAGCTGCAGGCTGGGAGCTTGCAGAAGTGCTCTTCGAGTTAGCCTTCTTGTAAACTCTATGGCTAACTTTTTTTTGTCGAAGAGAATGATGGTATTGCCCCCGCCGGCATATACCAGTTCTGAATTCAGGTCACCATTTTCAATAGTTGCATTATGGTCAAAAACACCGTTAATATTGACATTCGTTTTTTCCAGTTTGACTAATTCTTCATACACCCAGTCATGGGTAGCACAATGCACCAAGCCTGACGCTCCAATGTTATGCTGCAAGCTGTTGCTGCTAAAAATATAGTCTTGGATGCCGGAGGTGTCTATTAGGGTCGCAGTGTATTCTGTCATGAGTCAATCTCCTTTGATTACTGGGAATTGAACCATTCCTGTAAGTGAGCAGGAAGGTCTGGAAGGTCTTCAACGCCGTATATGCGGAATTTTCCTTTTGCATCCCAATCTTCTTCGATTTCTTTTTTAATTTTAGCTGGATTGTTATCTGGATCATTTGCAGGTGCGAAACTTACCACTCCAACTCTGGCTTCGTCGCCCCCTAACTGACGGGCACGGATATATGCTTCAAATAATTTTTGTTTTATCTGAGCTTTCTTTTCTGTAGTAGTACATGAAATGCCGAACAACTGATACCCCCTCAATGCAACAACATCAATCTCAAAGTCCCGCTCTTTCGATTCTAGACTTATAACTGCATCATGTAGCCTGCTTTCCTGTTTAACCTGCTGTACTGCCCAGAGAGTATAATGTTCCAGCCACGTACCGTCAAACCATTTAGCTAGATATCTTGTTTTTTTACTCCAGATAACTGCCAGGTCACTTAAATTTGCACATTCATTCCAGGGGCCGGTAAAATTTTTAAAATGAGGTAACTGGACGGTTTTTAGTTCTTTATTTTTTCGAATACCCGTACCGGGACCAGACCGCAGATTATTGTCACACCACGGCCTGATTTCTGTATGTGGAACTTTTATCAGATCAAGACATACTTCAGGGTGAAAGGGGTCTCTTTTTAGCTCCTGAGCGGTATGGCCGTGTAACGCAAGCAGTGTTTCCATAGGCGGCTTAATGGAAAGGGCCACTGGCACTCTTTCAAAAGACCTGTCTGATTGATTAATTGTTAATTCAAGCCTGCGAGCATCCAGATAGCTGAATAGTGCATCCGGGTCAGCAGCCTGAATAGCTCTGTAGGAATGAACAGCCATAGACTTTGTACCGCCGGTATAGTTCAGTCCGAGCCCTTTTTTACCTTCTGCATATCTGTATATTTGAGTAAAGATATCATTTGCATCTGATTCATCAACAGGTATTTTGGTCCAGCTGTCATCTGGCAGTTTCATTACATCAACAAGCCGATTTGCGATTTCACCGGTTTCGCTGGTGTGAACAAGGTACACGTGGCAGGCAGGTTTTTCCAGCAGATGGAAAACAACATAATTGGGCAGTGGATTTGTGCCAATTAATAGGAATAAGGAATCAGTCCGGTATTTGGCGAGTTCATCTAAATTAACATCCAAACTCAATATATTTTCAGAGGTTTCTCCGTTCATTTATCTTTCCCCCCTAAATGAAAACACCCATTTTCATCATACAATTTACCCCACCAATGTCAGATTAATATTTAATCCTTCTGATAATACCTTCGCCATTAAGACCGCGGGTGCCATCATCCTCATCGACTCGGGCGTGACCCGCTCCAAGGCTGTCAAGCATCTAATGAGAACAGCCCAGGAA
>Ga0255420_10247_pt1 | contig 12605 bp, 15 predicted proteins | sample ANMaggSeSYBR02I3_FD_182630 | JGI IMG/M metagenome (GOLD analysis project Ga0255420, IMG submission 182630) | Sediment cell enrichment communities from methane seep in Santa Monica Basin, California, United Staets - ANME aggregate JGI... | ecosystem: Environmental > Aquatic > Marine > Cold seeps >...
AAGAGAATTTGCATATTCTGGAAACATATATTTGAAGTACCGGATTAATGAAATTTTCCTTAAGATTATCCAGACTCATAACTGCAAGAGACATCTGCATCATGATATTTCTGCTGATGCCTATTTCTTCAAATGCATTATCATGTCCCTCTGGGAATTTATAAGAAATCTTCATTGATTCGAACATTCTTGCCAGAATGCGGTTGAAGTTTGGATAAAACAGGATAGGGAAAGGATGCCAGGCAATTATTCTAATAGTTGTATCTCTATACTCCTTCTTGGGACAATTTTTCCATATGACCTTGTAGCTTGGCACTGATTTCTTTTGATCAGGTAGATATTCTCTTCTAGATTCAACAGTGAAATTGCCTGATGAATTTAATTCTGCCATTTTGGAATGGATGTAGTAGGAAATATCTTTTGGAGTTTCTGGAACATGACATGCCTTTCCTTTCCAATTTGCCATTGTAGCAATCCAGGGTTTGCATGTTTTCGTTATACCAAGTCTATCCGCACAAATATTATATGGACTTATTGTATCAAATGTTAATTGCAACTTACTTTCCGCAGGTATCTACAAAAATTCAATAATTTCTTCTGATAGCGTTTCTGTCAATTATATGCTCATAAGAGACTGTCGAAAAAACGATCAAAACGGGATATCTTAAATATTGTTCGAAAGGAAAACGCTATGATGAGGCGTGCTGCAAATATTTCCTAAGTTTAAATGTCTCTAAATGTGGACTTTTCCAACAGTTTACATGAAATATTAATTCTGATAACTCTAATGTCAAAAACACCGCAATTTTGTCCATAAACAACACATACTTATATAATATAAATATAATTGGATTTTTAAAAACGCTATCATGAAAAATAATACGAATACTCATTTGACCTGCGGAAAGTGAGTTGCAACTAAACCACCAATAATATTACAACATGAAATATGAATAATTATGCACAACTCTATTGTGCATAACGGCCTATAATGGGCGGCCTACAATAGGATAAACAGGCGCAGCCAGAGGAAAAGTTATAACTGGGGTCAGTTTAATCGTTTCATCCAATTTAATCTACTCCCGAAGCCGAAGATATATCATTCGCTATATAACCTAAAACAGTAGAGGATGTGCTTCTGAAGAGCCGGATGAGGGAATTCTTCATGTCCGGTTCTGTGAGGGGCTCATAGTAACCTTGGGACTATTCCCAACAGGAGGTTCGCTATGGGCTCTACTCGACAGAAAAAAATCCTCTGTGATCTCTGTGTTCTTTGTGGCTACTATTTCTCCCCTCTGATTTGAAGTGGATACCAAATTACTTTAAATTAAAAAAGCCATAATTTATACACAACAAAAATACCAGCAGCGAAATTCACCCCTTCTTATGCCCGTTGCAGTATCCCTACAGTCACATCCAGACAGCCTTTAAGAATCTCCTGGACATCTCCCCCATCCACATCCAGCCCGGCAGCACCGTCATGTCCCCCGCCCGTACCACCATACACCTTACTAACATCATGCATGATCTGGCCCATGTTCACACCATCCTCAATAGCATTGCGTCTTGCCCGGCCGCTGATCCTGATAACACCATCCTTTTCGGCACCCACAAAAGACACATCTGCACCGATATGGGTCAATATACCTGCTGCTGTACCACCGAAAGAACTTATAGTACTAATAGCAATGATATGTTCACCTACCCGCTGGATCTGCGCCCTCATTGCAGCTTTCAGGATGGCTATTCTCATACTGATATCCTGTGGCGTGGATGCTAATATATCCACCACTTCCCCATATTCCACCCCGCTGGTCTCGATAATTTCAGCCAGTGTCCTGAATGACTGTGGTGAAGCATATTTAAAATTACCCGTATCAGTGATAATACCGGTAATGAGGGACATGGCAGACTTCCTCATGACAGGAGCATCCATACTCTTGATTATTTCAAACACTATTTCTGCAGTAGAACTGGCACACCTGTGTATATAAAATTCTGCATCATCCTTTATTGAACATGTGGAATGATGGTCCACAACAGCGTATTTTGTTAACTTTGTATCGTTAAGCTGCGCCTGTGTACTTGTATCCACAACTACAGTAAAATCATAATTTGAAGGATCAGGATTTGTAACCACATTGATTTCAAGTGCATTGACCAACATTTTGGCAACACGGTTGCATCCATCCACCAGACCAACGACTCCCCCTATAGCCTCAGCTAACGTATATGCACTTCCTACTGCATCCGGATCTGCATTCCGGTGACAGAGAAACAGGATATTTGAATAATCCAGGAGCCGGTTGTAAAAACCGAACTCATCGACTTCCATGGTCTGATACCTACAAAAGCTGAAATTTATTCAGCATGCATTCCTGGTGAACCAACAGACGTTTTGAGTTGTTCCTGTAATTGTGTAAATCTCTTATGTATCCGCTCTTCCTGCCTGATAACTGTCTGAAGTCTAAGATCAAGGGTTTCTTTCTTTTCCTTTAAATCCTTGACAACATTGCCTTTTTCAGCCTTTATCATCAAATTGCCAATATTCTTAAAAACAGTTACATCCTCATCTATCTTTCCAAGTTCTTCAAGAGCCATGTCAGACTCTTTTACCATGATCTCTAACTGGTTTTTTTGCTGCGCCAAAGCCTGGGCCTGTTGCTGTACCTGCTGCAATTGTGCAAGCTGGTTCTGGACCTGTGGTGGTAATTCTCCGCTCATTAAAATTCACCTATTCATATATCAACTAAATTTCATTCATGCCACAATAGTACTTCTAACTTTCTATTGTCTCATTCATCTCAACCGCTATCCTTATAAGTCGCAACCATCCGTTCAAGGCAGCCCTCATAGATACCATATCCTCTGAACATATCCTTAGAACCAGTGAATTACCATGTATCCCCAATTCTGTGGTACTACGTTGATGAGCAGCTTCCAGTTCAGGCTTGAGAGACCGATACACTACCTGAACGCCCCCATCTATTTCAAAAACAAACTCAGATTTAATTTCCAGACCAAACTCCTCTTTATAGTCCTGATGGGAAATAAAAAAATGGAGAGTATGCCGTACCCTCCTGCAAATAACCTTACATTAGACTGCTTCCACCCTTTTCACCAGGGTGGGTCTTTGTTTTATCAGTATGCGGTGTCCGCAATAAGGACATCGGATACCCATGGCCTCATAGTCGATCTCGACCAGACGCTTACAACGGGTGCAAAAATATACCATATATCAGTTCACCTGTGAATTATCTACAATGTATCGTCTGCAATATCCGTAACTGAAGTATCTATTTTTGTTTCCACTTCAGTATCCACTACTGTATCTGTTTGTGCATCCATTTCATCTTCTGTTTCAATGTCAGTTGCAACTTCTTGTACAGCATCTACTTTAGTTTCCACTTCCTCACTGGTCTCTTCATCTTCAATGATCGATGTGATCTCTTCAATCTCCTCATAAACCATATCGGATTCCATTGCCTTCTTGACAGATCTTGCTGCAACAAGCCCTACAGATGTCTTTGGTACATATGTACCACCTGAAAAGGTATAATCACATTTCTTACAGTTCCAGATACCAGTATCGGTACGGCGGATTGCAATAATACCACACCTGGGGCATTTATATCCCTGTCTCATACGTTCTTCGATATCGGCAACTAATTTCCGGTTCTTTCTGCCGTAACGGACCCCGAACCGGCCTGCTGACCGGGTCTTGTGACCTTTACGGGTATATTTTTTTGCCATAATCCTAAATCTCCAGGAATTTTTCTCTTAAATCCTGTGCCTTCTTACAGGCCACTTCTACTATATGGTTTATCTGGTCCGTTGATAACGATCCACTACCGCTCTTCTGCATGCCGGCAAGTGCACCTTCCTGATTGGATATCACAGTTAACTTGGTGTTTGCGACCCTTTCTTCTTGAAGGGATGGGTCAAATACAATTCCGCCACCTATATCCACAGCAGTTACAGATACGGGTATATCTCTTATTGGAAGCGGTGCATCTTCACCCAGTTCATATCGCTCTGCCGGGATTGTGGCTGTAAGCAATGCAGCTATCGAACCAAGTGCAGCAGCATCCATTATATTTCCGCCATCATCCAGCACATGTATGTCAATGAAAATCATCCAGACCTTTTCGCCCTCAATAATGCACAACTTCTTTAAATCTATTGCGCCGGACTCCCTTATGCCCCGGTCAGTCACCCTTGCAAGTTCTACTGCATTCTCCCGAGGGGGACCTGATTCGAATTCAGGGGATGCAAGAGGAATAAGTTCCAGGCTGGTAATTATCACACCTACATCAGGTGTATCAGGGAAAGGCGTTCCCGGGCTGATCTTTACACCGGCAATTATTTTAGTATCACCTATTTCCACACGGGCCGAACCTTCTGCCTTTGCTATTACACCAGTTTCAATCTTAATTTCCCTGATCTCGTCAAACGCCCGGCCGTCTGCACGCTCACCCTTCAGCATTAGATTGTACAGTTGGTCCTTTTGGATTATTGAAACTATTTCCTTATTCATTGAAACTCTCCTCCTCACTTTCATCCATTTGACCGTCTGTCTCATCAGCGATTTCATCTATGTAAGGAACATCTTCGCCGGAATCTTCCGACTCCTCCACATCGTCTGTCTTGACGGTATCTTCAGTTTTTTCAGAATCTTCGGTTTCGTTGGTATCGTCAATTTTTTCGGTATCTTCAGTATTTTCTGTTACCTCAACCGGTGTGACGTCTTCAGGTTCCTCTGGTGCATCTTCCTTGACATCCTTTGTAGCAGTGGCCTCTGTAGCCAACACTTCTGTTTTCTTAGAATAATAATCAATCAGTGCCTTTCTTTGCATTTCATATACTTGCCTGCACCCCTCCTGTGCCATTTCAAGGCCCTGTTTGAACTCTTCTTTAGTAAGGTGTCCGTCCATCTGGAGCAATGTGATCTTTCCATCAGGTGTCATTGCTATAGGCATATCTGCCTGCCCGTAATTGTCCTCATCCTTGTTCAAATCCAGGACAAGGGTATCATCTACCTTTCCGACAGCGCACGCTGAAACCAGTGACCTCATTGGGATTCCTGCGTCTGCCAAGGCAACAGATGCCGCATTAATAGCTGCCGTCCTTGTACCTGCATCTGCCTGCAAGACCTCCACAAAAATATCTATTGCAGATTTAGGAAAATATTCAGTGAATACCTGATCCTCAAGAGCTTCACGGCTTACCTTTGAAACTTCAATACTTCGGCGGTCAGGCCCGGGACGCTTGCGATCCTCTACCGAAAAGGAAGCCATATTGTACTTGTACCTTACAATAGCCCTGTTGGATTTTTGCTGGTGCCTGGGGTGTACTTCCCTTGGACCGTAAACTGCTGCCATTACCTTATTTTTACCAAATTCAAGATAACACGAACCATCGGCCCGGCTCAATACGCCGACCTCAATTTTAACATCTCTTATCTCGTTGGCCCGCCTTCCGTCAGAACGAATGCCATTTTCATCTATGAACTTTTCTGGTTTATCTGTCATTTACAATTCCTCTCTTTCCTCTCTCAACTCAATCAATCAGTCCAATAGTTCATCCAAGATCTCTGAACCTGTAGGTTTCACTGTTTCTTGTTCATTTTTCACATCTCTTTTCAGGAAACCATTTATCCGATCAGTGAGTCCATTAATATGAGCTTCGTTTTCAATAATCTGCATCGCTTCAATAGCCTTATCCATATCACGGTCCTTGCCGGTTATCCAGATTACTCCGTTCTGGCCCACAAAAATGTTGCAGTTTGTCTCCCTTTTCAACATGGATATCATGGATCCATTTCTGCCAATCATCCTTGGCATTTTTACTGTTGAAACCTGGACAATCCTACCACTGGTTATGGGTTTTAACCTGTTGTTCCTCATTGTTAGTTCTATCTTCATGGAACGTGAAACATTCTTAACCATAACAAGCACGGATGAACCAACATCCATGTATTTAATCATTTCAGAAGAATCAATACGTCTTGGATATTCAGACACATTAAGCAGCCCTTCATATGGTGATTTGATATCCATAATCCAATTCGAAAAAGTAATCTCCTTCACAGTGGCCACGATCAAATCCCCATCCTGCGGAATATATTTTCCTGATAAAGAAACCACCCGTATATTTTCCTTTTCACTTGCAAGTCCGTAAAGATTTGAATAAACCTTTCTTTCACTCACATAAGTGCCGTCTCCTGCTTTCTTGATATCGTCAGAAAGAAACTCACCCGGCACAACAATGTGCTTGTCCATTTTTTATAACCTCAACCTGATGATCTTGTAATAATTCGAATTTCATTTAAGGATCTTTATCTCTGCGTTTCCTTTGGTAAGGTGATTAACCAGACCGAAAAGGTCGTCCTGCAAACCTGCAGGTATTGTGACCACGCCAATCCACGAACCATCCTTTTGCCATTCCTCTTTTGTGAGTGTGCCGAATTTTGATACCGGGCCGTAAGCTTTCGGGGCATAATCCATACCAATTTTTATTGCAATACTGATTTCTTCAAAACGTATTGGAATTATTGGGCGTATTGCCTTCATCACGATATTCACCTGATCATCCACACTCTTCATGGCATCAATATGCACACCCGCCTCTTCCATGGCATGTTCGATCCTCATAGGCGGATGCGGGGTCTTGGTCTGGGGATTAATGGCATTGGCAGCGATCATGCTGATTATCTGGCGTTTTTTATCCTCAAGTATCTTTTTCCGCTGTTCTGTTGTCAGGTGTATATCACCATGCAAGATGATCTGCCTGGCAATTTCAAATGTATCCTGTGTCTTGAATGTATTATCAATATCCTTTTCTGCAGGGCGGTCGCCCTTGCTGGCATCTTCAAAAACGTCTTCAACTGCCAGTACCTTTTCCATGTCTATCTCTTCACCCCTTTTCATGGAAAAAGCTGCATCCGGGTCTACATATACTTCGAACTGCTTCCCACCTTTCTTAAGCCTGGCAATTACGGCATCATCCAGCGTGACCATGATAAAACCAACAATTTGTATTAAGATCGGTTATTCTTCCCCGGTCTCTTCTCCGGTCATCTCTTCACTTTCACTTTCAGCTTCTTCTTCAGTTCCGGTTTCTTCTTCCCCTGAATGAGCTTCCAGTATCACATTGACATAACCGGCAACTTCTTCGGAACTAAGTTTCTTGAACTGCCTGGTTTCAAGTTCAACCACACCTACCTCAATGGTAGAAGCATCAAACTTGTCCTCTGTTGTATTATGAAGAGCTTCCAGACCAAGCAAAATTGCGTCTGTGAGCTTGATATCATCTGTATACTTCTCTTCAAATACCTCCATCACCTCAGCCCGACCTGCACCTATTCCGGTAGCTTTGTATTCAAGCAGGGCACCACTTGGGTCAGTCTCAAAAAGCCTTGCTGCAGTGTCTTCCACACCGGCGATCAATAATGCCGTGCCAAAGGGCCTGACTCCACCGTACTGGGTATAGGTTTGCTTGAAATCACAGATCTTCTTGGCAAGGACTTCCACGCCAATAGGTTCATCATATTGTACTTTATTGATCTGGGATTCTACCCGCGCCCTGTCAATCAGTGCCCTGGCATCAGCCACAAGACCGGATGAGGCTGCACCCATATGATCGTCGATCTGGAATATCTTTTCAATAGAACCAGCTTCAAGTAATTTACTTGTTATTCGTTTATCTACAAGCAGCACAACGCCGTCTACTGCCTTTACTCCTACTGCCGTTGTTCCGCGTTTGACAGCTTCCCTGGCATATTCCACCTGGAACAACCTGCCGTCAGGACTAAAAACTGTTATCGCTCTATCATATCCCATTTGAGGTGCCATCTGCATTATACATCAATCTCCTTATCTTTAATGTCAAAAACCGTAATACCATAAAATCTGGTATCAGAACGATTTAGTATTTCTAAAGAATGTGGGTCCTCTGACAATAAATCAATTTCGTTATTATTCCGGTTTACTATTTTACCGTAAATGGTCCCCACATCTATGATCATCTTACATTCTTTTATTGTTTTGGTTCTTTTTATCTCGGGTTCGGGCTCATTTATGTCTTGCGTTAGTAAATACTTTTCTGTCGCTCCCCTAACGGTTCCCGACACACCCAGTACATTTATCCTGGTCCGCATCCCCTTTATCGACATTACGGTTGCAAGCACGGCCCTTGTTTCCCATACCCTATCCATCCTGCACTGGATTATGCCATTATTCTCCTCGAACGACAGGAGGCGGATCCCCATCTCACTGTTCCCTGCATCCCCTAAAAGTGTCGCTGCACAAAAGAGTATTTCATTAACAAGGTCCCGCCTTGGTATATCCCCTTCTGATATTACAAAAATGGCCAGATACCTGTTCGATTCTCTCAAAGTAGGGGGCAGGATTTTCATTGTACCACTTCCACTCCATCCATAATGCGGTTGTTATTCCTATTTCTTTCTATAATTGATCCGGGTACCGTTGATAGTGCATGTAGTGCTTCTTCTTGGGTCATACCCATTAGCATTCCCAGTGCCATCATCTCCCTGGGTCCGCGCAGGTCATAGTGTGATCTGGCATTACTGGTGATGACCATGGGTGCGTCAAATTTGCGTGCCAGCCTAACATTCTGCCTTAAGGCAGTGAGTATTCTAACCCTGCTGGCCCCCTTGTGTCGGATCAGGGCATCTATATTAAAGTCAATGGCCACGCCGTTATCTGCCGCCGCTTTAGATAGTACATGATTCAGGGGGTTGCCTTGGGATGCAGGGTGGGCAAGTATATCCACGTGCCCATTCTCAACAGCCCCACGATTTATGTCCTCATGACCTCCGTTGACACTGATGATATCCACTTTGTTTACTGACTTATTTATAAATTTGTTCAATTTGGATACATTATCTGCCTGGATCTCGATTCCGGTACATATATCAAAATCCCTGGGCATTGGCACGGTGATCTTAGTACCATGAAACGTATTGGCAGGGTTTATCGAGGTCAGGCAGATACCTGAATATCCCATATCTTTTGCTTCCAGTATCATCCTTGATGGGGAATCTGCATAGTCGGGCAGTGCATGAACGTTAAGGTCATAGAAGTTCGAACTTTTTATTATGCCCATGATCAGTCTCGTTCGCCTAAAAATGACCTGGCGACTTGTATTGCTTTCCCGACCCTGGCCGGATAGGCTTTTATTTTTATCCGTACAAGGATGGAATCGGATTTTGTGGTTGTCATCAATTTACCCAGAAATGCTTCCTGCTTATTAAACCTGATGTACAGGTTGCAGTCATCATCCACACGTTGCAACAGTTCGGCTGCAAGCCGGGAAATACCTGCAGGCCCCAGGTATTCCTTTATACGATTAACCAGATACTGGCAGTCCTTGTTTTGCTTTAGCTCTGCCTCCATCACGATAATAGGATTGCCATAGTACCCTGTAGTGATGTTCTCATGCACGGTGATTGAATCTTTTTTTGCTAATTGTCCTGTATAAGGGAGAAGTAGCTTCAGGGCAGATCGTACCTTTTCCGGGTCTTCCGTGGCTTGTGCACTTGTGCGCAGATGGATATAATGAATCATTCCTGTATATAATTTCCATTTAAAGTAGAATAAATTGCCCATTACGACCGATAGTTAATCGGGCATTCGGGTTTGTTTAAGACCTGTTAAAAAATGACGTGAGGTCATAGACCTCACTTACCTAAATTACCGCGGGACCTTATACTGGGCCTGGTCTTTTCAGTACCTTTGCCGCGTTTGCGCTGGCCTCTGCCTTTTGTTCCGGCACTTGTCTTGCCCCTGAAGACCCGTCCTTTCTGGTTGGGCTGGCATAGCCAGTTCAATCTGGGGTCGTTCTTGATGACCGGATGTACAGGGTCCACCATGATGATCTCGTACCACTTGTGCTTGCCGTCCTCACCTACCCAGTATGAATTGAGCACCTGCAGGTTGGGGAATTTGCTTGCTGCCCTTTCTTCTGCAATACGCTGTATGCTCTTGCCGCGAGTGATCTTTCTCATGCCCATACGCTTGGTCCGGCGGCCCCTGATATATCGTGATTTCCGGGCACTTCCACGCCTGATGCCGGCCCTGACCATAACTATACCCTGTTTGGCCTTGTAGCCCAGGCTACGTGCCCTATCAAGTCTTGTAGGTTTGTCTATTCTCTGTACTGAGGCTTCACGTCTCCATTCCTGGAGCCTGTGCCATCTGAGTTCGTGTACATATGTTGAGTCAGGGTCTTTCCAGGCATCCCTGATATGACTATACATTGATTTTGCCATGTTTCGTTATCTCCTAATTACGGTCCAGGTTTCACGGTTCAGCCCTTCAAGGGGGCCACATCCCTGCGGGACGTATCCCGCCTATGAAACTGGCATGTTTTGAGTGGATTATAAATACATTAATGGGTAATAAAGGTTGGGGATGATGCATCGGTATGAAATTTGGAGACTTTTTAATTTATTCCGGATGCAATAGATCATGGAAAAGAAATCAACTTTGTCCCAAGGCCGCAGTGTCATCATGTATACAGGTTATAGCAGAAATGGTAAAACAGTGAAATTTTATAATCAAACCACTAAAACCCACTTTCTGGGGACGTAGGGTAGCCTGGACCATCCTGCGAGACTAGGGTCTTGTGACCGGAGTTCAAATCTTTGCACTCCCATTCTATTTTTCTTCCATCATGAGTTCCTTCGATATCTCATAGAAATAAAAATCAGGATTAATGCAATCAGAATTAATACAATGATCACAGGATTAGTAAAGTATGGAGTTTTTGTTTTTTCAAGATTTATATTTACTGGTATTTTTACACCACTACCCAGTTTAAGGTTACTATTTGGATTGAGAGCAACTGCATATATTGTTGTGTTAAATGTCCCTACTTCTTCTGTCAATGGTGTAAAATGGATGTATACTTCCTTTTCCTGATATGGTCCCAGTGAGAAATTTGGATCAGCTATTGTTATCCAGTCATTAAATTCATCATCTGTGTATATATGAAATGCAAGGTCGATATTATCCGGATTTGAGATGGTAATGTTCTTCTGGATATCTTCACCGTTTTCAATTTCAATTTCAAGTTTTGCAGGATTTACACCGATACCTATGGCAGATACACATAAAGTAAAGATAAATAAGTAACATAATATAGATAAAATTCCAATTCCAGCAATTTTAATTTTCATATTCCTACTATTATTAAAGGCTTTATTTAAAAGCATTATTGAAAAAATCATTTCACATCAAAAAAAAATAAAAAGTCAGAATCTAATTAGTAGCTTCTGACCAGATGATTATTGTTCCCATCATTTCACCAGAACCGACAAAGTCTCCAGGAACATGCAATTGTATATCCAATGAAGCGAAACTGTCCTTCGGTATTTCTACTTCATACTCACTCCACAAAGTATCAGATATCTGAAGTCCTGAAGTGTATAATCCAGTTGTATCTTCTACACTCACACTTATCGCCAGGTCTTTTGATCCCAGATTCTGGATTACAGCAGTTTGAACATCACTTGTATCACCAGGGTCCAGTTCACCAAAGTTAAAGTATGACGGATTCATATTGAACTCTATTTGAGGCCTTATTTTCGTGCGCATAGTAGCTGTACTGCTCTCACGAATATCCAGTAACGTTAAGGTTGCCGAATAAATATTTCCTACAAAAACTTCGTCTTCGGCAGTATAGTTATCCCCATGTGGGAATTCATCACTATCAATATATTCTCCGTCCCAGTAAAGGTCTGCTGCACTGGCAGATATCAACCAGTCACCACTCGCATTTAGTGGAAGTACTGCGCTGCCATTTTCATCACATATTGCACTTACTCTATCGGCACCTTCACTATTTGTACTGCTTATCTTTACGGTACCATTTGGCAGCCGTCTCCCGTTAAATAACACCTTGAATTCAAAGTCACCAGTCCCTATTGTTGATATATCATCAACGGGAATGATTTCAAGTTTCTGTCCAAAAGCATTGTCAGCTCCGTAGAAGTTATAATTCGTGCTTACAAAGTTTTTCATGTATTGGTATTGTGTGTAATCTCGCACTACATGCCAGTCATCTGCCCACTTTGATTTGTCAATCTCATCCCAGTTAACTTCACCTTCGAAATAGGTGTAATTATAATTGGGATAATCCTCTCTCGATCCGGGGCCTGTATAGACCCTATAACTACGTTCTCTTTCACGGGTCCCAAGAATGGTATATAATCCGACTTGATCTGCTTCGAAACCTGTATACCAGTTAATTTCATCTTCACCTGTTTTATCAAGAGAAATTATTGAACCATCAGGTCCGACCAGGTCTGTTGACAAAAGACCTGATGGTGGCATTTCACCAACTAAGTTGTGTCCTACAGTCATTCTAACCTCGACGTTCGCATCAGGATCAACGCACATAGCATCAGTCTCCATCCAGCATGCATGGGCACTTGCCATTCCGATTGTCCCTAACAATACACAAATCATAGCAAATACTATGAATATTTTATTTTCCATTATTTATCATCTCTTTATCATTTCTTATTTGTTCATATATGCTTTAAAAACTTGCAAATGTCAGCAAGTAGTTTAATACAACAT